>Ga0105044_10007578_pt1 | contig 14943 bp, 11 predicted proteins | sample MAT01_FD_78092 | JGI IMG/M metagenome (GOLD analysis project Ga0105044, IMG submission 78092) | Freshwater microbial communities from Lake Fryxell liftoff mats and glacier meltwater in Antarctica - MAT-01 | ecosystem: Environmental > Aquatic > Freshwater > Ice > Liftoff microbial mat | place...
GGAAGCCGTGTAGCGTGTCGGTCAGCCGCTCGTAGATATAGATGATCATCGGGTACTTCTTGGTCGGGTAGAAGTTCTCCGGCTTCACCAAGATGGCTTGCAGCGGTTCGCCGTCGGTGGTCTTGAACGGCACAAGCTCGGTCGTGCCCCAGTTGAAATCCTTCACGCGCGGATTCAGGTCCGTCACCCGCTTGATCTCGGAAAAGTGGGCGTCGGCGACGTACTGGTCCGGGAACTGGCTGAACGTCTGCACGGTGAACGTGTACACGTCGGCCTTCTTCGCCTTCGTCGGCGGGCCGTACTTGCGGGCACCCATCACGAGCTGCTTCGGCTTCTGGCCCAGCGTCAGGCGGAAGAAGCCGGTGTCGCGGGTGTCCGGGTTCTCGGCCGAGAGCAGCCACGGGTACGACGTGTTCAGGCCGCGCTCCGGCTCGGCGAGCGTGTCCTCGGGCTTCTCCACGCGGACCAGCCGGAACTGCGTGTTCGTGGCGCGGCCGATGCCGGTCACGTTCACCGCCGGCTCGCTCCCGTCGGCCGACAGTTTCCAGATGTCGAAGCGATCCGAGACGAACAGGGACTTCTCGTCGGTACTCCAGCCGACGACGCCGTAGGGCGGCACCGTCATCGGGCTGTCGAACTGCTCGTTGAAGAAGTTCACCCCCAACTTGTCCGTCAGCACCGTCTTCTTCCCGTCGGGCACGCCGACCGTGTACCAGTGCTTGCCGTCGAAGCCGGTCAGGTACTTGCCCTTCGGCGACGGCGACAGCCCGCTTCGCAGCGCGGTCGCCAGCGGTTTCGCTTCGCCGGTGCGAATGTTGACCAGCGCGTAGTCGGCCGGGGTGGGCGTGTCCCACGTCTGCCCGCGGTACTTCTTGTTCGTGCTGCCGACGCCCCAGTCGCCGAACTCCGGCACGCCGACGGCGTGATCCTCGTCGGCGAGGTGGCGGAACTCCTTCGAGTCCAGGAAGTAGACGGCGCGGAACGACCGCGTGCGGTTGGCGTTCGCCTGCACCTTCTGCATCGGCTGGATGGCCTCGTCCTTCCAGTGCCACAGGTCGAGATCGACCTTGTTCGGGTCCGGACGGGCCTGTGCCCCCGCCCCGCCAGCGGGCCGGCCGACTTGGTCTTCCAAGCCGTTCGGGTCGGTCTTCGCCTTCGGCTCTTCCTTCGCCAACGGTTCCGGGATCGGGGCGGTGCTGACGCTCAGCTTCAGCCCGTCGGCGGAGAAGTTCAGCCCGCCCCGGTCCACGATCTGCCAGCCCTTCTTCAGCCCGGCGACGGTCGGCCCGGCCACCTCGACGGCGGTCGCCTTACTGTTGCGATCCCACAAGAACACCTTCGGCTTACGGACGAGCGTGGCCGGGTCGGGCACGGCCGGCGGGGCGGCCGGGTTCATCGGGTCCGGCGTCGGCACCGGTGGCGGCGCGGTCGCGTTCTCGTCGAAGTAGAACACCAGTTTGCTCTGCTTCTCGTCCCACGTCAGCCCGTAGTAGCGGCCCGGCCCGGCCAACACCGTCACCGGCGTCGGCATGGCCAGCGGCGAGAAGTAGACTCCGGCGCGGGCCGGCGTCTTCGCCCCGACCGTGAAGACGACGTACCGGAAATCCTTGGTGACGGTGTAGCTCACCACGTCGGTGAAGGTGACTTCCTTGCCGCCGGCGAGGTCCGTGATGACCAGGTCTGCGGCGGTCGGGGCGCGAGGCAGTTCCGTCCCCGTGCCTTTCGGCCCTTTCGTCCCCTTCTGGTCCGGCACCGCGTCGTCGCCCTTCGACTTCGGGATCGGGGCGACTTCCTTCTTCGGCTCGGCCTTCGGGTCCGGCTTCGGCTCGACCTTGGGGTCCGCTTTGGGTTCCGGCGGCGGTTCCATCACCCGCACGAGGATGCCCGCCCCTTCGCCCAGGATGCTGAAGCTCCGCACCTTCGGGTAGCGCTTCACGACTTGCCCGGTGGTCAGGTCCAGCGCCGCCAGCACCGGTCGGGGCGCGTCGGCCGGGGCCGTCTTGTCGGCCTTCGCCTTGTCCGCCTCGGCCTTGGTCGGTTGCAGGGCGAAGTAGAGGAACTTCGAGTCAGGGGTGAACACCGGCCCGCCGGTGAGTCCGCCACCGGCACCGGCGGGGCCGGGAACGGCCGGCGGCGCGGGGGGCTGATCCGACTCGAATTCCTCCTCCCCGCCGCCAGCCGCTGGTGCGCCCGCCGGAGCCGCGCCAGTGCGGGTGCCGGCGTAGAACTTGTACTCCGCGCCGGTCGGAACGTTCTTCACGACGAACGCGGCCTCGCCGACGGCGGGCGCGACCGTGTAGGCCAGGAACTTGCCGTCCGGCGACAGTGTCATGCCGGTGGCCGCGTTCCAGATGTCCTGGTCGGCGTGGGTGAGGACGCGCTTCTTAGGCGCTTCCTGGGCGGCAAGCGCGGGCAGCAACAGTGCCACGGCGCAGAGGGTGAGACGGAACACGGGAGGCACCTCGGCGGCGGGCGGGACGGCGGTGGAGGCTGATTATCCGGGGGAACTGTCGAAGGGCGAACGGTTTTTCGGAAGAGGCAGGGCAGGTGGCAAGAAGTGGTGACGAGTGTAGCGATTGGAGGAGCCGTCCTCGTGGCCGGGAGCTTGCGACCAGCTTAAGGGCTGCTCGCAAGCTCCCGGCCACGAGTGGATGTCACTTCACCCACAGCGCTTTGTCCCGCCTTTCGACCACTTCGCCGATGACGGCCGCCACGAGTGCACCGGCGGCCTTCAACTTGCCGACCAGCTCGCCCGCACGGCCGGCGGGTAGGCTGATGAGCAGCCCGCCGGAGGTCTGGGCGTCGTAGAAGAACTCCAGCCGCCACGGGTCCGGCGTGCCGTCGAAGTGCGTCTCCGCGAGGGTGTACTCGCGGTTCGTCTTGCTCGCGCGGGTGCGGAACTTGGTCACGTCGATGCCGTCGATGCCGGGGAACAGCGGCAGCGCCTTCAAATCCAGGACGATGGTCGTGTGGCTGCCCTCGGCCATCTCGAACGTGTGCCCGGCGAGGCCGAACCCGGTCACGTCCGTGGCCGCGTGCGCCCCGCACTCGCGCATCGGCCCGACGCACACGGCGTTCAGTTGGGCCATGCTGTCGCACGCGACTTTCAGCAGGGCATCCGGGCAGGCCCGTTTCTTGGCGGAGGTCGTCACGAAGCCGGTGCCGAGGGGCTTCGTCAACACCAGCACGTCGCCCGGCTTGGCGTTCGCGTTCGTGAGGATGTGGTCCGGGTGGACCGTCCCCGTGACGGACAGGCCGAACTTGATCTCGTTGTCGCGGACCGTGTGCCCGCCGACGATGGTGCAGCCGGCCGCCTGGCACCGCTCGCCGCCGCCGGCCAGGATCTTGCCGAGCCAGTCCATGCTCAGCTTGTCGTCGGGGTAACAGACGAGGTTCATCGCCGTCAGCGGTTTGCCGCCCATCGCATACACATCGGACAACGAGTTGGCGGCGGCGATCTGGCCGTAGACGTAGGGGTCATCGACGACCGGCGGGAAGAAGTCGAGCGTCTGCACGAGGGCCAAGTCGGGCGCAATACGGTAGACGCCCGCGTCGTCGTGCGTGTCGGTGCCGACGAGCAGGTTCGGGTCGCGGATTTTGGGCAGGTAGCTCAGAACCTGAGCGATGCCGCCGGGCGGCAATTTACCGGCTCAACCCGCACAACTGGCGTAATCCGTCAGCCGTTTCCGGCGGCCAAACAGGGGCATGCGTCACCTCGGGGGAATCGACCTCATTCACGGTTAAGGGGAGCGCTTCGCGGAGCCGTTCCCCGGCCGGATGAGTCAGTCTTCGAAGGTACGGTTCACAACCCCCAATGGCACGCACTTCGGCGGAATAGTGGAGTTGATGGTCCCATCCGACACTCGTCGTCGGCTCGACTCGACCTCGCCCACAAGGGGGAAATGGGACGTTTCTGGTCTTCAATTCCTTACGGTTCAAGGGAAAACGCCCCTCCTCATCTGGCGGGGAGCGGTCGCGCTGCGCGGCACCCAGACGAGTGGGCGGGTCTACCTAAATTCGCGAACGAAATAAGTGCCAGTGGGAACCAACCCACCTCCCTACGACGAGGAGCGGTGGAAGAGCCGGGTTCACCCGCCGGACTTCGACGCCGAGTCCCTGGCCGGAACGGATCACATCTCCCCCGCTGCCGGCAAATACCTCCACTGAAACGACGGAGCGGCCACGCTCCCCGCCTTCATGCAAACTTCGCGCGGGTTCCGCGTCGCCGCCGTACACCATCCCCGTGTCCGATCCCCACGGAGGATGCCCCTCATGCGATCCCTTCTGCTCGCCCTAACCCTTGCCGCCCCGGCACTCGCCGGCGACAAGAAACCGGTCTTCGCCGGCCCGACCCCGGACGGCGGCTTCCTGCTGCCCAACGGGTGGACGCTCACCCCCGTCGGCAAGCACGCCGTCACCACCGACCTGCCGCTGAACATCGTCCCGCTGGCCGACAACAAGCACGCGCTCGTCGCCAGCAGCGGGTTCAACGCGCACGAGCTGACGCTGATCGACATCACCGGCGAACCGAAGATCGTCGGCAAGATGACCCAGCGGCAGAGCTGGTACGGGCTGGCCACCGACGCCGCCCAGAAGAAAATCTGGTGGAGCGGCGGCGGGCAGAACAGCCTGCACACGTTCACCCTGGACGGCGAGAAGCTGACCCGTCTGAGCAAGGCCGACCCGGACATCAGCAAGATCGAGCCGAAGGATCTGGAGAAGAAGGTGAAGGAGATGGAAGCGGCCACCGGGTTCAAGAGCGGGCTGGCGTTCCACGCCCCGTCGGGCACCCTGTTCTCGCTCGACATCGTCCACCAGGACGAAGGTAAGACGGCGAAGGAAGGCCGCATCAGCGCCATCCGCGTCGAGGACGGCGTCACCCGCAGCGGGACCATCGGCGGCCGGCCGTATGACGTGGTCGTCGGCCCCGGCGGGCACCAACTGTTCGTGTCCGACTGGGCCGGCAAGCAGGTGCTGGTGGTCGAGCCGAAGGAGCTGCGGGTGGTGAAGAAGATCGGCGTCGGCGAACACCCGAACCAGATGGCCCTGCACGCCGACGGCCGCCTGTTCGTGGCCTGCGCCAGCAGCAACAGCGTCAGCGTCATCGACACCAAGCGGGGCCTGGTGACCGAGACCATTTACACCAGCCTGTTCGCCCGCGCCCCGGCCGGCAGCACCCCGGACGCGCTGGCCATCAGCCCGGACGGCAAGTTCCTGTTCGTGGCCAACGCGGACAACAACTGCGTGGCCGTGATCGACGTGGTCGAGCCGAAGCAGAGCCAGGTCCGCGGGTTCATCCCGACCGGCTGGTACCCGACCAGCGTGGCGGTGACGCCGGACGGCAAGAACCTGCTCGTCGGCGTCGGCAAGGGGTTGCAGTCCAAGGGCAACCCGTTCTACACGAAGGAGCAGTTGGAGAAGATCGAGAAGGACGAGGTGAAGGCCGTGGCCCGCCGGCTGATGGCGTACCCCTACATCGGCACCACGATGAGCGGCGCGCTGTCGGTGATCCCGATCCCGGACGCCAAGCAGTTGAAGGTGTACACCGAGCAGGTGTTCAAGAACTGCCCGTACTCGGACGAGCAACTGACGACCGCCCCGCACCCGGTGAAGACGGCCATCCCGAACAAGGTCGGCGACGCCTCGCCCATCAAGTACGTGATCTACGTCATCAAGGAGAACCGCACCTACGACCAGGTGTTCGGCGACCTGGCCGAGGGCAAGGAACCGAAAGGCAACGGCGACCCGAAGCTGTGCATGTTCCCCCGCAAGGTGACGCCCAACCACCACAAGCTGGCCGAGGAGTTCGTGCTGCTGGACAACCTGTACTGCAACGGCCAGGTGTCCCGCGACGGCCACCCGTGGAGCACGATGGCGTACCACACCGACTACATCGCCCGCGACTGGCACCTGACGTACAGCCGCCGCAAGGGGGTCGATGACGACGACGAGGGGAGCCTCCAGAACGGGCCGAGCGGCCACATCTGGGACGCCTGCGCCCGCGCCGGCATTTCGTATCGCAGTTACGGCGAGTACGGCAAGCGCGTCAGCGACGGCCAGGGCGGGTTCAAGATGGATGGCCGCGTGCCCGGTCTGGTCGGCAAGATGTGCCCGGACTACGGCATCCCGAAGAAGAAGGGCGAGCGGGTCCGCGACACCGACAACGTGGCCACCTTCGTCAAGGAGTACGACGCCTTCGAGAAGGCCAAGGCGATGCCGAAGTTCATCGTCATGAGCCTGGGCGAGGACCACACCGACGGCACCCGCACCGGCTCGTTCACCCCGCAGGCGTGCGTCGGCAGCAACGACCTGGCGCTGGGCAAGCTGGTGGAACACGTCTCCAACGGCCCGCTGTGGAAGGAGACGGCCATCTTCGTCATCGAGGACGACGCGCAGAACGGCCCGGACCACGTCGATGCCCACCGCACCGTCGGGCTGGTCATCTCGCCGTATACCAAGCGGAAGCACGTCGATAGCACCCAGTACGCCACCGCGAGCATGATCCGCACGATGGAACTGATCCTCGGCCTGCCGCCGCTCTCGCAATACGACGCGGCCGCCCGGCCGATGTTCGACAGCTTCACCGACACGGCCGACGCGACGCCGTACAAGCACACCCCGGCCGAGATCGACCTGAACCTGAAGAACGACAAGATGGCCTACGGGGCGGAGCGGTCGAACAAGATGGACTTCAGCGATTACGACTTGGTGGACGACTTCGAACTGAATGACATCTTGTGGCACGCGGTGATGGGCAAGGACGCGCCGCAACCGCCGGCCGTCCGCCGCGCCATCGCCTTCCGCAGCCAGCCGAAGCCGGTCGTGAAGAAGTAGCGGGCTTTTCGCTCTCGGCTCTCGCGTGGTTGAAATCCGTCGTCGCCGGGAGCGTGCGACCGGCCCGGCGACGACGGTCGCACGCTCCCGGCGACGACGGCGGTATTTCGAGGAGCCTTCGTCGCCGGGACTACTTCTTGATCCGCACGCGCATCCGCTGGCCGATGAACAGCTCGCTGGTGCCGCCGTCGAGGACCACCACGCACTCGACCGTCCGCACGTCGTTCACCTCGCCCGGCTCCAGCACCAGCGTCCGCCGGCGGGCCACCCACTTGGCGATGGACACCACCTTGCCGAGCCGCACGGGCGAGTCCGGGCGGTTGTCGTCCTGCACCTCGGCGGTCATCCCTTCCTTCACCCGGCCGAGGAACTCCTGATCGACCTCCGCCCGCACCACCAGCGGGCCGTCCGGGGCGAACACCACCGCCGGCGTGAACCCGCCGGGGGCGATGATGCCGCCCTCCCCCACCTGCACCCGCAGGATGCGGCCCGGTCCCGGCGCGATCAACTTGCACTCCGCCACCGCCTTGCCCGCCAGCGCGTGGTCGGCCTTCGCCGCGTCCAACCGGGCCTGAGCGGCCGTCACCAGCAGCTCCGGCTTCTCCTTCTCCAGATCGGCCAGGAACGCCGTCTCGGCCTTCACCGTCGCGTCCAGTTCCCGGATCTGCGCGTTCAGCGCGTCGAGTTCGAGTTGGCTGATCCGCTCGGTGGCCCCGTTCTGCGCGATCTTCTGTTTGATCGCGGCGGTCCCGGCGTCGGCCCTTGCGGCGTTTGCCGCCGCCATTGCCTTGCGGGCTTCCAATTGCTTGGGGAAACGGTCGCGGGTCTGCTTGGCGCGGTCTACGTCGGCGGTCAGTCCGTCCACCCCCGCCTTCGCCTGCTTCTCGCGGATGACCGCCGCCGAGTCGTCCAGTTGAAGCAGGACATCGTCCTTCTTCACCAGTTGCCCCTCGGTCACGTTGACCGTCTTCACCCGCCCCGCCTGGCTCGGGTCGAGGGCGACCACCTGCCCGACTACGTCCACCCGGCCGGTGCAAACCACGTCCAAGTCGGCTGGGGGGATGACCACCTCCGGCGTCGGGACCGGGCGGTTCAGCCACCAGCCGACGGCCGCCAGCGGCGCAACCAACAGCACCACCGCCAGCAGGCGGAAGATTCCCGGAGACCGGCGACCGTCGGACATTTCCCACCACCTCGTTGACGTTCAGCGAATGTTGTGGGCCGGGTCCACGCCCTGGAAGGACCGCAGCGCGGCCAGCCCGGACACCAGAGCCATGACCAGCGTGACCGCCGCCGCCGCTAGCATGACCAGCGGGTGCAGCCGCACCTGCGTGCCGATGGCGTTCGCGCCGAGGGCCAAGAGGAACGACAGCGGCCCGGCCACCAGCAGGCCGAAGAAGCCGACCCACAGGGCCTGCACCAGCACCGTCAGTTGCAGCCGCCACGTCGGGATGCCCATCGCCCGCAGAGTGGCGAACTCCCGCTGGCTGGCGGCCGTCGCCGCGTACAGCGTCTGGCTCGTCACGACCGCACCGACCAGGAGGCCGAGCAGCGCGGTGAACCCGACGGCGATGCCGGCCTTGGTTGTGAACAGCCAGTGCAGGCGTGACCGCAGCGAGAACGCCTCCGACTCGAACGCGCTCATCTGCGCGTACCGGCCGAGTTGGGCGACCGTCCGCTTGGCGTCCTCCGGTGTGCGGCACTTCGCGAGCAGGTAGGTGCAATCCCCCGGCTGATACTGGCAGGTCATGCGGGCGGTTTCATACGAGCAGAAGACGTAGGGACCGCCGAGCGACTTGTACCCCTTTACCAGCCCGACCACCCGCACCCGCCGGCCGAGAACCTCGGCCGTCTCGCCGACGCCGCGAATCCCCAGCCGGCCGAGTTCAGACTCGTCCACCACCACCGTGAACGGCTCGGCCAGCTTCGCCAGCAAGTCCGGGTCGTTCCGCAGCGCCTCGACCGCGCCGAGGGCGTTGCGGTCCAGCCGCGAGCCGACGATGGTACACACTTCCGGCGTGGCCGGCCGCCCCTCGGTCCCGGTGCGCGTCCACATGGAGAACGTGATGATGTAATGTTCGGCCCGTTCGACCCCCGGTAGCCCGGCGACGCGGCCGATCCACCGCTCCGGCACCTTCTGGCCGAGGTCCACGCTCTGGACGGCCGGGTAGCCGACCCAGACGTCGGCGATGGTCCGGTCCACCGGGACGGAGGTCATCGACAGCAGGCCGATGACCAGACCGCCCTGGACGGCGATCAGGATGGCGCTGAAGGCGACGGCCAGGATGGCCGGCAGGAACCGCTGGCGCTCGTGCCAGATGGTGGCGAGGGCGAAACTCATGGCCTCACGATAGCAGACGCGCGGCCGGCGTGGGGGCGAAGTGGGGGAATGCGGCCGAACGCCGGGTCCGACCCTGCGGGGTGCGGGGACGGGGGAGTGTGGGCGGACGGCGGGAAGCCCGTCACTCGAAGAAGCGGGCCACCGGCAGTTTGAACCCCGGCATCACGTCAGCCAGGTCGAGTTGGTCGCCGGTGTGGTGGATGACTTGGCCCGACGCGCGGTAGACGGACGCCGTCATCCCGTCCGGGTCGAGGACCAGCACGGCCGTCACTCCGGCGGCGAGGTGGTCGCCGACCTTGCCGAAGATCGTCGTCCAGGTGTTCGACGGCGACCGCACCTCGACCGTCAATTCCGGAGTCAACTCCGACAAGCCGTCCGGTGCCGGGCCTTTCGGCATCCGCTCGTAGCTGAAGTAGCACAGGTCCGGCCCGAGGACGGTGTCCGGGTTTCGCTTCACGACGATGTGCGAGTCGTTCGACATCACCTGACCGAGGTTGTTGTCGGCGGCGTAGTTGCCGATCAGTCGCCCGGCCTTCAGGCAAACTTGTCCGTGCCGCAAGGAGGGCATGATCGGGTACTCCACGAGGCGGCCGCGCCGCAGGTCGGTGTTCGCGCGGGCGTGGTGGGCGAAGAACTCTTCGGCGGTCATGAGGCCGGTCGCTGGCATTGCGGCCGGGGGCGGCGAGGCGAGAGTGGTCGCGGTCATGAAGTGGACCCCCACAGGTTCTGGTATTGCTCAAACAGAATTGAACCCTTTTCGCGGCGACTTCCGGAGCCGCCCTCGGCGGCTCCGGAAGTCGCCGCGAAGACGCGATGGTCACTTCTTCTTCGGCTCGTCCTTCTTCTTGGGTTCCTCTTTCTTCGGCTCCTCCTTCTTCGCCTCGATCACCGTGACGGTGCCCGTTACCAGCGCGCTCACGTCCTTGCCACCCACTTTCGCGGTGCCCCGCAGGATGACCACGCCCGGCCCGAGCGGGACGCTCACCGGGATGGTGAACTCCACCTCCACGTCCTTGCCGTCCTTGACGACGTTCTTCAGCTTCGGCATCGCCGACACCGGCACGCTCACCGCCGCCACGACGATTTCCTCGGCGAACTTGTCGGCCCGCTTCGCCGACAGCTTGCCCTTCAGCGTGCCACCCTTCGCCACCTCGGACTTGTCGAACGTCAGCGTCAGCGCGAACGGCGGCTCCGGTACGACGGCGACGGCCAACTGCTGGGCCACCTCGGTCGGCGGGTTCGGCATCCCCCCGAACGCGGCCTTGGTCGCGTCCAAAAGCGTGCTGATTTGGGTCACGTCCTTGCCGTCGATCTTCGCGGTCGCCTTCACGGTGCCGACGAACGCGCCCGGCTTGGTGCCGGCTTTCACCGTCAGCGGCAGGTAGAGCGGCGACACCGGTTGCGGGTTGGCGGCCGCCGGGATGGTCAGCGTGCCGGTCACGCCGTCCACGCCGGCAATGCTCACGTCGATGGGGCCGGCGAAGCCGTTCACCCGCGTCACGCCCGTGATCGGCAGCAGGCCGAGGCCGCCGCCCGGCGCGTCGATGCGGTCCAACCCGACGGTGACGGTGAAGTCCGGGGCCGCCGGCCGCACCGACAGGTGATACACCTCGTTCGGCCCGGAGACGTAGTTGGTGTGTTCGCAACTGATGTAGAAATCGCCGTCGGCGGGCGGGGTGAACTCGACCCGCACGCCGGCCTGCTGCGGGTTCGACTTGGCCTGCTCCGCGCCCTTGGAATCCAGCACTTTCAAGTAGACTTCGGTGTTCAACGCGAGTTCGTAGGTGAGGGCTTGGATGACGACCTTCGCGCCCTTCTTGCCGGCGAACTTGAAGAAGTCGATGTCGCCCTTGCCCTCGAACTTCGCCGAGATGCCGCCGGGCACGGGGATGACGTTGGCCTTGGCGATGTCGTTGTTCGGCTCCTGCTCCACCAGTTCCGGGTGGTCGTGGACCCGCACTGGGACCGGCCAGCCGCTGAGGCCGTCCCGCTTCGGCGCGACGTAGGCCACGTCACCGGCGGTCGCCGTCACGCTGACCGGCTTCACCCCCGTCAGCCCCGCGCCGGCGAACCCGACTTCGGTCTTTTTGCCGCGTTCCGTAGCCAGCGGGAAGGCGCACGTCGCGCCGGGGAAGCTGCCGATCCGCAGGCGGTAGCCGAAGTCCGCGCCGCCGCGATAGGTGGTGTCGCGGACTTCGACGATGACCTCGCCGGCACTGGCGAAGGTGTGCGTGACGCGGGCGTCGGACTGCAACCCCGGCGTGTCGTCGGCGTACAGGCCGGGCAGCTCCCGGCCGGTGCCGTCGTACAGAATCACGACCGGGTCGATCTGCGAGCCGATCCGCCGGCCGACCGCCTCTACGGTCAGGCTCTCGCCGGCCTTCACGGGGAACTTGTAGAAGTCGGCCGTCTCCGCCGCCGCCGTACCGACCACGACGCACGGCACCGGAACCGGTTGCGCCGTCTCCTTCTTGTTGTTCCCGGCCTTCTTCTCCACTTCGGGCAGTTCATCCACGACGAACGGCCGTGGGTTCGAGATGCCGGCGCTCGTGGCGAGCCGGAACGAGTGCAGGCCGATGGGGGTGTCGGCGGGCACTTCGATCTTGGCCTTCACCGCCGCCTTCGGGTCTTTCTGTTCGACCAGCGTCGCCTTGCCGGGGAACGACAACCAGACGCCGGTCGCGCTCGCCAGTTCGGTGCCGACGAAGGTGACTTCGACCGTGCTGCCGCGCTTGCCACCGAAGGTGGCCGGGGTGGTGACGGTCGGGTAGTTCTTGGGGATTGCCGGCGGCGCGGGCTTCGGCTGGCCGGCGGCGTCGCGGGGCGGCGGGGTGAGCAGCGACACGGCCAGGGCGGCGACGGCGAAGAGGAGGGCGGAACGGACGGCGCGGCGCATGGGATGGGTCTCGGCGGGTGGGTTCCGACACGCCGATCTTACCCGACGGATTCCAACCTGAACAGGTTGGTAGGTTCCCGTATAATGCCGGCCTACGGATTTCTTCATCCTCAACTGAAGTAGGTGTCGGATGGACAAGCAGCAGATGCAGAAGATCCTGATCCCGGCGGCGGCCATCGCCGGCGTCATCTTGTTGGTGGGCCTGATCGTCGCCACCGGCGGCAGCAGCAAGCCGGAACCGGGCGGCCCGAGCGGCCCGAAGGGCAAGCCCGGCACCGACACCGAAGGGATGACGAACGAGCGCCCGCCGCTCGACGCGCCGGAGTGGAAGCCGCTCAGCGACGGGATCAAGTACTGGGACGTGACAGTCGGGGACGGTGCCCAGGCGGTGACGGCCGGCGACACCCCGATCATGCACTACACCGGCTGGCGGGCGACCGACGGCGTCGTGTTCGACAGCAGCGTGGGAAAGGGCGTCCCGCTGGACATGCCCCTCTCCCAACTCATTTCCGGCTGGAAAGTCGGGGTGCCCGGCATGAAACCGGGCGGCATCCGCCGGCTGTTCATCCCCGCCGCCATGGGCTACGGCGCGCGGGGGTCGGGGGAGAAGATCCCGCCGAACACCGACCTCGTCTTCGAGATGAAGTTACTCCGGATCGGCAAGTAGACCCGAACCCCCGCGAGGCGATGGCCATGACCCGTTCCTGCATCGCCGTCGTTGCGGTCGTCCTCGGCACGATCGTCGCGTCCGCCGCCCCCGTGCCGAAGGAAAAGGAGAAACCCGTGACCGAACCGTTCGCCTTCCCGGATGTGGCCGCGAAGGAGTGGAAGGATCTGCCCGGCGGCATGAAGATGTGGGACGTGAAAGTGGGCGACGGCAAGGAAGCGCCCGCCGGCTCCACCGTCACCGTCCACTACGTCGGTTGGCTGGCCAGCAACGGCAAGAAGTTCGACAGCAGCAAGGACCGGGGCGAGACCATCAGCTTCGGCCTGCACCAGGTCATCAAGGGCTGGACCGACGGCGTACCGGGCATGAAGTCGGGCGGCATCCGCCGGCTGCTCATCCCGGCGGCGATGGGCTACGGTGCCCGCGGCGCGGGCCGCGACATCCCGCCGAACAGCGACCTCGTGTTCGTCATCGAACTGATCGAGAGCAAGTGAGCCATCTGGCGAGCCGCGACCGCGAGGGAGCGGCATCCTACTTTTCAGATGCCGCTCCCTCGCGGTCGCGGCTCGCAAAACCCTGGAGTTCCCCATGTTCCGTCCGCTGTTGGCCGCCGTCGCGGTGGCCGCCCTCGTCGCCGTGGCCCCGGCCGCCGACGTGCCGAAGTTCCCGGCCCTCGACGCCAAGGAGTGGAAGAAGCAGGACAACGGCATGAAGGTGTGGGACGTGAAGGAAGGCAAGGGCGACGCCGTGAAGGAAGGCGGCACCGTCACCGCCCACTACACCCTCTGGCTGACCGGCGGCAAGATGGTGCAGAGCAGCAAGGAGACCGACAAGCCGTTCACGTCGAAGCTGGGCGGTCTCATCAAGGGCTGGCAGGTGGGCATGCCGGGGATGAAGCCGGGCGGCGTCCGCCGATTCGTCATCCCGCCGGAACTGGCCTACGGCGACCAGGACAAGGACGGCATCCCGCCGAACAGCACGCTGGTGTTCGAGATCGAACTGATCGAGACCAAGTGATGGCCCGTCCGCCCGCCAAGAAGCTGCCTCCGGCCCTCCTCGCCTCGATGGCGGTGGGGGCCGTTCTGTTCGCCGCCACCGGGGCGTTCGTGGTCGCCCCGATGCTGTTCCCCCGCAAGCCGGGGGAATTCGCCGTCCTGCCCGTCATCGTGACCACGCTCATGGGTATGCTGGGGGCGATGGTCGGGGTCGGCCTGGGCAATCGACTACTAGCGCGGAAGTAGCCCACCAACCGGAGTCAACCATGTTCCCGCTCTGGGCGAACGACGTCGACGCCATCATCAGCGACTCCACCAAGCGGATCATCGTCACCGTGCTGGCGTCGGCGGTGACGGCGGCGCTGGCGTTCGTGTTCGGCCGCTACTACGGCCGGTACAAGGCCCGCCGCGAGTGGGAGTCGAAGGAGTTCCTGCACCGCGTCATCGTGTCGCTGAACATCCTCCGCGACGGCTACCTGAAGATCCGCACCGTCATGGAGCGGAGTCTCGACGAGTTGTTCCTGAACCCCGTCGCCGTCGAGAAGGTGCAGCACGCCGCCCGCGCCTGCACCGTCGCCGACCCGATGATGTACATTGGGAAGGCGGACCGCTGGTTCGTGCTGAACTTCGTGCTGAACGCCGTGGCCGAGCAGATGGTCGTCGGCAACATCCGGCTGGACGCCGGGCTGCCGGTCACGCTGGTAAAGTACTCGCTGTTCCTGACGTGCGAGGTGGTCGGCGAGGAGCGCGTACGCAAGGTCCGGGCCATGATGATCCGCACCGAACTGCTGGAGAACTTCCCCTACGACGATGACGCGACTTCCAAGTTCGAGAACCCCTGGCACATCGACCGCATCCGGACACTCCGAAAGGCCGCCGAGGTGTTCAAGACGGAACCCGACCTGTTCCTGATGCTCGAAGCCTGCGTATAAGTTCGGAACCGCAGCGCGAGACACCGACTTTCTCTCATTCCGGTGGCTCTCTCGTTGGGGATGCTTGTGGCGGTGAATTCGTCGATCCGCAAGCACGGTCGGCCGACCGCCGGCGCGCTGCTCTACCGCTTCTTCCTGGCCGGCGGCACTCACCTTTGCGTCGTCTACTTTCTCCCAGTCCTGATCCAGGGCGTACTCCTCGCGTTGACCCTGCCGCTGGTCTGGATTCCCGGACGGGGATCGAAGACCTACGGAACACCTCCATCGGCATCACCGCC
>Ga0105044_10007582_pt1 | contig 14940 bp, 10 predicted proteins | sample MAT01_FD_78092 | JGI IMG/M metagenome (GOLD analysis project Ga0105044, IMG submission 78092) | Freshwater microbial communities from Lake Fryxell liftoff mats and glacier meltwater in Antarctica - MAT-01 | ecosystem: Environmental > Aquatic > Freshwater > Ice > Liftoff microbial mat | place...
CGACGGAAACCATCCAGAAGGGCAGGCCGCGGCTGTAATGGGCTGTGCCGTCGAGCTGGTCCAGGTACCAGCACCACGGGCTGTCTGCTGGTCCGATGCGGGTGCCCTCTTCGCCTGCGATGCGGTGGTCGGGATAAGCAATGGCCAGCGCCTCGGTCAGCATCCGTTCGCTCAGCGTGTCGGCTGCGGTCACCAGATCGACGCCACCCTTGGATACCGAGGTGCTCGCGAGCTGCTGCTGCATGCGCTGTAGTTCGCTGCCCACCCGCCAGGCCAGTCCGCGTACGTGGTCCAGCATGCCAAGGCTTGGGGTGGCCATATCCCTAGCCTGGGACGCCGGAGCAGCATGGAAGTCCTCAGGTGAACTGGCGATCCCGGTAGGTGCCAGGCGTCATGCCACTGTGCTTGCGGAACCGGCGACACAGGACGGCTGCACTACCCAGACCACACTGCTTGGCGATGTGATCCAGATCGAGCGTTGTAGTCGCCAGAAGCTCGCGAGCCAGCCGCAGCCGTAGGTCGAGTACATACTGGTGGGGCGAGGTTCCAAGGTATTGCTGGAAGGCCGCATGCAGGCGAGACGGTGACCAGCCGGCGCGTTTCGCCATCGAGCTGACGGACCAGCTGGCGGCCGGATCGCGACTCACGGCATCGGTCACAGATCGAAGTTGCGGCGGCATGGCCGGATCGTCGGCGGTAGCCTCCCAGGCATGGGCATGGAATTGCAGATGGCCGTAGGTGGCCAAGGCCAGGGCACGACGGTCAATCCGCTCGTCGCTGTTGGCGATCAGCAATCGCCGGCCATAGGCCAGCACCTCGCTGCGGTCGTCCCACCGGGTGAAGCGTGGCACCCGTCGCTCGATCAGCTGATCGATGATCCAGGTTACGACCAGACAGCTGTATGGATCCGACTCGTCGCTGCGAGAGATCAGACGATCACCCGGCAGATGCCAGATCAGCGTCCCGGCGGTGGCTTCAACCTCACGGGATCCATCCTGGGCCCAGCATCGCCCTCCGGTAACCAGTTCGACCTTTTCAAATCCCTCCTCAAGAATTGGGCCGCATGGTTGACGACCACCGAGCATGCGAAAATGCGAGCAGCCGCTGAGGCCGCGGACGTGATCCAGTGAGAAGTCATACATGTGTAGGAATGATCAATACACGATTCATTTCGGCAATTGCGAATCCAGCATTTTACCATGAGACTCTGGTCTCACATCCGCCACATTCGGTGGATCAGTCAACCAGGAGCCCTCATGCCCACGACCGTCCGCTTCGGCATCATTGGTGCTGGCGCCATCGCGCCCAGCCTCTGCCACTCGCTTGCCAACCACAAACAGGTCGAGATCGCCGCGGTCTACGACCAGCACGCTGGCCGTCAGACTGCAATGTGCGACGAGTTCAAGATCCCGAAGCGTCCGCGCACCTTGGAAGCCCTGCTGAGTGATCCCGACATCGACGCGATCTACGTCGCGGTGCCGAACAAATTCCATGTCCCCTATACGCTGAAGGCTTTGGCTGCTGGCAAGCATGTGGTTGCCGAAAAGCCGTTCGCCATGGACATCGATGAGGCTCGTCTGGTCGCCGCCGCAGTGAAGAAGTCGAAGAAGCTGTGGATGTTGGGCATGAACCGCCGCTTCCCGGCGATGATGCAGAAGGCCCGTGATCTGGTCGCCCGTGGTGTCATCGGCGAGGTTTACCACGCCAAGGCCCGCTGGCAGCGCCGCTGGGGCTGCCCAAAGCTGCAGACTTGGTTCGGACACAAGCAGTTGTCGGGCGGCGGCTGCCTGCTCGACATTGGCGTGCACATGCTCGACCAAACCATGTACATCGCTGGCAACTTCAAGCCGCTGACCTGCTCTGGATCGGTTTACGGAAAGTTCGGCCATCGTGGCCTGGGCGAGGGTGGCTGGGGCAAGTCGGATCGTGACCCGAAGATGACCTTCAATGTCGAAGATTTCGCCAATGCTCATATCCGCCTGGCCGGTGGACTCAGCATCGACCTCGACGTCAGTTGGGCAGCCCACATGGTGAAGGGCAACGTGATGGAATCGATCATCTATGGCACCGAAGGCAGCCTCTGGGTCGGCCAGGATGAAGGTGTTGCCGGCGGCAAGGAGAGCGTCGTCCTAAGCACTCGGAAGGGCTCGGAGTTCATCAACAACGAGGATCCCAAGGCGAAGGTGCTGTACCCGCACTGCGACCGCTTCAACAACTTCGTCAATGCGATCCTGGGCAAGGAAAAGCCCTGCGTGACCATCGATCAGGCTCTGGCCGTGCAGACTGTCCTGACCGGCATCTACCGGTCCTCGGCCAAGGGCGCGGAAGTCGATCTGCGCAAGATCTGATGTTAGGGGCAAGCCGGGGTCGCGTGAATGAACGTCGCCGTCCTGTGGGCGTTTAACCTTCATGCGGCCCTGGTTGCTCGCCCTTGCGTATCTGTGTCTGCGCGCCGGCGAGACCCCGGTTCCGCCCTTGAACCCGGCTGCTGGTCCGCTGCCGGCTGGTCTGTTTGTCCAGCTGCGCGGCGGTGGGGGCACGCATCTGTTGGGCGAACCGTTGTGGTTGGATCTTGAGGTCAGTGCACAGCGGCCGGTCGTCATCCTGATGGAGGAGGGCTGTCCTCAGGTCGACACCACGATTATTTCGCCTGATGGCAGCCGCGAACACGTGGCTAGTTCACCCGTCTATGCCTGTTCCGGCGCCCATGTGTTGCTCACCGGCGTCACGCGTACGGCGCGGATTACCACCAGGATCAACGGTATTCCCGCAATTCCAGGGCGTCATCGCGTATCTGTATTCATCGACCTGGGTTGGGGCCCTGAACGTCCGGACGATCCGCGACGCGTGTCAGTCGACATCGATTGGCGAGAGCCAGCCGAGCACGCCCGGGCTGATCTGGTCGCGCGGCAATTCGCGCTCCAGGAACGCAGACATCAGCGTAACGGCGACACCTACGATCTGGACGCCCTCGCCCATCCATGCTACGTCCCCGAGCTGCGTCGACGCGCCTTAGCCGGTTCGTACCGTGCCCTCGTCCTACTTGGCGAGACGCCAGGACGGCAGGCCGCCGAGGCGCTCATTGCGGTCGCCACCAAACCACCAAAGGATTGGATGGATGCGGACGGCAACGTGAACCTCGGGTTCAATCTGCTGTCCAGACTGGCTGACCACTTGCCACCCCGCACCCTGCCGGGCGAGGCAATCTGGTGGGACCATCCCGAGTGCACCTGGCGGCGACGGACCATGGCCGGAGTGGGCCATGAGATCCTGCCGGCGGCCCGCACCGTCGCCCTGCACTGGCTGGGCCGAGAGGATTGGGGCGCCGCAGAGATCCTGGTCTGGTCGGCACAACCCGAGGACCGGGCCGCGCTAATGGCGGCCATAGAGCGCGTCGCCGCGACGAAACCGCCGCCGCCGAACCAGCTCCATATGCTTTGGAGGCTTGGGTATGCTGCGTTGCTGGCATCCCCAGACCTGCCGGATCCTGATCCGGCCAGTAGTCTGGCCGAGGCCGTGTTGTGGAGTTGTCGGCGTGCCAGCGGCAAGTTGCCAATCGATCGCCATGCCAGGCAGCAGTTGATAGATTTGATGAAGTCGGCCAATGCGCTGCGCTGCCGCATCGGCCTGTGGGGGCTTGGCGAAGTGAACGCAACCGCGAATGAGGATGTAGTCCAGGAGGTCGTACGCTTAATGGGTTCTTCTGACGCGGAGATCAGCGGAACAGCCCTGTGGATTGCACGCACCTCCACAGATCCGAGCATCCTTGAGGCCATGCTGCGCATCGCGGCCGATCCCAGACGCCAGGAAGATTATGTCCTGGTCAACCCCCTGATCGCTGCTGGGCGACGAGCCGATCTGGCAGCCGCCATCATCGCTAGGCTGATCGCCAGCAAGGGCGACCATGGCGATGATGCATTCCGCTCGTTTGCCGCTGCCGTTTTGTCGGTCCGTCCGGTCGGAATCTACGGCGAAGGCCATCGTTTTCCGAGCGAATCGGATTGGCTGGTGGAGGCAGCGCGATGGCGGACCTGGCTAGAAGTGCATGGTCCGGACATTGCCGCACATGGCCCGATCCCCATCGGAGATCCGCGCCAGCCCAATCATCTCCTGCCGCTCGGATGGTGGTTCGAAGCATCTGACGGCAGGCGTTTCCTACGTCCGCTGGACGGGCTCTGACATGGTGGATTGAAGACCACGACCAAGGTCAAGCCAGGTAGTATCCTCGCGCAGATCTTAGTGTTGCATGGCGGATCGGACACGATGGTTCCTGCTGACGAAGTTGCCGGCATCATGGCCGAAATAATCGCGGCCAAAGCGCATTGACGCATGGAAACCTATGGCACGGCGTTGCACGCCTTCGCCTTTAACCAATCCGAAAGCGGCTCAACTGCCGGTCGATTACCATTCTCGGGCTGAACAAGCGGCGTTCGCTCGGCTTTATGAAGTGCTGGCGGCTGCCGGACGCTGACGCATAATAACCGCATGACGGCAGCGGAATCGGGCGTAGGACGACTACTGCGGCCGTCGTATCGCGCCTGTGTCGCGGCTGAGTTCTTCTCGGCAACCGCGCATGTACCCGTGACCATCGCCTTGGCGATGATACTGGTCAGACCCTTCGCCGAATGGCCGCTGGTGCTGCCGTTGCTGGCCGGTGCCTTTCTGCAGGCCTGGATGATCGGAGGTCGCGAGCAATCCGGCCGGCCTCCACTGGCAATACAGCAACTGGTCGGTTGCTGCATTTATGGTGCCACGTTGACGGTGGCGCATCTCGGGTTTCCGACAGACCCGCTGCTGTGGATCTTCGTAGTGTCGTCGTGCGCTGTCGCCCTATGCCACGTCTGCGCTGTTCGGCTTGGGGGATTGGTGGGTGAAGGGTTGTTCGTATGTGCGCATATCGTCCGTGCGTTGGCAGTGGTGGCGGTCTATGCCGCGATTGCCGCTGGCGACCCGCGGCAATTCCTTTCCGAGCCCGAGCATCGATTCCTGGTTGTCGGGACGGCATTGCTTGGGTTGGCACTAGGCGCTTCGGCCGTCGTACATCGTCGTGATCGCGAGCGTCTCGCCGACGTTGTCGATCGGCTCAAGGGCTATTCCGAGATGCTGCTTGGACGTTCGATGCTGACCCGTGCGATGGAGAACGAGGACGACCTACGTCCGCGTCGAACCCGGCGCTCGGTGCTGTTCGCCGGTATTCGCGGGTTCACCCGATGGAGCGAGACCCGTAGTCCTGAAGAAGTGCTACTCATGCTCGACGGCGTCTACAGCGCAGCCGAGTCTGCATGTGCCCGCTTCAAACCTGCCCGCACCAAGCACACCGGGGACGAGGTCATGATGTTCTTCGCCGAACCGATTGCCGCAGCGGAGGCTGCGTTGGCATTGCGTGACGAGGTGGGATCGTTTCTTTCCTTGTACGGCCTACATGTTGGCATCGGCATACACCATGGTGAGGTGATCGAGGGGCTAGTCGGCGCTTCGCGGACCAAGGCCTACGACATCCTGGGTGACACCGTGAATACCGCCAAGCGGGTCAGCGATCATGCTAAACCTGGCCGAATCGTAGTCACATTCACGTTTTTCGAAGCGTGTCGCGGTCGCGCCATCATCGAGGGCGACGAGCACCTCAGTGCTAAGGGTAAGTCGAGTCTCATTTTGATCTCGGAGCTTATCGGGATCCACCAAGCCGTAGAGGGTTGACTGTGTTATTACTTGCGGATTACAAACGATAATTGTAGCGCATGGGGTCTGCATCTCAGCGAGACTCCATTATGCCCGACAAGCTCTTCCATGCCCCACAACGCGTCAGTTTAGGGGCGTCGATTCCTGACCATGCAACCTATCAGCGGCTCTACGATGAAAGCCTGAAGTCACCGGACGCCTTCTGGGGTCGCATGGCGAGAGAGCATCTCACTTGGATCCATGAGTTCCGCGAGGTTAGCGACAACGACTGGAAGCAGGGCCTGGTCGCCTGGTTCCTCGGCGGCACATTGAATGTGTGCGAAAACTGCGTCGACCGCCACGTGCAGAAGCGCGGCGACCAGGTCGCTATCCTGTGGGAAGGTGACGAGCCAGCCCAGAACCGTCGCATCACCTACCGTGAGTTGCAGCGCGAGGTCTGCCGCATGGCCAACGTGCTGCGCCACCATGGCCTGCGCAAGGGCGACCGGGTCGCCATCTATATGCCGATGATTCCTGAATCCGCCTATGCCATGCTGGCCTGCGCGCGCCTCGGTCTCGTGCACAGCGTAATCTTCGCTGGCTTTTCGGCTGAAAGCGTTCGTGACCGCATCATGGATGCCAAGTGCAAGGCGGTAATCACGGCTGACGAGGGGCTGCGTGCCAAGAAGGTCATCCCGTTGAAGCGTACCGTCGACGAGGCCGTCATGGCTTGCCCGACCGTACAGCATGTGTTCGTGGTCAAGCGCACCGGGGGCAAGATCCCGTTCTATGCCCCGCGCGATGTCTGGCTCGACGAGCTTATGGCGCAGGAGCGGCCGTATTGTCCCATCGAGCACATGGACAGCGAAGATACACTCTTCCTGCTCTATACCTCGGGCAGCACCGGCAAACCGAAGGGCATCGCCCATACCACGGGCGGCTATCTGCTCGGCGCTGCCATGACCACCAAGTATGTATTCGACCTACGCGAAGGCGACATCTTCGCCTGCATGGCTGACATCGGCTGGGTCACCGGTCACAGCTACGTTGTTTATGGTCCGCTGTGCAACGGTGCGACCACCGTGATGTTCGAATCGATCCCGACCTATCCTGACGCCGGCCGCTATTGGGATGTCGTCCAGCGCCTCAAGATCACCCAGTTCTATACTGCCCCCACTGCCATCCGTGCGATCATGCGCGAAGGCGACCAGTGGCCGGCGAAGTACGATCGCAGCAGCCTGCGTGTGCTGGGCAGTGTCGGTGAGCCGATTAATCCCGAGGCCTGGAAATGGTATTACGAGAAGATTGGCGACAGCCGTTGCCAGATCGTCGACACGTTCTGGCAGACCGAGACCGGATCGATCATGATCACCCCGCTGCCGGCGGCGATCCCGACCAAGCCTGGATCTGCGACCTTGCCGTTCTTCGGTGTCGAGCCAGTCATCCTTGATGAGAAGGGTGCTGAGCTTTCCGGCAACGGCGTCAGTGGGGTGCTGTGCTTTCGTCGTGCCTGGCCGTCAATGGCGCGGACCATCCAGAACGACCACCAGCGCTTTGCTGAGACCTATCTCAAGCCTTTTCCTGGCTACTATTTCACCGGTGATGGCTGCCGCCGCGACGAAGACGGCTATTACTGGATCACCGGACGTGTCGACGACGTCATCAACGTCAGCGGCCATCGCATGGGCACTGCTGAGGTCGAGAGCGCCCTGGTCAGCCATCCCGGTTGCGCCGAGGCCGCCGTCTGCGGGTACCCGCACGAGATCAAAGGCCAGGGCATTTTTGCCTTCGTCCTGCTCAAGGAAGGGTACACGGAGACCGCCGAAATCATCGGTGAGCTGCGCAACGAGGTCCGTCACCACATCGGCCCGATCGCCACTCCGGATGTGATCCTGATCGCGCCCGGCCTACCTAAGACGCGCAGTGGCAAGATTATGCGTCGCATATTGCGCAAGATCGCGGCAGATGAGACCGACAACCTCGGTGATATCTCGACTTTGGCCGACCCCGGCGTGGTACAGTTGTTGATCGAGAGGCGTCGCGCCCTGGCGAAGTAGCCAGGCGCAGAACCTAAGCGCGCACGTCGATGCGCGTACCCATCTGCCCAAGCGGAGTGAGTTCACGGACCTGACGGTTCGGCTTGGCTCCGATCAGATCGACCTGACGGCCGACCCGGACGATCGGTGCCCGGGCCGCCTGGATGCGGAACTGCGGCGGCGATGCGCTCGAGATGGGGACCTGACCAATCATGAGGCCAGGATATCGACTGGGCACCGCTTGCCTATGGTCAAGGGGTGCCATATGGTTCAAGAGTTATGCCCGCTGACATTTTTTCCCGCTTCAGCGCTCCAGCCGGTGGAGATGACGATGATGGCTCGGGGAGCGAGTTTCGTCGCACGGGCGGCCTTGCCCAATTGGCTGAATCCGAAGTAATGGATGCGATCGACCGGGCTCCGGCCTTGCCGCACATCGTCGGACAGGTGCTGTCGCGTGTCGGTGATGCCCATGCGTCGACCAGTGAGTTAGAGCACCTGATCGAGCAGGATATGGTCCTGGCAGGCAAGGTCCTGAAGCTGGTCAACAGTCCGTTCTACCGCCGCAAGCAACCGGTCGGCTCGATTCGTGAAGCCGTCTCCATTCTCGGCTTCGCCAGTCTGCGCAGTCTGGTCCTGGCGGCGTCCACTTCGAACATCCTGCTGGTCGACCTTGAATCCTACGGCATGAGCCGCGGCGGTTTGTGGCGGAACTCGATTGCCACGGCCGCTGTCGCCCGGGCCATCGGCATCAAGGGATCTGCTGGTCCCGAGCTGTCAGAGGAGTTCTTCGCCGGTGGGCTGCTACGCGATGTGGGTCTGTTGATCCTGTCCCCGTTCCTGGCCCGTTCCGGTGTCAGGCTCAAAAAGGAGGCTCAGGCGGACATTCTGCTCGCCGAGCGCCGCGCAATCGGATTCGATCACGGTTGGGTAGGCGACCGGCTGGCGGAAAAGTGGCAATTGCCCCCAATGCTGCGTGCCTGCATCGGCAGGCATCACCGCGATCCGGCCAGCGACGACCCGGCGAGCGCGCGTCATCTGGCGGTCGTCCGGCTGTCCGAACGGCTGACGTATGCTGCTGGCGTCGGTATGCAGCCTGACCATCCTTTCGAGACGCAGATCGACGCCAAGACAGTGAAGCATGCCGGCCTCGACGCCGCCCGCTTTGCGGCACTCTGCGCCGAGGTTCCACAGCTGGTCAAGGATACCGACCCGCCTACCTGATCAACCGGTTCTGCCGGACAGCGGCGGGTTGGTGGTGGGATTCCCTGAATACCGGGTTATTTTTCTTCTGTGCGTGAAACCGACGATCTGGGCTCGACTGCCGACCGACTGCTGGCTGCCGACACGGCGGAACACCTCATCTCGATCATCGAAGATGAACTGTCCCGTCTCAACGCGACGCCGGCGGCCATGTATCTGTATGACGCCAATGCGGCGGTCTACTACCCGGTTGCCGGATTCGCGCAGTCGCAGCCGCAGTTCGACATCCCAGCTAGTGCCTTGCCGGCGGGAAGCCTGCGGCTCGATTCCGCTGGGCAGCCGGTAGGCCTGCTCGTCTTCAACGCAGTCGCCCAACAGTCCTCTTCGGTTCGCCATCTCGCGTCGTTACTTGGACCGGTCCTGTTGCAGTTGCACCGTCGCCAAGTGGTCGTCGAGGAACTGCGCGAAACCCGTGAAATCGTCGCTCAGTTGGCCATCGCCGGAGACCTACTGCGCCATCTCGATCTTGATGTCTTGCTGACCAAACTACTGGAGACGGCATTGAATGCGGTCGGCGCCCAGGTTGGTGCCGTCCTGCTTCCTGATGCTGGCGGCAAGCTGGAAATGCGCGTCGCCTGGGGACTGACCGCCGAGCATATCGCACTGATCCGGTTGAAGGATGGCCGAACGGTTGCAGAGGCCGTCTTCGCCACCGGCGATCCGGTCTCCGCTCCACGTCACGAGCGTTCACGTTTGCTCGACCTCAGTGGACTGCAGGAACGCCTCGATGGACTGCTGGCCCTCGCCCTGATCTCACGCGACCGCATCCTCGGCGTGCTGCTGCTGGCAAACCCGACCCAGGACTTCGGCTTGGCTAAGAAGCGCCTGGCCGAGACGCTCTGTAACCTGGCTGGAACAGCGATCGACAACGCGACGCTGGTCAAAGATGCGATTGAACGCGAGCGCCTACGCCAAGAGATCGACATCGCGCGCACCGTGCAAGAAAAGATGTTCCCCACCAGCGGCCTGCAACTGGCGGAACTGCACGTCGAAGGCTGGTCCCGCCCATGCAATGAGACCGGGGGGGACTACTACGCATTCATGCCACGACCGGGCGGCTTGGTAGCCATGGTCGGCGATGTCAGCGGTCATGGGCTTGGTGCCGCCTTGTTCACCACCATGGCCCATGCCTTGGCTCAGCAGCAGTTTCGCGCCGGTGCTGACATGCAGACCGCCTTCCGTCAGCTCAACGAGGGTCTATTCCATACCCGTAGTGGCAGGTTCATGACCGCGGTCGCTGTTTCCGTGGATGCGGCGACCGGCTCGGTCGCCTATGTGTCGGCGGGCCACACGCGCAGCCTGTGGATCCACCGAGGAGAGGTGCAATGGTTGGACAGCACAGCCATGCCGCTCGGCATCGTCCCGTCACTTGAGATCGATCCCAGCCCTGAAATCACACTAGATCCAGGCGATCTGCTGTTGCTCTACACGGATGGCATCACCGAGGCCGCCCACGACGATGGCGCTACCCTAGGCGAGGAACGCTTGGCGGATACCGTTCTGGCTGCATGGCGCAGCAATCTCCCTCCTCGTCGCGTGCTCGACTTGGTTGCAGCGGCCGTTGATGGTTTCACCGCCGGACGCGCACAGGCCGACGACCTCACGGCGGTGGCGCTTGCACGAAGTGGGGATAACCGGGTCAGCGGTTGGCAGTTGGCCATTCCGTCCTAGAGTCAACTGATCGTGTACTTCCGAATCCCTCTGTGCCTCGGTCTTGCGGCGGCGGTGATGGCCGGTGAGACTCAGGATCCACTGCCCTTTCCCGACATGGCTCCGTCTGTGGGCACGGTCCTGGATGAATTCTACTATGATAAGGGCCGCTTTCGTCCGCATCTGATCGTCGAACGGGCTTTGCGTTATCTCGAAGGGGCCGAGATCGGTATTGACACGGTATGGTCAGATGGCCGCATCGTATTGAATCTACGCGGCAACCGCCAGACCGTGCCTGCGCCGGAACCGAAGGACACGGCTGAGGCCATGCGCCTGATCGAAGCGGTGCGCGTGACGGTCGAGAAGCGTTTCGATGCCCCAGCCATCAGGCTACGGGATCTCGCCTACTCGATGATCAACGGTGCCTTGTCGACGCTCGATCCCCATACCGTCATGTGGCAGCCAGAGGCAGGCCGCGAATGGTCAGAAGACAACATTCAAGGCCAGTTCTACGGCATCGGGGCCTTCCTGAACCAGGAAGAGGGGCTTATCTCGATCCAACGGGTTATGCCGGGCCTGCCCGCCGAGCGTGGTGGAGTCGAAGACGGCGATGTCATCCTGGCTGTCGACGGCGAAAAGACGGCTGGCCTAACGCTAGACCAAGCCGTCCGCCGCATCAAAGGACCTAAGGGGACGACGGTCAACCTGACCATGGAGCGCAAAGGCCTAAAGGCCCCGGTCGAATTGCCGATCGTCCGCGATCTGGTTAAGGTCGTCACCATCCGCAGCTACCGCGATGGCAAGGTCGGCTACGTCCGCATGGACGAGTTCAACGCCAATACGGCGCACGACCTGTTCACCGCAGTGCGCGAACTGGAGAAAGACACGCCGGTCGAGGCGCTGATCTTGGATCTGCGTTTCAACGGCGGCGGTCTGCTCGACCAGGCCAAACTCATCGGCGGATTCTTCCTCGGTCGCGGCCAGGAGGTGGTCCGTACGACCACGGTCGACGGCAAAGAGGATATCTACCGTACGAGCGCACGTCGTTTCGTCACTGCGCCGATGATCGTGTTGACCTCACCTGGTACGGCCAGCGCAGCCGAGATCGTTAGTGGCGCCTTGCAGCTCAATGACCGTGCGGTGGTCGCCGGCGAGGCGACCTTTGGCAAAGGTTCGGTCCAGAACATCCGCGAGTTACGTGATGGCAGCCGCTTGAAGTTGACCATCCAGGAATATCTGCTGCCCGGTGGTGCGTCGATCCAGGACGTTGGAGTGATGCCCGACCTGTTGCTTCCACGACACAGCGTGCGCCAGGACGGGACCGTGGATGTGCGCGACATATCGTCGGAACGCGAGAAAGATAACGAGTTTGCGCTCAGTGGTCACAAGAACTACGAGCATGCCTCGACTGCCGAATTAGGCTGGTTGGATCCGTGGATGGATCGCGAGGCACGCAAGGTGCATACCATCTCGGCTCGGGAATTCCGTCCAGATCGCGAGAGTCAGGTCGTCATTGATCTGCTCAAGGATGCTACCGCCGCCGAGGGCTGGGCTACTGCCAGTGCCAAGGCCCAGGAGGCCGAACGGCTACGTCCCTTCCTCCTGGAAAGACTGGCCAAGCCGATCGCCGCACGCGCCGAAGCCGAAGCGGCTGCACTGGCCGATGCTCTCGCCAGGCTCCCCACTCCTGTTCGTTGGGGCGCCGCAGGCGAGCCGGCAGCGGGCAGTCTGGCCGTGTCATGGACCGGCCCTGTCGCCGTCACCGCCGGGGAAACCGTCGCATTGTCCGTTCAGGTGATAAACAGTGGTGCGGTCGAAGCCGGACGCCTGTTTGCCATCGTCCGGGCGGACCCCCGTTCGCCCTTCTGGGAAGAGGAATTTGTGGTCGGTGCGGTCGCGCCTGGTGCCAACGCCAGCGGCCTACTGCACTTCCGCATTCCCCCGCGCCAGCCCAGTGGGCGTGAACAATTCACCGTCGAACTGCATCAAGATGGCGGCAAAGCCGTCCTCGCGAGTTGCCAGGTCGAGGTCGAGGTGCGTGGCCGTCCAGCTCCGCACCTGGATCTGGCATGGCGTGTCGTCGACAGCAATGGCGATGGCCGTTTGTCGACGGAGGAGCGTTCGGATCTGATCATCGATGTCATCAACCAGGGAGAGGGCGAACTTGAGGGTGGAGCCGTCTGGGTCGAAAAAGACAACGATCCCTATGTCTCGCTCGGCGTCAGCCGTCTGAAGATCGAGAACCCGATTCCGCCCGGTGGGACGGCCTCGCTGTCATTTCCACTGACCGTGCGGGCCGAGGCCAAGCGTTCAGGCAAGCCGGTGCCCTTCGCTGCTGACCGCATCAAACTCAACGTCGTAGCCGTCGAGATCATGCCAGATGGTATCGACGCTCGCTATCGTGCCGACGTCCGCGCCAGCATTGAAGTGCCGGTAGGCCAGCCGTTGAAGCTTCGCCGACTCGTCCAGCCGACCATCACCTATGGCGGTGCCCAGGCGGAAGGGGTCCGGACGCGATTGTCATTCACGATCGCAGATGTTGCCGACGACCCGCAGGTGCCGCCATTGGATCTGGTCGCCCTGTTCCAGGATGAAGATAAAGTCGACATGCAGGTCGCTACGGCGCTCGATGGGCCCGCCGGCGGACCCTGGATCTACAGTCCGCGCATCACCCTGAAACCGGGATTGAATCTGATCAGACTGCTGGTGCGTGACAACGATGGAGTCATTGCCGATCACGTTGTCCGCATGTGGGGCGCTACGCCAGTTGCGGCTCTACCTGCCCCGGCCGTAATCAAGCTCACCCCAGCGCCAATACCGTGATGTTTGTCCGTCCGCGTCGCAATCGCGCCACGGCCGGTATGCGCGCAATGGTGCGCGAGGCCACATTGTCGGCTCGACATCTTGTGCTCCCGTTGTTCGTCCAGGAAGCTGCGGTCGCTCAGCCGATTGCCTCGATGCCAGGTTGTGCCCGCCTGTCCATTGCGATGACCGTCGAACGGGCCCGCGAGGCCTACGACCTGGGGATTCCGGCTGTCGCGCTCTTTCCCGTCCTGGGTGATGACTGCAAGGACGCCTGGGCTTCAGCGTCGACTGACCCCACGGGTCTGTTGCCGCGTGCCGTGCAGGCCTTGAAGCAGGCACTGCCCGGCTTGGTGGTGATCACGGACGTCGCCATGGATCCCTACAGCAGTGATAGCCATGACGGCTTGCTGCGAGATGGCCGCATCGTCAACGATGACACCTTGCCGATCCTGGCCGCCATGGCAGTGGTGCAGGCCCGGGCCGGTGCCGATGTGGTTGCTCCAAGCGACATGATGGACGGACGGGTGGCGGCAATCCGACAGGCTCTCGACCTGGCTGGCTTCACCGACGTCGCCATCTGCAGCTACTGCGTGAAGTACGCCTCGGCCTTCTACGGCCCCTTCCGTGAAGCTCTCGACAGTGCGCCGCGATCAGGTGACAAGAAGACCTATCAGATGGATCCTGCGAACGTCCGCGAGGCCGAGCGTGAAGTCCGTCTGGACGAGGCAGAGGGGGCCGACTGGCTGATGATCAAGCCGGGGCTGCCGTACCTGGATGTCATCGCGCACGTGCGGTCACTGACGCCACTGCCTATTGCAGCATATCATGTCAGCGGGGAATACGCGATGCTCAAGGCCGCCGCTGCCCAAGGCTGGTTGGACTACGACAGTTGTCTGTTGGAGAGCCTGCTATCTCTGCGTCGGGCCGGTGCCGATATCATCTTCACCTACGGTGCCATCGACGCGGCCAAGTTGCTCGCCGCGCAAAACACATCACCCAAGTCGGGGGGTTGACAGTTAGGCGTTCCTTACAAACTCCGTCCCCACAACGATAGCGCCGGATGCGGGCGTAGCTCAGTTGGCTAGAGCGACAGCTTGCCATGCTGTAGGTCGTGAGTTCGAGTCTCATCGCCCGCTCCAAGAGATAACCCCCTGGGAAACCAGGGGGTTATACCTTTTGTGGGAACTTGGGGGAAGCCGGTGAAAACGCCCCCACTCCCCCTTTCACTCCCCCACGGTGGTTCATAGGTAAAGATGAGGGTACCGGCCGGCGGGGATCACCCCTTGCGATCCCAGGTAGCCCGCCGCCTTGACTGCGCTGAGGATGGTGGGCTGCTCGCCGCGTGGGCCTTTTGAAAAGGGCGGCAGAGCATCGGCGGTGCCGAAGTTGGGATACGGACAGTTGTCCCCCCCTGGTGTAGGAGGCCTGTAGTCGCCAACTGAAAAACGGGGATCCTCTCGGGTGTAAACCACCCGGCGGCGACACGCCGCCACGTCCACGAGAGGATCCCCATGATCAGCCTGAACGAATC
>Ga0105044_10007584_pt1 | contig 14939 bp, 12 predicted proteins | sample MAT01_FD_78092 | JGI IMG/M metagenome (GOLD analysis project Ga0105044, IMG submission 78092) | Freshwater microbial communities from Lake Fryxell liftoff mats and glacier meltwater in Antarctica - MAT-01 | ecosystem: Environmental > Aquatic > Freshwater > Ice > Liftoff microbial mat | place...
AGCCTTTATTGCTCACGGGATCTCTATCGGGCCCATGAGCATGAGCTTAAAATCCGCCAGCCGGGCGGATTCTAAGCACCCGGCACCTGCGAGCGCCGCGAACACGGCGTCGCCCTCCGGTGCGCTCCAAATCACTCCCTGGTGTCGCGATTTGCTAACGCCATCGGGGCGTTAGCTAGCCGTGATTGCTCACAGCCCGCCCCGGCTGTGAGCAATGACGGCTAGCTGATAGTAGTGCCTGGGGTAATTCTTACCGCGCTGAGATTCTTACTGCGCTGAGGTCTGCAATAGCATCGTGACTTGCGCCAGTGTACAGCGGTGTTTCAAGGAGGAGCTATTTCGAAGAGGCTCTCTTAGGGGCTCCTTAAGTCTCGGATTGACGAACTCCCTTTAGCGTAGCCCAAAGCGTCTTCAGTGCGTCGCCAGCCTGGGTACGATTGAGATCCCCGCGAGTATACCTTGTCGCAACTTCTTTCGCCCGCGTCGGTAGAATTTGCGCTTCCGCTAAAAACTTACTGATCTCCACGTCGGTGCCTGATTCGAGTAGACGCCCAAAGGTGACCACGCTTTGACGCTCCGGACTCAATTTAGATAGTTCCATAGCACTCACGCCTAATCTCAGCTTGTTGCGGCCTCCCAGCGGTATAGCCAGGGACAGGGGGAAGAAGCTAGATCAGGTCGCGTTGTTAACCAAGTATTTTAGAGAAGTACCAGTGCGGGGCCCCCAGTTGACACTATCTAAGCAGCTGATTGGCCAAGGCCGGTGCCTGATTAGCCTGCGCCAATACCAAAGCTGCAACTTGCTGCAGAATTTGGAAACCAAATCCATCAGCGTAATCTAAAGTTAGATTTAGGGGTGTTTCGTAGAGGCGTAACTGCCTAGCGAAAGAGACGTAAGTCGCTGAAGTCGAGGCTTAAGGGTGAGCGCGCCCCACGGAGCCCTTCTCCTTGGGGCCGCAGCACAGGGCGACTAGTAACGGCGCAGTCAGGCAGCCAAAGACCGCAAAGATAAGAACCGGCACAAGGGCCTTCATGGTCGTTTCCCCGGACCCTAAATGATGCCGTGCAATCACGTGCAGGTAGAGACTGAGACCCAGTACACTCCCAAGAAAGGACAGAACAGGTGCTCGGTAGGATCTCAGCTGCTCACTTGTGCCCCAAGCAATGAAGCAGAGTGTTAGGGGCGGAACTAGCCAAAGCAAATGATGAAACCAGATACAAGGGGAAAGGAGCACCATGATTGGCACTCCCATAACGATGCCAAAGGCCAGTTTCCGGCTTTCAGGAATCTGCTTGGATCTTTGCACCAAGAAAAGTCCTGCGCCATAAAACCCCACGAACAAGACTCCCACCAGTTTTGCAGGACCATTTCCCACAAGCTTCTCTATGCCATAATCATAGAATGGGTCGATGCTTAAGGGCTGAGCGGCAAATTGGCTAAGCGCTCGGGAGAAATCGAAGAGGACCTCAAATCCGCGTGGCGACAATAAACACAACAACACAGAGAGAACCGCCGTAATGCCAAATCCTACTATTCCAGGTCGCGTGCGCTGCACTATGAATGGAAGAAGCAAGATCGCAGGGGTAGCCTTGAGTGCCGCGGCCACGGCAATGAGAGCGCCGGCAATGGCTGGCCGGCCCTGGGCCGCAGAAAGGCTCGCTCCCAAAATGGCGAGAAGCACGAAAGGATTCACCTGCCCCCACATCAGGCCATCCCAAAGCGGCGGCCAGGCCAGAAGAAAAACCATTGCCCAGACAGAGGGGCACTGACGCCACCAAGACACGGATGGGGAATGATTTTCGAAGGCGAAGACAAGTCTTGCCAGAATAATAGCTGACAGCAGCACCGCCAGCAGGAGCATGGCGCACCATAGCAGCGGGACACCGCCCGGAAGGAACGCCTCGCCCCAAGACAGCACTACTGCTAGGAGCGGCGGATAGAGATACCCCAATGATAATTGAGCAGCGCGCTGAGATACCCGGAATCCCTGTCCGTAAATATCTTCGCCGCGAAGTAAGGCTCCCGCAGCTTCGCGGTACACTGAGAAGTCAGCAAGCTCAGAGGTGGGAAGGTACCCCAGGCAATACCATAGCAGGATGGCAAGAAGACCAAGTAGAATAATTCGAGCGGCGAGCACAGTTTCTTAGTATGGCCGATTGTTCGGGTCGGCGACAGTGTGAAGGAGAGCCAGCAAGACGCTTATCCCCTTCCCCCTCGCTGCTCTCTCTTGGCTCCTTGTGAACTTCCAAATTCAAGTAGATCTTTCTGAGCAATTAGTCGGAATGTGCACAAAAAGAGCAACGAGAACAGTGAGGGGCACGGGAATCTCACTACCCGGAAAGTACTATGTAAGAGATTGAACCAGATTTTTCGAAAGGGTGCCCCGCCTGAGTATTTCCATTAGACGCTTAGGGACCCTCTGAAAAACTACCTCCGCGTCCTTGCGTTAAACATTATCTTTCATACAACGAGGACACAGAGGACGCGGAGGCGGATAGGAATACTATTCCTGAACTTCTTCAGAGTCTCCTTAGCCCTTCTCGGCAAAAACGCGCTCATGAAACACATCCACCCTGTCGACAATTCAAATGGGAACGGAGTTCCCGCCCAGGCGCGTCCGCGTGCCTGAATTTTTGACAAGGAGTTTAGTATGACTGGCGACGATCTTTCGATTTCTGGAATCTCCGCCAATAAATTAGATGCCACTGCCCAAAAATTCGTCGTGGCAGTCGCCAAAAAGGCCAATGACTCCCAGGGCGAAGTAGCTAAACAACTGATCGAAGCAGCTTCGTCGGCCTCACTCCCTGATGGAGTTGGAAGGCGCATTAACGCGGTGGCTTGAAGCGCACTCACAGAGAAGACCTCTAAGCACCCAACCCGCTCCCTGCCTCTACTCTTAGAAGCACTCGTCTACCGATCTCTCCATAATCAACACTCAGAGATGTTTCCCTGGCCAATTACAATTGGCCCACTTAGCCGTCATTGCTCACAGCCCCGAAGGCCTGTGAGCAATGACGGCTAGCTAACGCCCCCGGATGGCGTTAGCAAATCGCGACACCAGGGAGCGATTTGGAGCGCACCGGAGGGCGACGCCGTGTGCGCGGCGCTCGCAAGCGCCTTAGTTTATATCGTAATCTTGACGCGGCGCTTCGTCAGGAAGCCCCTGAGTCGCTACAACTTTATTCATGCCGTCAAGTGCGGCGGTGCGATAGGCCTGTCCAAGCGTCGGGTAGTTAAAGACGGCATGGGAGAGATAATCAATTCCTCCCTTAAAGCCCATCACCGTTTGTCCAACGTGCACGAGCTCTGAAGCGCTGTCCCCGATGATGTGGACGCCAAGAAGCTGAAGGGTATGACGATTAAAAAGGATTTTTAGAACTCCTGAATCATCGCCCACTATCTTACCGCGCTCAATCTCACCGAAACGCGCGATTCCCACTTCATAGGGAATTTTTTTCTTCGATAGTTCTTCCTCGGTCTCTCCCACCATCGCAATTTCAGGAATAGTGTAGATGCCATAGGGAATAGGCAGTTCAAATCCAATATCAGCAAGTTTAAGCGCATGACAGGCCGCACGGCGGCCCTGTTCAAGCGACGTGGAAGCAAGAGACGGGGCACCGATGACATCTCCCACGGCATAGATGTTTGGCACGTTGGTCTGAAAATGTTCGTTGACCTTAATGAGACCGCGTTCATTCGAGGCAATCGACGCTGCAGCAAGGTTCAGGCCCTCTACGTTTCCAACACGTCCCGCAGATACAAGGAGTACTTCTGTGACGATGCGCTTACCACTCTCGAGGAACGTTACGGCGCGGCCGTCGGGGGAGCGCGCACAGCGTATTACTTTATCATTGGTCAGTACGAGCACTTTTTGCTCTCGAAGTTTATAGACAAGAGAGTCCACAAGTTCTCGGTCGACAAAACCCAGAATTCCGGGACGTGCCTCAACAAGAGTTACCTTGATACCAAGAGCTGCAAACATTGACCCGTATTCGCACCCAATGACGCCGCCGCCGACAATACTGATGTTCTTGGGAAGATTCTTCATGTGCAGAATAGAGTCGCTGTCGAGGATGACTTCCCCATCGAACTCGAAGCCCGGAGGGTGCCATGGCCGGGTACCCGTCGCAATCATAATGAACTCGGTCTGGAGCTCCTGACTGCGATTGCGAAGGGTGACTTTCACTCGGTTCTTATCCACGATTGAGCCGAAGCCCTCGAGGACTTCAATATTGTTGCGAATCAGCTGTGACCGCATGGTCTGCTCGATATCTTCAACAATGCTGTCCGTCCGGCCAGTAAGATCCTCCATGAGGACATGCTCCTTGACGCGGTACGCCTTTCCGTAGTGGCTCCGCTCACGGTAGCCAGAAAGGTGTAAAATTGCCTCTCGAAAGGACTTACTGGGAATCGTGCCGTCAAAGAGACACGCGCCGCCCACTTGGGCCCGCGCGTCGATAATCGCTACTCGCTTCCCCAGCTTAGCGGCCTGCATGGCAGCTTTTTGCCCGCCGGGTCCGCTACCTATCACTACCATGTCGTAATCGAATGCTCCCGCCATGCTGAGCCTATCGGCTTGAGCGCTCCCGTAACTAAAGGAACTTCTTAGGCGGATTTGTGTTTTTTGCGAAATTTACTAAGATACTGACCTCACTCAAGAATCAGGGAGAGTTTGTTGTGTCCCGAACCAATCTTCTAGGCCCTGCCGCAATGGCATCATGTGCCTGGTCTTCCCGTAAGGTCATAGGCTGCTCAAGCCTCGGGCGATTCGCGCTTGGCTCCCTGTGCTTCGTTCTCGCACAGAGCAATTATTGCTTCGGTCAAGAAACTGCTCCGCAAGCTTCAAAGGCGATTCCAACCAGTGTAGCCCCATTACCTCTTGAACCTGAGAATGCTTTTGGTGCTGCCCTGAAGGCTCATGTTGGAAACTCAAAGAAGAATTCCTCCACTCTAGAGGAAGCAGCGGGTCACGTCACTCCTACGAACCTCACACTCCAGGATGCGATTACGCTGTCTCTCGCGCAGAATCCTTCGTTCGCAATAACGCGCCTTGGGCCGACGCTCGCTGAGCAAGATGTGCTAAGTGCGCGAGGCATTTACGACACTATTCTACGAGCGAATGGATCAAACGAACGGATAGTGGATCCGAGTGAGTCCTCACTCTCCGGCGATGTTATCACCTCCGAAAACTTACGCGGAAGCTTAGGAGTTGATCAGAAACTGCCATCCGGTGCAGACTTGTCGCTATACTGGGATAACTCCCGCGTGGAGCAAGACGCGCGCTTCAATACCCTTATCCCTCTCTATCGCAGCTCCCTGGGGCTGACCCTCGATCAACCACTCCTCAAAGGCACCGGCTGGGGAGCCCCTGGAGTTCTCATCAGGATAGCTCGCACGTCTACGCAGGTGAGCAAGTCGACTTATGAAAGTCAGGTGGCAGATCAGGTTCGACAGGTTGTCCTGGCATATTGGAACGAAGTAAAAGCGCGCGAACTTGTAGAGGTTAGCAAACGTGAAGTTGAGCTCTCGGAACGACTCCAAAGCGACGTGAACGAAGGGGTGAAGGTCGGACAGCTGGCCCCGCTTGCTCTGAGCGAGGCAAATGCACAGACAGCGCTTAGCAGAGAGAAGCTCATTGTTGCGGAGAATGAACTACTCGCTGCGGGGCGGTCGTTGCGTCAGATTACTGGCATCGACTTCCTCTCCGCTGAAAGTGGCATCGCCGATTTCGCGCCCGTAAGGGCCAGCGATCGTCCAAACTTTGTGCCGGTGTCCTTTGACCCTAACCAAAGTGTTGAGCTAGCTCTTTCGCACCGCGCCGAACTTCGCGCCCAGCGGGAGCGTCTTAAGCTTGCGGATTTGAGCGCTAAACTCAGCTCCAATCAGGTGCTCCCGGAGCTAAATCTTCAGGGCCGCATTGGAACCCAAGGTCTTGCAGGTACCGATCGGGGCACTGACAGTTCCTTCGGTCAACCCGCGACTGCAAGCCCCTATCCCGGAGGCTACGGGGACGCGCTTGATGATATGGGTTCGGGAGATTTTTATAACTATTCAATCGGCCTAAATTTTCGAATGCCCCTCGAAAACCGCCAAGCACGCGCAGAATTTAATAGAAGAAAAATTGCACTCCTCTCAGAGCAGCATCGATTAAGGGCGCTGACACAAAGTGTGATTGAAGAAACTCTCGCGGCAGTTTCGTCGGTAGACGCAGGTCGCAAACGCGTAAAAGCGGCAGAGGAAGCGATCACCTTTTCACGGCAAAGCCTCGATGTTCAGCGAGATAAACTTAATGCAGGTCTCGCAACAGTGCGGGAAGTCCTTGAAACCCAACGTGACTTTTCAGAAGCCGAGTTACGGATGGCTGGAGCGCTCACTGATTTTAGAATCGCGCTCGCCAATGTGCTGCGTGCCAGGGGCGAACTCCTTGAGCAGTATCAGCTCACCCTCGAGGTGCAGTGAGCGAAAGCCTGACAACTCCTGGTGGCAAGACTGACCCACCCTCGATGGGGAATGATCTGTCGCGGCTCCGCATCAACCGGTCCGAGGCCGGGGAATCCGCGGGCGGCGTACCGAGCTCTTGGGCCAAGCCTGGGATCTGGAGCGGTAATGTTGGCGCTCTCCGTGCCGCCGGAGTTCTTGCCCTAATAGTTGTAGGATTTCTTCTCGGAAGAGCCTCCGTTGCAAGGGGTCCCCAAGTTGACGCCGTGCAGCCCGGTCCCGCCCTCACAGCATCAGAGCCCCTTGCTGCCAACCAACCACCCAAGGGGCTGTCCGCCTCGGGCTACGTAGTGGCCCAGCGCCAGGCCGCGGTAGCTTCGCAGGCCACAGGCCGACTTAAGGAACTGCGCGTTGAGGCAGGCGACCGGGTCAAGAAGGACGATGTCATTGGGGTGATTGAGAACGAGGGCTTGCAGGCCGCCGTTCGTCAAGAGGAGGCTAATGTCCTTAGCGCACAAGCGCGCATCTCTTCAGCAGGAGCCGGATTAGCTGAAGTTTCCTTGCAGCGAAAACGCATTTTTGATCTCTTCGAGCGCAAATCAGTTTCACAGGCCGAACGCGACACGGTCATAGCCACTTTTGATCGAGCGCGTGCAGAACTCGCCTCCGCCGAGGCGAATCTCGGCGTCGCTCGGGCTAGGCTTGACCGCGCAAAAGTGGATCTAAGTTACAGCTTCATTTTGGCGCCTTTTGACGGAACTGTTATCTCAAAAAATGCCGACGAGGGAGAGGTTGTAGCGCCTTTTGGCTCCTCGGCTAACGCCCGAGCTGCCGTTGTTACTATTGCGGACATGTCGTCGCTCGAAGTCGAGGCCGATGTTTCGGAATCAAATCTTCAGAGAGTTTCGGTCGGCCAGGGGTGCGGCATTACTCTCGACTCAATTCCCGGCCAAATATATGAGGGTATTGTAAGTAATATAGTGCCGACCGTGGACCGGGCCAAGGCCACCGTGCTTGTGAAAATAAAGTTCAATAACCTTGACGATCGTGTAATTCCGGAGATGAGCGCACGGGTTACCTTCCGGGAATAGTTGCTTTAAATCAGACATGCCATGAACACTGCCATAGCCTCGAACATCGAAAACCAGTCGCCCATAATCCTTGTGGAACGAGTCACCAAAAGCTACACACGCGGAGGTGAGCGGATCCTCGTGCTCGATGAGCTCTCGATAGAGATTAAAGGGGGAAGCTTCATTGCACTAATGGGCCCTTCCGGGTCTGGAAAGACCACGCTCCTTAATCTCATTGCAGGCATTGACCGGCCTGATAGTGGCCGAATACTGGTAGGCGATTCAAATATATCAGCTCTAAGCGAAAGCCAGCTGACGTCCTGGCGCGCTCGGTCGGTGGGCTTTATTTTTCAGTTTTATAATTTGTTTCCGGTGCTCACTGCGCTTGAGAATGTAGCGCTGCCGCTCTCCCTGCTCCCCATGAAGTCTTCTGAACGTAAGGAGCGTGCTGCGTTTGCCCTCGAGGTCGTGGGGCTTGGAGACCGAGTTGATCATTACCCGCGTCAACTCTCGGGCGGACAGGAACAGCGCGTCGCCATCGCCCGGGCAATCGTAACGGACCCCGCCATGATAGTCGCCGACGAACCGACCGGAGATCTTGACCGAACTTCAGCTACTGAGGTGCTCTCGCTCCTGCAGCGCCTTAACAAGGAGTACGGCAAAACAATCATCATGGTGACCCACGATCTCGTTGCGGCTGAATTTGCTGGGCATATCGTTCAACTGGACAAGGGCAAGCTCATCACAAAGTAGCGCGCGTTATGCTCGATCTTTTTCGGCTGATATATAGAAATGCTCTCCGCCACCCCGTGCGGAGTGCTCTCACGACTATCGGCGTTACCGTGGCGCTGCTTGCATTTTGTTTCATCCACACCGTCATTGGGGCCTGGATGTCAGGCGTTGAGCGGAGCGCCAAGAATCGCATGGTGGTCAGAAATGCCGTTTCCCTGATCTTTTACCTGCCCCTTTCCTATTACGATGCGGTGCTCTCCACCCCTGGAGTGGAGAAGGCCGGATACGGGAACTGGTTCGGCGGACTTTTCCGTAATGAGCGCGTTCGCTTCCAGCAATTCGCTGTGAACGATGCCTATCTCGACGTCTATCCTGAACTTGCGATAAGCCCTGAGATGCGTGAGAAGTTTAGAAACAACCGTCAGGCTGCGCTTGTCGGACGTGAAGTAGCTGATAAATATAACATCAAACTCGGGGAGCGCATTCAGATTCAGGGCACGATCTTCCCTGGGCTCTGGGAGTTTGACGTGGTCGGCATTTTCCCTGGCCGCGACCAACAGACCGATACTCGCACCATGTTCTTCCGCTGGGACTACCTCAATGAGAGAAACCGCATCGAGATTCAGCGGCAACCTGATCATATCGGCTTCTTCGCCGTTCAGATTGCAGCCGGAGCCGAGCCCGCGGTGATCTCAAAGGCCATCGATGATAAATTTGCTAACAGTCCCTTCGAAACCCTTACGGAGACCGAAACTGCTTTTGTGCAGGGCTTTATCTCTATGTCATCAACTATCATCACCGTCCTCGTCTTTGTCTCGTATGTGGTGATTGCTATCATGCTTTTGGTACTTACCAATACTATGCTTATGTCGTCTCAGGAGCGCCTTAGAGAGTACGCGGTACTGAAGTCCTTGGGATTCTCCTCGTCGCGAATTTGGGCTCTGCTGTGCGGAGAGGCGCTGGTTATTAGTGTCTCTGGTTTCTTCATGCTCTGCCTGATCTTAGCGGTTGTCTTTAGCCTCCCTCCTCGCACTGTCTTTGGAAGCCTAGTGGACTTTTTTCCGGTCTTTGCTGTCAAGCCTTGGACCGTGGTTGCTTCAGCATTTGCCTCGCTTGTCGTAGGCGCTGCCGCTGGAGGCATTCCGGCGTTCCGTATCGCAAGGCTCAAGGTTACCGAAGTCCTCAGGAGGGTTGAGTAAGATGGCTCTTGAGCTCCAGTATAATTTTCGCTACCTCTCCGTCCGTAAGACCAGCTCGCTCATGACCATTCTCGGGATTGCTCTCGTGGTGATGGTCTTCGTCGCAACCTTGATGCTCTCGAACGGCATACGAGAGACCCTGCGCGGAACAGGTTCTCCTAAGAATGTCATCGTCATCAGAAACGGCGCACAAAATGAGATTCAAAGTGGCCTAAAGCGTGACGACTCCAATGCCCTTCTGGCCGACGAAGCTATAGTGCGACAAACCGACGGAAGTCCCGACGTCACCACCGACTCCGTAATTGTGGCCTCGATGCGAAAGCGTTCTGATGGCAGTCCAAGTAACGTAACCGTGCGTGGAGTAAGCAAAGAGGCCTATTCCCTGAGGGAGGGCATCTCGGTTCAAAACGGAAGGCTTCCCACCTTTGGAACACGTGAGGTCATGGTAGGAACTGCCATTCACGCTAAGTTCGCCGGCACCGACATAGGTCAGTCGCTCCGTATCGGTGGAATTGACTGGAACGTGGTCGGTATATTTTCCGCGGGTAATTCTGGATTTAGTTCCGAGGTATGGGGCGATTCGGAAATTCTAATGCCCGTGTTCCGCCGCGAGCAGTTCTCGAGCCTTACTTTTCGGCTCACCAGCCCTCAGGAGTTCGACGCATTCAAGAATCGCATTGAAAACAATCCCCGCATGAGCGTCACTGTACGCCGCGAAAATGAATTTTATGAGAGTCAAAGTAAGATGCTGGCAACCTTCATTGCTGCAATTGGGATTACCATAAGTATTTTCTTTTCGATTGGAGCGATTCTCGGCGCCATCATCACCATGCATTCTGCTGTGGCAAGCCGTAAGCATGAGATCGGGGTACTTCGTGCTCTAGGATTTAGGCCGATTCATATCTTTCGTGCCTTCGCCGCAGAGTCCCTGATGATCTCGTTAATCGGAGGCATTCTTGGGACTATTTTAGCTTCCCTGACAAGCTTCGCTTCCATTTCGACCACTAACTTCGACACGTTTTCTGATGTTAGATTCGGATTCACACTGACACCCGCGGTTCTAGCCTACGGAGTCCTCTTCGCCCTGATAATGGGACTTATCGGAAGTTTTTTCCCCGCTCTAAGCGCTGCTCGAATGCGGGTGGTTGAGGCTTTGCGATCGTAATTGAGAAGCTGCGATACAACAAAATATCTCTATCGTTTTTCTTAAAACATTGGCGCTATTTCTCAATCACCGTCATCTCGCCCCGCTGCACACTCAGCCTTCGACGCACTGCGCCCACGGCTGGTGTCGAAATAAGATCGTCATTATACCAATACCCCTCGGCCGCTCCTGCCTGGTCACGGTACAACTCAAAACGCTCGCTTGCTTGCAGCGTCTCCCGCATGCAGCTCTCAGGTGAATTTCTCACCACCACACTGCCTGCCTTCACAAATACGGGCACATCTTGGAGACCCACCGGCATTAACTGCCAACGCTCGCCAGGAATTTGAAGCTCCGGATTTCCTAAGCGATACCACAACCCTTTAGGTAGATAGAAGGAACGGACGGCAGCATCGCGCTCGATGACGGGAGCTACGAGGAACTTATCGAAGAGCAGGAATTCATCCCGCACGGGCTGCCCCTCACCCGTAAGTACGGGGAGTACTGGCGGCCTGTTCTCCGCGCAGCACCGCTCGAATCCGCTGTACCATTCACGTGCCAACGAATATCGCTGGAAAAGCGCGGAGCGAATAAGCCCACTGGCCTCGGCTCCAAAGGCGTAGGGTTCCTTATCCTTAGCGAAAAAGATGCTGTGCCCGCGAAAGAAAGGGAGCCAGGCCCCTAGCTGGTAAAACCGGACCGCTAAATCGTCGGGCGGATTTCCTGTGAAGCCAGGCACATCAATGCCAGTATAAAAGGATCCGCATAGCGAATATGAAATAGTCGTATCAATCGCAAGCCGAAGGTGCTCCCACCACGCTTGGTTATCCCCCTGCCAATTGACGGCGTTTTGCTGAATTCCCGGATAGCCAGCTCGTGAGATGATGAGTGGCCGAACACCCGGCCGAGCCTTGCGCCACCCGTCGGCGCTCGCCTTTGCCATCCAGTACCCATAAAGATTTGACTCACGGCGAAAGGCTCCTCGCTCCGTAACTGCTTCTGAAGTTGTCCGGTTTTGTCCATCAAAATTTGCTGGCTCATTCATGTCATTCCAAATCCCATCGAAGGGAAACTGGGCGAGCCAGCCTGCCTGAAGGTCACTCCAAACTTCACGGGCACGCGGAGTTCCAAAATCAGGCAGAACCACTTCCCCGGGCCAGACTTTTGCTACGAACGGCTTCCCGTCAGTGGACCGAAGAACAGCGCTAGCCTTTGAGAACGCCTGGTAGGCAAGATATTCAGGATCCGTCTTGATACCTGGGTCAGCGATTGCCACCGCATGCACTCCTTGGGCGTGGAGCTCGCCGAGGCATTCCTTCAAGTCGCTGAAGTGCTCGGGATGCTCAGTAAACACACGGAATCCGTCCATGTAGTCAATATCGAAGTGGATTGCGTCGCAAGGAAGTCCCTGTTCCTTGAACTGAGCAGCAACGCGCCGAATCTCTGCAGTGCTCATATACGACCAGCGGCTTTGCTGGTAGCCAAACGCCCAGGCCGGAGGAAGCGCCTGCCCACCAAAAAGCGTCGTGAGTTTTTTCGTTACCTCACTAAGCGTGGCGCCCGAACATAGATATACTCGTAGGTTGTTGTCGATGGACTCAAAGGTGACCTGTTCGGGATAAAAATCCCCTACATCAACGAACGTGCGGCTCGGGTTATCAACGAAGACCCCCAGCCAGCCCTCTCCCATTGCATCTCTATGTATGAGCACCGGCCAACTCTGATACATTGGCCTGCGCGCGGGCGTATGCAGGAATTCATCTGTATTATAGAGCTCGAACCGATAGCCATTACGGTTGAGCTCTCCCGTTTGACCTGGGAGGCCAAACACCACTCCTGAAGGCCGCGCATAGGAAAATCGCACCATTCTGCTCTCGAACTGTGAGCCGGCCGGAATCTGCGGCGCACGCTTAGAGAAGTCAGTAACCTTAAGGGACATGACTCCCTCCCATAGCTTCACCGGCTTCTCATGGTGCCGAAACGGCGCTTCTCCTGAGCGAAAGATTACCTTCCCGGCTTGAACCAATTCAAACCCCGCTCCATTTCTGTCCAAACGGAGCAGCTGTCCACCGGCACTAAAAGCGCATATGGCACCAGTATCCTCAACTTCGATACTACTATGCGGCAAGTGCGCTTGATTCCCCGTAAAGGGCTGACGAAGAGCGTCGTTGCGAGTCAAATCGAGCCGCGCTTCAAAACACCAACCAACGTCCGCTACATGGCTCACCTGGAGAGTGGTCCCCTCACTGTCAACCAGATCGATGGAACCATCGGGGAGTTTTGAGGTGTCTTCAAGTATCCGGAAAGACGAAGTTGGTTCTGGGTATGTCATAGGAGTGCCGATAAGGCTCGCACTTTAGAGCGTCAGGGAGCAAGGGCCGCAAGGTTAGAGACAGAACTTAATACGCTATGACCTTCAGAAGAATCCTCAGAAGCGAACGGTGCCAAGCGGCGCCTCGGAGCTCGAGTTAGGCGCCACGAGCTCTCATACTACGCAATTTATACGTCCCTAATCCGCGCAATATGATACCTAATCGCTAAGATTCTATCATTTCGGCATACCTCTTCTACACTTCGTGTGGAGGCAAAAATGGCAAAGATTCATCTGTCCTTATACCGCCATCAGAAAATAGAGCTCGACGAGTTCGAGTTCTTTTAGGGAGCTGGGACTTTGAATTAATTGGGGCAGTTCCTTCTCCCAAGGAACTCCTGGTATTGATAGACCAACTTCAGGCAGAACTTGAAAACTCCCTTAGGTCAATTTAAAGCCACGCGACCGTGGACTACCAAAAATTATTAGGGCTCGTCCTTACTCAAGGCTAGCCGTCATTGCTACCTTCATGCTCTCTTAAGTAGTCATACAGACGCTGGCCTTCGTCGTGTGTGCAGGGATAGCGAATGGCAGATATGCAACGAGACTGATGGAAAGAATTCAAGACCAGCTGAGCGGGCCCCTTTCTTCCTCACGGCTGCGAGAAGTACAGTCGACGAGACCGTTAATATCTCTGCCCCTTTGGCTTCGGCACAAATCCACGTAGCGAATCGATCTCTTGCGGCTTAGTGCGGAACGTAAAGACAACTTTATCAAGGTAGTTGCCCAAGTCGCCGTACATGTAAGCGTGATGCACTGCGATATTTTGTCCTTCAACGGCAAAATTGGGAATGAGCTCCAAGGTCCCAATTTTTAGCATACGAAGAAGAAAGTTTGGTGCGAAGGTGCGTGTTTTTACCACGTCGCTCCAAAAGAGCGCTCGTTGGCTCTGCCAATCAGGAATTGCGCCCTCGAATCGGACAAATCGTCGGTCGGTGATGTAAGCTCGGCTGTGCTCGGATATTTGCCGGTACCACAGCATCACAAGAGTGCCGAGAAGTCCGATTCCGATCCAGGCCTGCATTTCACGTTCTTCAGTAAGGACGAGAAATCCTCTTTGGAGCAGGTACCAGAGCCCAGCCGCAACCACCGAGGCAACTACTATCACCTTAAGGTACCCAATTACCTCGCGTGTCCACGAAGGCCGAACGAGATACAGAATGCGCTCGTCCTCCTGCTGGCCAGGGAAGGACGAGTAAGCTTCTTCAGGTAAGCTTCTTAAAGGATTGGGGAACTGCATACCTGGATGATAAAGGTAGGCGTCTCTCTAGTCAAAGGAAGCTCGTCTTTGGGAGAATCCGCTCCGGTTGGTCGCACCAAGGAACCGCCCTCCTCGAAGCGCCTAACGAACGCGCAGACTTTTGGCGGGCAGAATCGCATCGTGGACGTCCCCCGATTATTTCACTCCTCGCCCCTCGCTCTGAAGGTTGCAGCATTATGGATCGCCTGGGACCGGACGCCTGCATGGATACTGCAATCTATAAGCCAAGCACTCAAACCTCTCGCCCTTGGAGCGAGCTGCAAGCCAACGTCTTGGACGGATCCTCAATTACAGAGAGCCAAACACAACAAGGCACTCGGGGCGGAACGGGAGGCATGACCACTGGCGGCTACGGCACCTCCGGGGCTGACCAAGATCAATGTGAATGGGCGGGCGATCAGGCCGGCAATCCAGACATGGACGGCAATTAAAAATGAAAGCACCGGCGCTTACTCTCACTAACTCAGCAGATTCTCACTCGGACACCGAAATTCATTTTTTGAACACACTCGACATTCCTGTAATTCGGTGGCATCTGAGCGAGCTCGTTGATACAGTTCTAGTCAGCGAAATGATTGAAATTGGTTTTATGGACACCCCTGATGGCTCTTTCATAGTTCAAGGCATTACCCGTTCACACGGGTGCGATGTTTGGCGTGTGCTGCAGTATTCTGAGGGGGTTAAGAAAATCAAATTCGAAGGAACAGGCGATCATTGCGGCGA
>Ga0105044_10007585_pt1 | contig 14938 bp, 15 predicted proteins | sample MAT01_FD_78092 | JGI IMG/M metagenome (GOLD analysis project Ga0105044, IMG submission 78092) | Freshwater microbial communities from Lake Fryxell liftoff mats and glacier meltwater in Antarctica - MAT-01 | ecosystem: Environmental > Aquatic > Freshwater > Ice > Liftoff microbial mat | place...
CGGCCTCGGCGACCCGGGCGGCGAACGCCTCCGGCCCGACGAGGGTCGCCGCCGGCGCCGACGTGGACACGCTCGACGCCACGGTGTCGGCGGTGGTGTCGGCCGAACACGCCGAGCCCGCCGTGGCGAGCAAGACGGCGGCCAGCGTTGCGAGCACGAACCTGCGGTCTTTCCTCATGCGCCCACCGTACCGACGCGTGTACCGCGCCGACCGGTCAGGCGACCGAAGGTGGCCGGTTGCGGTCGGTTGCGGTCGATGTCTGCGGCGACACAGATGACCTTGCCCAGGTTCATCGAGAAGTCGATGACGCCCCGCACGTGGGGCATCCGCTCGTCGGTGTACGTGTCGAGCAGCTCGTCGCCGGCGCGGCCGTCGAGCACCAGGTCGAGCTTCCAGGCGAAGTTCGCGGCGTCGCGGATCCCGGCGCACATGCCCTGCCCCGCGCCCCTCGAGCTCGGACCGGCAGATGCGGTCGAACCGAACTCGTGGTAGGAGAGGGACATGGCGCATCAGATGAGGCGGGGCGGCGCGACGTGACCGCGCCACAGGCGGCACCGGCGGTACCGGCCGATCCCATCGAGCTGCTGCGGTCGCGGAGCTACCTCGCCCTGTTGGTGTTCGGGGCCGTTCTGGGCATCCCCGTCGCCGCCGTGGCCTACGCCTTCCTCAAGGTCGTCGCCGAGATCCAGCGCTACATCTTCGCCACGTTGCCCGCCGACCTCTTCGACGCGACGCCGGTCTGGTGGCCCGCGCCGTGGCTGATGCTGAGCGGCCTGCTCGTCGCGCTGACCATCCGCTACTTGCCCGGCACCGGGGGCCACGAACCGAGCGAGGGGTTCAAGTCCGCCGGCGCGCTCCCACCGATCGAGCTGCCCGGCGTGTTCCTCGCCGCCCTCACGACGCTCAGCTTCGGTGCGGTCCTCGGACCCGAGGCACCGCTGATCGCGATCGGGAGCGGCATGGGTGTGCTCGTCGTGCACCTCGTCAAGAAGGACGCGCCGGCGCAGGCGACGATGGTGATCGCCGCGGCCGGCAGCTTCGCCGCCATCAGCACCCTGCTCGGGTCGCCCATCATCGGTGCCTTCCTGCTGATGGAGGTCATCGGCATCGGCGGGCCCCTGCTCGGCGTGATCCTGCTGCCCGGCCTCCTCGCCGCGGGCATCGGTTCGCTCATCTTCGTCGGCCTGAACTCGTGGACCGGCTACGGCACGTTGTCGCTCGCCATCCCGAACATCCCTTCGTTCACCACACCCGACGGCGTCCAGTTCCTGTGGGCCGTCGTGATCGGGTTGGCTGCGGCCGTTCTCGGCGCCGGGATCACTCGGGGGTCTCGCTACCTCCAGACCATCGTCGCCCGCAACCGCCTCCTGGTGACGCCGATCTTCGGCCTCGTCGTCGGGCTCTCGGCGACGGCGTTCGCGCTCATGACCGAACGCGAGACGACCGACATCTTGTTCTCGGGCCAGGACGCACTGCCGTCGCTCATCGCCGACGCATCCTCGTGGTCGCTCGGCGCGCTCGTCGCCCTGGTCGCCTGCAAGGCCATTGCCTACTCGTTCTCGTTGAGCGCGTTCCGAGGCGGTCCGATCTTCCCGGCGATGTTCATCGGCGCGGCCGGCGGCATGGCGTTGTCGCACTTCGCGGGACTGCCCATGATCGCCGGAGTGGCGATGGGCATCGGCGCGATGACCGCCGCCATGCTCCGGTTGCCGCTCACGTCGGTCCTCTTGACCACCGTCTTCCTCGCCGCCGACGGGCTCGCACTGACCCCCTTGATCATCGTGGCGGTCGTGGTCGCCTACGTCGCGTCCGCGCACCTGACGCCGCTCGCCCCCGACGTCGCTCCCCCGCCGGACGAGGGCGCGTCGCCCACGGGCACCGGCCCACCGCTCGCCGCGAGCGGCTGACGGATACGCCGAGCGGCCGGCCGCGTCGACGATCGCCTGGTGGGCTCGCTCACCTGTTGATCCCGCCCGGCCGGATCGAGCGTCCTTCGCCGCCGAAAAACGAGATTCTGGTTCTGGAAACAGCTACGGTTGCCGGCATGGCCACCGACGCTCCGAACTACACGATCATCTCGGCGGACACCCACGCGGGTGCCAACCACGAGACGTACCGCGAGTACCTCGACCCCGCGTGGCGCGACGCCTTCGACGAGTGGCGGGGGGCGTACAAGAACCCGTGGAAGGACCTGCGCAACACCGACCTGCGGGTGCGCAACTGGGACGACGACCGACGCGAGACGGACCAGTTCGCCGATGGCGTGGTGGGCGAGGTGCTGTTCCCGAACACGGTGCCGCCCTTCTACCCCGGGTTCGTGCTGTTCGCCGGACCGCCCAAGCCCGAGGAGTACGAGCGCCGCCGGGCCGGCATCCACGCCCACAACCGGTGGATGGTGGACTTCTGCGCCCGCCGCCCCGCGCAGCGGGCGGGCATCGGCCAGATCTTCCTGAACGACGTGGACGACGCCATCACCGACGCCACCTGGATCAAGGAGCACGGACTGCGCGGCGGCGTGCTCCTGCCGACGGTCGCACCCGACGTCACCTGGGTGGAGCCGTTGTACAGCCCCATCTACGACCCGCTGTGGGCCGCCCTGCAGGACCTCGACATGCCGGTCCACCTCCACGGCGGCACCGGGTCGCCGAACTACGGACGCTTCGCGGCGACGCCGATGGTCATGATCACCGAGGTCTCCTTCTACGGGCTCCGCCCCCTCGTGCACCTGATCCTGGCCGGAGTGTTCGAGCGGTTCCCGCGCCTGAAGTACGTCGTCACCGAGGCCGGCGCCTCGCAGTTCCCGGCGATGATCGCGCAGATGGACGGCGTGATCGCCAGCGTCCGCAGCGGTGCGATCGGCGAGCTGAAGTACTCCGCGGACGATGCCCTGCCCCGCTCGGCGGCGGAGTACTTCCAGCAGAACGTGTGGCTGGGTGCCAGCTTCCCCGCGCCGGCCGACATCGAGGCACGATCCTGCGTCGCTCCGGGTCGGTTCATGTGGGGCAGCGACTACCCCCACGACGAGGGCAGCGGACCCTTCTCGCGCGAGCACCTCCGCCAGGTGATGTGGGACCTCGACGAGGCCGAGAAGCGCAAGATCCTCGGCGAGAACGCTGCGGCCCTCTACGACTTCGACCTCGCCGCCCTCGCACCGCTGGCCGCCGAGCACGGCCCGTCGGTCGAGGAGCTCGCTCGTCCGCTCACCGAGCTCCCTGCGAACCCCAACGCCGCGCTCCTTCGTGGCACCGCCGGCGCACGGGTCGCGTGACCGCGGTCGCCGGCGCGACCACCGGGTCAGAGGCGAGGACACCCTCGCAGCACGCCCGCCGGGCGCGCATCGTCGAGGCCGCCACCGAGCTGCTCGAGGACCGTGAGTACGAGCGCATCCAGATCCGCGAGGTGGCCGAGGCCGCCGACGTGGCCCTGGCGACGTTGTATCGCTACTTCCCGTCGAAGGAGCAGCTCTACGCCACCGTGCTCGTCACGTGGGCCGAGTCGTTCGACCCCAGCGGCGGCCGATCCCGTTCGGTCCCGGGGACCGACCAGGTCCGGCTGCGCGCCGCGCTGCGCCGGGCCGTGCGCGCCTATGAGCGGCACCCGAACTTCTACCGCCTCATCACCGCGATCGAGGTGGTCACCGATCCCGTGGTGGCCGACCTCTACGCCCAGTTCGCAGGCCGGTTCGGCCGCGCGCTGCGCGACTCGCTCCGTACCGTTGCCGACGACGACGCCGAAGCGATCGCCCAGCTGACCAGCTCGCTCCTCGGGTCCCTGCTGCGCTCGTGGTCGCTCGGCAAGACGCCGATCACCCGCGTCTACGCGGAGCTCGACCGCGCCGTCGACCTCATCTTCCGCGAACCGGCTCCGATCGGGGCCTGATCGCGAGCCACGGGTGTGGGTGCGCCCCGGACCAGATGCGAGCAGCGAGGGCTCCACACCGTCCCGCGGAGGAACATCGGATCACTCGCGCCACGGTGGCGGCGCCCCGACAACCCGGTCGGAGCCGGGAGACGCCGACCCTCGATCAGCTGACGGATGCGTCCCAGCCGTCGTTCTCGCCGCCGCCGGTGCGGGCCAGGCGGTCGAAGAACTGGGTGTCGGCGTGGATCAACCGGGCGAGCAGCACGTACTCCTGCTTCTCGCAGGTCACCTTCCACCGCTCCTCGGCGCCCTCGACACCGTCGGGATCGGTGATGGACACCTGCCACCCGGCCGTCTCAGCGGCCTTGCGGGCGCCCTCGCTCGCAGGAGCAGACGGGAAGAGCAGGGAGTGGAACACATGCTGAGGGCGGCGCATGTCGGCGCCGCGCAGCACGAGACCTCGAACCGTCTCCTGATCCGTCGGGCCGAGCAGTTCATAGCCCGGCGGCACACCTCGGTCGGCCACAACGTTTTCGCTCATGCTCCCACCCTACGGGGACGAACCGGCGTCGGACCGCCCGACCGAGAATCACCCCGAGTGCCGGTGCGCTCGACCGCGCCCGACCAGCCCGAGTGCGGCCGCGCGAGCAGAGCCGTTGTGGCCCGCGAGCGAGCGGCCCGACCGGCCGCCGGTCCTTCGAGCTCGCGCCAGGAGGGTCAGGTCGCTTCGGCGGCCGCCAGGCGGTCCTGGGTCACCGCGTCCATCTCGAGGTACTCCTCGCCGGTGTCGACCCAGTCCTCGAACTGGGACACCCCGAGGGTGTCGAAGCGCTTGCGCAGCCAGCCGTCGTTGGCGTCGAGCAACCCGAGCTTCTTGCAGTTGGGCACGATCTTGGAGAAGAGCAGCTGCTGGAACGGGTCCTGGTTCTTCACCTCGGCGGGCACGTCGAAGAGCTTCACGGTGGCCTTGACGTCGACGCCCATGCGCTCCCAGACCTCCTGCTGGAGGAACCGGTCCCGCATCCGAACGGCGGCCTCGAAGGCGAACTCCTGGCGATCGAGCATCTCCGCGTCGGACAGGCCGTCGTAGAACTCCTTGAGCGACAGGACCCCGAAGGCGACGTGGCGGGCCTCGTCGCTCATCACGTAGCGCAGGAGCTGGCGCAGGAGCGGATCGGGGGTGGTGTTCATGGCCATGCCGAACGCGGCGAGGGCCAGACCCTCGACCATGATCTGCATCCCGAGGTAGGTCATGTCCCAACGCGAGTCGTTGATGATGTCGTCGAGCAACATGCGCAGGTGGGCGTTGATCGGGTAGTGGCCGTTCAGCTTCGTGTCGAGGTACTTGGCGAAGACCTCGACGTGACGGGCCTCGTCCATCACCTGGGTGGCGGCGTAGTACTTGGCGTCGATCCACGGCACGGTCTCGACGATCTTGGCGGTGCACACGAGTGCGCCCTGCTCGCCGTGCATGAACTGGCTGAGGCTCCAGTTCTGGCTCTCCATCGACTGCGCCAGCCACTCCTTGTCACCCCACGAGGCGAACGGGGTGCCCTCGAACGACACCCCCTGCTCGGCGAACCTGGCTCGCTGCATGTCCGACATCATCTTGGCGAAGTGCTCCTGGTCGACCTCGATCGACCAGTCGAGGTCGGTCTCGCCGTTCCACTGCGAGTTCTTCGCCTTCTCGTAGAGCTTGTTGAGGGCGGGCCGGCTGCCCTTCTCGTAGTCCCAGGTGAAGATGGCCGGCGCGTTGTCGGCCACCGCGTGGATGGCCTCGTCGACGTCGGTGTTGGTGATGGCGAGGATGGCATCGAGGTCATCGGTGCCGTCCCGTCCCAGGATCTGCTGATCGGTGGCCATGGGTCTGCCCGCTTCCGTGGTCGTCGTCGCGCCCGGTGGCGCCCGTCCCCAAACTCAGATTGTAACGTTATCTTAAGTCGCGGTTGCCGGCCGTGCCGGGCCGACGTCGGTGACGCCGATCGCCGTGACCGGCACCTGCGCGCCGCACCGCTCGGTGCCGGCGGGGAACCGCCCCGCTGTCGCCACCGTCGCCATCGCCATCGTCGCCATCGCCAGCGTCGCCATCGTGTCCTCGCCTTCGCGCGTCGGCGACGCTCCTATGCTCGGCCCGTGCCCACCGTGCGCAAGCCCCGCCTCGAGAGCCAGGCCGAGACCCGCGCCCACCTCCTCGACGCGGCCGGCCCGCTGTTCGAGCTCGGTGGCTTCCACCGCACCAGCGTCGCCGAGATCGCCCGAGCCGCCGGGTACACGACCGGTGCCATCTACTCGAACTTCCCCCGCAAGGAGGACCTGGCCCTGGCTGTGCTCGACCGCAACGCCGCCGCGGATTGGGAGCGCCTCGACATCGAGCTGGCCAAGAGCACCGATCTGACCGATCGCCTCGTTGCGGTGATCACGTGGCGTCGGCGCATCCTCGCCATCAACGAGCCGATCGGGATCCTCCACCTCGAGCTCTACCTCTACGCCCTGCAGGACGCCGAGCTGCGAGCGGCCCTCGTCGCCAGCCAGCGCGACCAGCAGACACGGGTCGGTCTCATCCTCGAGCAGGTCGCCGCCGACGCCGGGGCGACGCTCACCGTCGATGCCGAGGTCCTCGCCGCCGCGCTGCTCGCCACCGCCGACGGCACCGCCATCGTGAACAGCCTCGATCCGTCGAGCAACCAGGCCGAGGCGTTCGCCTGGACCCTGGCGACCCTCGTGGCCAACTCGATGCGCCCGCGCCCCGTCGCCGACGACGCGTGGACCACCTTCGTCGACCGCCTCCTCACCGCCGCCGTGGACCCCGAGGCCCCACTCGGCTGAGTCGACATCGGCCCCCTCGACGAGGGTTCCTCGGCCGTCCAGCGCGCCGGTGACAGGAATGTCCGCGACGAGCTCCGAAGCATGCGGGTGGACCTCGGCGGTAGCGTCCCAGGTGTGCTGAAGGTGCGGCGAGCGGGGCCCGATGACACCGAGGGTGTGGCCCAGGTCCACACCACGGCTGGCCGCGACGCGTACGAGCACTTCCTCCCGATCGACGCGCTGACCTCGCCCGATCGGCTCGACCGACGGGTGCAGCTCTGGACCGAGGTGCTGGGGCGACTGGGCGAGCAGGTGGAGGGTGCGTCGGTCGAGGGTCTGTGGGTGGCCGTCGAGACCGAAGCGCCCGAAGCCGTCCTCGGTTTCATCCACACCGATCGCAGCCACGACCCCGATGCCGGGGAAGGTTCGGCGGAGATCACCACCTTGTACGTCGCGACCGACCACCAGGGCGAGGGGCTCGGCCAGCGCCTGATCCACCGGGCCGTCGACCACCTGCTGGGGTGCGGCTGCGACGACCTGCGGCTGTGGACCCTGGCGGGGAACACGAAGGCCCAGGCGTTCTACGCCACACGGGGCTGGCGGTCCGACGGTGCATCCCGGCCGGCCGCGACGGAGTACGACGCGACGGAGGTGCGGCTGCGCAGCGACCGTGCCGCGCTCGAGGCCCAGCCGCCGTGGCGATCGGCGCTGCCGATGATCGACGCGCTCGTCGCGCAGCGCCTCGCCGAGGGCCGCTTCCTGGCCGACGCCCCCGCCTGGTTCGGACCCCGGGTGTTCGGCGGCGCCGTCGTGGCCCAGGTCGTCACCGCCGCCGCGCTGGCCGCCGCAGACCTCGGCGCGGTGGGTCGTGCGCACTCGCTCCACACCCACTTCCTCCGGCCGGTCCACCCGGGCCCGGTCGAGCTGCGCACCGAACCGATCCGCACCGGTCGCACCTTCACCACCCTGCGCGTGGACTCGGCCCAGGACGGGCGCGTCGCGGCAACGAGCGTGGTGTCGCTCCACGCCGATGAGGACGACGTTCCCTACCAACTGACGAGGCCCGACGTCCCGCCGCCGGCGGCGCTGCCGCCGAGCGACGACGCACCCCCACCCTTCGAGGTGCGCGGGATCGGCGCGACCGAGCAGCGAGCGGACGGCACCTACGAGTCCACCCGCCGGTGCTGGGTCCGCCTCGTCGAGGAGGTCCCCGACGACCCGCTGGTTCCGTTGCTGGTGCAGGCCTTCCTGTCGGACATGACCGGCACCTCGTTCCGGCCTCACAACCTGAGTGAGTGGGGCACACACACCGATGCCAGCATCGACCACGCGGTCTGGTTCCATCGTGCGCCGCGCAGCCGCGGCTGGCTCCTCTGCGACTTCCAGGCGCTCGTCAACGCCGGCGGCCGCAGCACCGTGCGGGGTGTCTTCCACGACGAATCGGGCAACCTCACGCTGTCGATGGCCCAGGAGCTCCTGATCCGCCCCCTGTGACCGACCCCGCACGCCACCAGCATCGTCGTGCCATCACCGCCGGCATCGACGCGAACCCTCCTTCGGGGCCGCCGCGTCGCTGCGGGTCCCGCCGACCGACAGGGTTCGGCACCGGGCTCGTGGGAGGCGTCATGACCACGACCACCGCCACCGAGGGGTTCCGCACCGGGGGGGATCAGGGTCGCGGCGTCCGAACCAGCGAGTCCACGGTGAGGTCGAGGTGGGTGGCGTAGCCGGCGTGGTGCAACGTGAGATCGAGCTCGGCCAGCAGGCAGCGCAGCACGTGCTCGACGCCGGCCTGACCGCCGAGGGCCAGGCCGTACAGGAACGGTCGACCGATGAGCACCGCGTCGGCGCCAAGGGCCAGGGCCTTGACCACGTCGGCGCCGGTGCGGACGCCGGAGTCGAACAGGACCGTGAGCCGGTCCCCCACCGCCGGCGCGATGTCGGCCAGCGCATCGAGCGCCGCGACGGCGCCGTCGACCTGGCGGCCGCCGTGGTTGGACACGACGATGCCGTCCATGCCGTGGTCCGCTGCGAGGCGGGCGTCCTCCACCGCGAGGATGCCCTTGAGCACGATCGGGCCGTCCCAGTGCTCGCGCACGAACGCGAGCTGGTCCCAGCTCAGGTCGAGGTTGGGGAACATGCCGGCCCAGCGCATCACCGCCGCGTTCGGGTCGTCCTCGACGGGTTGGTCGAGCCCGGCGAGGAACGCCGGGTCGGTGAGGTAGTTGGCGATGCCCTCGCCCCGCAGGAACGGGAGGAACCCCCGGTCGAGGTCGGCCGGCCGGTAGCCGAGCGTCGTCGTGTCCAGCGTGACCAGCAGCGCCGAGTATCCGGCCGCCGCAGCCCGGTCGAGGAAGGACCGGCACACGGCGTCGTCGGTCGGCCAGTAGAGCTGGTACCAGCGGGTCCCGTCGGCGTTGGCGGCGGCCGCCTCCTCGATCGAGTGCGAGGCGGCGGTCGAGTGGATGTACGGGACCCCGACCGCGGCAGCCGCCCGCGCCGAGGCGAGCTCGCCCTCGGGGTGGGCCAACGTCTGCACCCCGATCGGAGCGAGCGCCACCGGGGCGGGCAGCACATCGCCCAGCACCGTCGCGGACAGGTCGCGGACCGACGACCCCCGGAGCATCCGGGGGACGATGCGCCAGCGATCGAACGCCTCCCGGTTGGCTCGCGCCGTGGCCCCGCTGCCGGCGGATGGGGTGATGTAGCCCATTGCGTCCGGTGAGAGCGCCTCCGCCGCCCGCTCCTCGAGCTGCACCAACCCCGTCGGCAGCTCGGGCGGCGTGTCCAGCAGCATGCCGTTGATGTAGATGCCGGTCTGGTAGTCACCGAAGTTGGTCACGTCTTCCCCCGTTTCCCGACTGGTCCGGCGATCCTCGTTCGGCGGCGACGTCCGCGCAACTCCCGCGGTCCCGAGCCGAGGCCCCCGATCGGCGCACCGGCCGCGGCGCGCTGGTGGTACAACCCTGCGATGGACACGACGAGGGAGTGGTCGACCACTGGTCTGATCGCCGAGGTGGCCGGACTGCGCCCGTCGACCGCGTGGTCGCTGGTGTCCTCCGCTCCGCTCCGGTTTTCCGCCTTCCACCCCCAAGGTCTCGTTCGCCACGGCGGCCTGTGGTGGTTGAGCACCGTCGACATCGTCAACACCCGAGGCCACCTGATCGCGTTCGATGGCGACGGCGAGCAGCACGCCGACCTGTCGATCGGTGACGACGTGCGGTTCCACCCGGGCGGCTTCGACGTCACCGGGGGCATCGCCTACGTCCCGGTCGCCGAGTACCGGCCCCGCAGCTCGACCACCGTGTGGCGCATCGACCTCAGCCATCCGGAACCGACGGCGGTGTTCCGGGTCGACGATCACCTCGGCGCCCTGAGCTTCGGTGCCGATCGCAACGAGTTCGTCGCCATGACGTGGGGCTCACGGGAGATCCTGCGGTTGTCCGCCGACGGGACCGAGCTCGCTCGCCGTCGGAACCCGAACCACTTCATCGACATCCAGGACAACCAGTTGCTGAGCTCCGACGTGCTGCTCTGCTCCGGCGTGTCCTTCTCGCCGTCGGGCCAGTCGGTGGTGGGCATCGGCGGGCTGGGGTTGCTGCACCTCGACGGTCTCGAGTGGGTGCACGAGGTACCGATCGTCGAGCGAGCGGCGAGCAAGCGGCCCATCACCAACAACCCCGTGTGGGTCGAGATCGACATCGGCGGATCGCTGCTGCTGACCGTCGTTCCCGACGATGACGAGCGGGCGTCCCTGCTCACCTATCGCGCCGTGGCCGGCTGGTGACCCATCACGACGGCCCGACCAGCACGACCTGAGCTGAGGCGGCGACGAGCCCCGTGGCGGTGCGGTTGTCGGCTCGTCGCTCCGAGCACCCTCGGCGCTGGAGATTCGGCGCCGGGCCGACCGCCTAGCGGATTCGACGACACCACACCGGGGCGGAGGGCCTCGCCGCGAGGGCACCCTGGTAGACATCCCTCGTGGCTCCCCTCCGCGACCTCATCGAAGCGAAGCGAGCCGAACCCGACGCCGTCGTCGACCTGCTGTCGCCGGGTGCCGATGTGCTGGCGCCGTTGGCCAACGGCGAGCCCCGTGCCGTCGTCGAGGCCATCGACCGGGCGGCGGCCGAAGGGCGCATCGAGGGGGTGCGCATCCATCAGATGCACGGGGGTTACGACCATCCGTACCTGCACGCGGCCTACGGCGATCGGCTCCGCCACGTGTCGTACTTCCTCAGCCCCATCGGGCGGGCGGCCTTCGCCGAGGGCGGGTGCCACGTGGTGCCGGCGCACTTCTCGGACATGCCCCGGCTCCTGCGGGCCACCACCCGCTGCTCCCTGCTCGTGGCCCGCTGCGCGCCACCGGACCGGCACGGCTTCTTCTCGCTCGGCACCAACGCCGACTACGCCGCCCGGTTCCTGGGCGAGATCCCGGTGTTCCTCGAGGTCAACCCGAACATGCCGCGCACGTTCGGGGAGAACAACGTGCACGTGAGCCAGATCGCCGGGTGGTGCGAGGTCGACGAGCCGTTGCTCGAGGTGGCCCCGGCACCGGTCACCGACACCGATCGGCGCATCGCCGCGCTCATCGCTCCCCGCATCCCCGACCGGGCCACCGTGCAGGTCGGCATCGGCGCCGTCCCCAACGCGCTGAACCCCCTGCTGGCCGAGCACCAGGACCTCGGGATCCACACCGAGCTGCTGACCGACGGGCTGGTCGACCTGATCGAGTCGGGCGCGGCCACGGGCCTGCACAAGGCGACCCGACCGGGCAAGGTGATCACCACGTTCGCGCTGGGGACGAAGAAGACCTACGAGTTCCTGGCCGACAACCCGGTCGTCGAGATGCTGCCCGTCGACTGGGTGAACGACCCCCGGGTCATCGGGCGCGAACCGCACTTCGTCTCGATCAACGCCACCCTCGAGGTCGACTTCCTCGGCCAGTGCAACTCGGAGATCCGGAACGGCTCGTACTGGTCGGGCAGCGGCGGCCAGGCCGACTTCGCCCGCGGGGCCATGTACTCGCCCGACGGCCAGGGCTTCATCGTCCTCCACGCCACCGCCGCCGGCGGCTCGGTCTCGCGCATCGTGCCCCGACTCTCACCCGGAGCCGCCGTCACGACCGACAAGAACACCGTCGACAAGGTTGTGACCGAGTTCGGCGTGGCCGAGCTCCGGGGCCGCTCGATCGGCGAACGCGCCCGCGCCCTCATCGCCATCGCCCATCCCGACCACCGCGACGACCTGACCCGCGCCGCCGCCGACCTCCGCCTGTTCCGCTAGGTAGCTGGCAGGAAACCATGCCGGCGTCAGGACGACGAGTTCCCTGCCAGCCACCTAGGTAGCTGGCAGGAAACCATGCCGGCGTGGTCCCCACCGAGATCTGGGTTCCGACCCGGACAGGTTCCGGACCGTCGGACTGGGTACGGTCGAGGCGTGCGCCCGACGTCGCTCACCTGTCGTCCCTCGGGCCGTCGCGTCTGGTGGCCGGCGCGCCGGATGGCGGTGCTCGTCGCCGGGTTCGCGCTGGCCTCGATCGGGTGCGCCGCAACCGACGGCGCCGGTTCCGTCGGTGCGGGCGGCTCCGACGCCACCGCAGCGGTCGGCGACGCGGAGGTCCCGGCGACGTCCGGGGCCGAGGGCGAGCGCCGGTCGGTCGTGCTGTTCACCCGGACCGAGGGCTTCCGCCACGACTCGATCGCCGTCGCCGCGCCGGTGCTCACCGCCGAGCTCGCCGAGCGGGGCTTCGAGGTGACCACCACCGAGGAGCCGGGCACGTTCACCGCCGAGGCGCTGGCCGCAGTGGATGTCGTGGTGTTCCTCGGGACCACCGGCGACGTGCTCGACCCGCCGCAGGAAGCGGCGCTGCAGCAGTTCGTCGAGGGTGGCGGCGGGTGGGTCGGCGTCCACTCGGCCCTCGACACCGAGTACGACTGGCCGTTCTACGAGACGCTGGCTGGCGCCTACTTCCTCGCTCACCCCGCGGTGCAGTCCGCCACCGTTCGGCGTGAGGACCCCGAGCACCCGGCGATGGCCGGGGTCCCCGACGCGTGGTCACGCACCGACGAGTGGTACGACCTGCGCGCCAACCCGCGTCCCGAGGTCCACGTGCTCGCCACCGTGGCTGAAGACACCTACGACGACGGTCAGATGGGCGCCGACCACCCCATCGCCTGGTGCCACGCCGTCGGCGACGGCCAGTCGTTCGTGACCGCCATGGGCCACACCGACGAGAGCTGGCGCGAGCCGCTCTTCGTCGACCACGTCGCCGCCGGCATCGTCTCGGTCACCGAGCCCGGCCACTGCGGCTGACCCAAGACTGGGCACGTCAGGGCGTGCCCTTCGGTCGCCGATTCTCCTCACACCTTCCCAGCGGTCGGTGACGCGGACGGGCGCTTGCGCATACCATCGCGACTACCGGATCGGTATGCTGGCGAGATGGCAACCGAGCAGATCGCCGTACGTGTTCCAGCGGAGCAGCTCGCGGTGCTCGACGATCTCGTCGACCGAGGGGTCTACGAGACCCGGGCCGCGGCGGTGCGGGCAGGCATCGAGACGGTTCTGGAGCTCGATCGACGACGCCAGGACGACCGCTCGATCGTCGAGGGCTACCAGCGCATGCCGCCGACCGATGCCGAGAAGGCAGCCGGCATCGCCTCCCTGCGCGACGCGATCGCCGAAGAACCGTGGTGAGCGATCCACGACGCGGCGAGGTCTGGTGGGGCGAGTTCGAAGACGTCGGACGCCGGCCGTTCCTGGTGATGACGAGAACGGCTGCGATCCCGGTCCTGCACAGCGTCCTCGCCGCACCGGTGACACGAACCATTCGAAACATCCCCACCGAGCTGCGTCTCGGACCCGGCGATGGCATGCCCGAGGAATGCGTTGCGAGCTTCGACAACCTGCGCGTGGTAGCCAAGGCGTACCTCGTTCAGCGGCAGTGCGCGCTCGACCCGACCCGACTCGTCGAGGCGTGCGAGGCCCTCCGGTCAGCGGTGGACTGCTGACCCGGCGTTCGGCGACGTCGACGACATCGCTGTTCGACGATCCCAGCGTGGTCGAGCGCAGGTCAGCCCGCGGTGCTGGTGGTGGAGCTGGCGGGCGTTGTCGTCGGCCCCGACGATCACCACCGACGGCCCCGGCGCCTGTTCCGCGAGTGACCTGCGTCGTGAGTTCGTGGATCTCGACGCATGACTTGCGACGCAGGTCAAGAGATCCAGGTCGAGCGCGGTGAAGCGCGGTGAAGCGCCTACTCACACAACCAACGGGCCATGGCGGGAAAGGCCGGCTCGCCGGCGGCGGCCTCGGCGGGGGGCTTCGTCAGACCGGCATCCACCAGGAGCGGGAGCCCCGGAAAACCGCCGAGCTCGAAGGTTGTTGCGATCCGCGCCCCGGCGCCGTGGCAACCGTGGTCGTGAAGGACCACCCGCAGGTCGAGGTGCAGGTGCCAGGCCGCAGCGACCGACCAGCAGATGGCGCCGGACTCGGTCGCGGTGCCCCACCGGTCGTCGAGGCGGCCGGTGGCGCGGACGCGGTCACGCGGCGGCAGGAGGGCGAGATGACCGGCCTCGTGGAGCAGATCACCCGGGTACATCGGGCCTGCCGGATCCACGACGAGCACGCCGCGGTCGAGGGTGATCCCCGCCAACGGGGTCCCCGGCTCGACGGCACGGCGGTCGACCGGCGCCGGCGTCTCGTTCACCCTCGACGGTGAACCGATCGATCTACGCCCCGGTCAGTGGTGGTACCTGGACCTCGACCGCACCCACGCGGCAGCGAACCACGGTTCGACCGACCGCATCCACCTGGTGGTGGACGGCCTCGTCGACGAGGCCCTGCGCACGCTCGTCGTCGGCGCCCCGTCTGCCGGCTGACCCACGGCAGGTCGGATGCGCCTCGGGCGGCGCCTCGGCCAGCCCCCCGGCCGGAGCGGTGCTCGGCGCGGCGCCGGCAGCACCGTCGTCGGTCGACGTGCACCCGGACGCCACCAGGGACCCCGGCCACGGCCATCGAGACGGCGGCGATGGCGGCGGAGCGGCGCCGGGGTCCCTTGCTTTCCGGTCGCTCGCGTCGGCGGCGGGTGGTCGTCGTCGTCATGGTTCCTCCATCGGCGTCGTTCGACCCGCAGGGAACGGGCTCGTCCCCCGTTCCCGGCGCTCGCCGGAACGGACGGTGATCCACTCCCGGCCGCGAACAGTGAAAGTTTCACGAAGTGCGCCAACGGTGGATCGCGGGCCGGATCGACCAGGGTCACCCGTGCCCGCGCTCCCA
>Ga0105044_10007586_pt1 | contig 14937 bp, 14 predicted proteins | sample MAT01_FD_78092 | JGI IMG/M metagenome (GOLD analysis project Ga0105044, IMG submission 78092) | Freshwater microbial communities from Lake Fryxell liftoff mats and glacier meltwater in Antarctica - MAT-01 | ecosystem: Environmental > Aquatic > Freshwater > Ice > Liftoff microbial mat | place...
CATTGCTAGAGGCTTATTGTGATGCCGTAGGCAGAACGAAGTCTGATGTGTTGCGAGAGCTAATCCGTAAGTTGCGACCTCCTAAAAAGCCGTCGTGAACGACGGGGCTTGTACCCAGTTTTTTGGTCACTGGGTACAACATCATTAACCGCAGATCCCTTTAGGGTTGTTTAGTGACTCAGAAGCATCGAGAGTTGGGGCAACACGGATTGGAAGGCTAGCCCTCGATGACTGATGTCATGCTTGAGATCAGCAGATATTTCTGCAAAGGTTTGGCCATGTTCGGGCAAGTAGAAAATAGGGTCATAGCCGAAGCCACCTTGCCCTTGGGGGCTGAGGGCGATCGCCCCTCGACAAATCCCTTCTGCTTGCAAGGCAATGCTGCCATCGGGACGGGCGATCGCCACCACACAGACAAACTGCGCCGCTCGGTTGGGGCTGTCTGACAACTCAGCCAAAATCCGCTGAATTCCATCGGCAGTGGTTTTGCCGTAGCGCGCGGTGTAAACCCCAGGGGCACCGTTAAGGGCATCAACCATTAGCCCTGAGTCATCGGCGATCGCCCACTCTCCCGTTGTCACAGCCACCTGAGACGCCTTGAGAATGGCATTTTCCGCAAAAGTTTCCCCGGTTTCTTCTACCTCCAAATCGGCAGGCTTTAACACCAACTCCCACGGCAACGCCGGATCGGTGAGATACGCCTGCATTTCCTTCAGCTTGCCAGGATTCCCAGTCGCCACAACTAGCTTGGGCATCGCCAAAAAAAGCTCCTTCCCATTCAAAAAAATATTGTTGGCTAATTTTTGTTAGCCCGATTCTACGGTTAAGCCCGATTCTTAGTCTAGTTCTATGGTCAGCCCAGTTTTACAACGAAAGAAGCCGTAGAACATGAGCTGTCATGCGTTTGACAGTAGGGCGATCGCCCTATTATTGGCTGTTTAGAGAATCTGCTGTTTAGGGAAACAAGCTGAGAATAAAAGTGCCCCAGATAGCCCCAAAAATTGGTTCAGCGACCCTCTAAAACTCATCACCTCCATAGGAAGTAGCATTATTCTCTTGGTCGCGCTTCGAACCCAGCAAGTCAAGGCGCTCGACGCGGACAACAGGCTTAGACCGTTCTACGCCCGTTCCTCGATCTTGCCAATAGTCAAACTTGAGGGTGCCCGAAACTCCGATGAGGCTTCCCTTCCGCACATAATCGGCGGCAATTTGAGCTGTTTTTCCCCAAATTTCTAGAGTAAACCAATCTGGCTCATCGCTATTGCGGGTGCGCCGGTTAACGGCAAGGGTTAGATTACACACCACATTGCCCGACTCAAAATATTTAATTTCTGGGTCACGACCCGCACGCCCCACAAGGGTCACAGCATTCAAACTCATAGCGCCTCCAAAATTTGGCAAAACCTACAGCAACCTGAAACCATTGAGCCGCGCCCAAACCATTACACGCAAGCAAAGGAATGGGCTTTTACAGACCGTCGAGACAGCACTAGGAAATGAGTCTAAAACGGAGTATGAGGGCGGCATTCGGAGTCTTCACGCAACCCAGTCGGCTCAAAGACCTCAAGGAATGACCGCAACCCATTTCCCTAATCGTGACTCAAACATTCCAGCGACTGCTTCCCAATTTTCGCAATTATGACTTCGTCTAAACTGCTCTGTCTGAACCTAAATCTTGAGTCGCAGATCCACAACCAAAAGCGTAAAGCATTGATTGAGGTTCTACAACCAACAGAATCTTATGCAGATGCTCAATTCCATGACCCAAGCCAGAAATACCCAAGTCAGAAATACAAACGACCAATCGATCAATTAGGGGCAATCAATTAGGGGCGCTCAATTAGGGGCGATACAGATGAGCGAAAGCCGTCAACTCAAAATCTACTGACGGTATATCTACTGACTGCTCATTTATCGCGACCTTGAATGATCTGAAGCAAGTGGGACTGGCGCAAATGCTTGATAACGGGATGGAATGAGGGCGGCACAGCCCGACCAAGCATCTAACGGCACTCAACTAACATTTACGAGCAAGATTCACGAGCAAGATTCACGAGCAAGATTCACGAGCAAAATTCACGAACAAGAGTCATTATAGAACAAATTTTAGTACAAGAAAACTACTAAAATATCTTTTCTAGCAATTTCTCAGCCATTCAAGAGACCATTCAAGAGATAAGATTGGCCATTCAAGAGATCAGGCCAGACAAGTTCAAGGTGTAGGATGCAACGGTAATGGCTGAAACCCTTGCATAGAGACGAATCATGGAATCTTAAGGTGGTGGGCGATCGCACCCCTATAGACGAGTGACACGAAACGTAATAGAATTCACATCGACCGTATCGTTACCGATCACGACTGCGCTTTGTGTAGACCTAACTGAGGTTTTGTTTAGGCATTGTCAAGCTGTTATTGTTCAATGCGATCGCCACTACAAAAGCCATCGCTAAGTATCCGTAGACGATGATATTGATTGCACATGGGCTGTGACTGGTATAGTCTACATACCCATAATCGGTATCATAGATATACAATATGTGATACCCAATGAACGGTGTACAGTGGAGCAGTCCAGATATATGCCGCGTCGTTCGGAAAAGAGAAGGCAGGCATTCATCGTTAGGAGCTGAATATACCCGTGGGATTGTTTAGTCGCTTTTCACTATCGCGTGATATGGGTATCGATTTAGGTACCGCAAACACGTTGGTCTATGTATCAGGTCGTGGAATTGTCCTGCAAGAGCCATCTGTGGTGGCCATGGATCAGATCAGAAAAGTGCCCCTAGCGGTGGGAGAAGACGCCAAGAAAATGCTAGGGCGGACTCCTGGAAACGTCGTAGCCTTGCGCCCGCTTCGCGATGGGGTCATTGCAGACTTTGACACCGCCGAACTCATGCTGAAGCATTTTATTCGCCGAGTGCATGACGGCCGCACCCTAGTTTCCCCTCGGATTGTAATTGGAATTCCGAGCGGTGTCACAGGTGTTGAGCGGCGGGCTGTCATGGAAGCCGCGTCCCAGGCGGGTGCCCGTGATGTTTATTTGATTGATGAACCCGTTGCTGCCGCCATTGGGGCGGGGCTGCCCGTGGCAGAACCAACCGGCAACATGATCATTGACATCGGTGGTGGCACGACGGAAGTTGCGGTGCTGAGCTTGCAAGGTACTGTGCTGAGTGAATCGGTACGGGTCGCTGGCGACGAACTTAGCGAAGCCATCGCGCAGTATCTCAAGAAGGTTCATAACCTCGTCATTGGGGAGCGTACTGCTGAAGAAATCAAGATCAGTATTGGGTCTGCTTATCCATCTGACGAAGATAACGACATTATCTTAGATGTTCGTGGACTACACCTCTTGTCTGGGTTGCCCCGTACAATCACCGTCAAAGGCCCCGAAATTCGGGAAGCAATGGCTGAGCCACTCTCCATTATTGTGGAAGCTGTCAAACGGACGTTAGAACGCACCCCTCCCGAACTAGCTGCAGATATTATCGATCGCGGTATTATGTTGGCAGGCGGTGGAGCCTTACTAAAAGGCCTAGACACACTGATCAGCCATGAAACAGGAATCGTGACCCATGTGGCTGCTGACCCTCTCAGTTGTGTGGTTTTAGGAACTGGGCGGGTGCTAGAAAACTTCAAGCAGCTAGAACGGGTCTTTAGTGGCCATTCTCGTACAATTTAACCCGATCTTCAGGGAACATAGATGTAAGAGTGGGGTATTGAGTCAAGCCGGAGAGGGCTTTTGGCCTCAATCAAAAGGGGCAGAAAGGCAGGGTATGTTGAGGGGCGATCGCCCATTCTTCTGCCATCACAAAAACGTTTCGGCTGAAACCAAAACCCTGCTCCCTGATCTAGGAAAGCTACGATTTAGGAAAGTTGCTACTATTCCGCCAAAGCCTCACTTTTCAACTGTAAGTTTGAATCAACTTGGACGATGGATTTAAAGATCCTTCATTTCTGCAAAATGTCTTGTTTTTTAGACTCTAATGCTCCTTAGCGTCTAATATGCATTTGAAGGCAGATACGAAGTTGAAAGCAGGTTATTTAAGGCTTTGAAGGCTAGAAAAATGGGAGTTTTTCATTATCTTTAAGGTACCGTTCAGTCGAATCAGAGTCCACCTAACAAATCAGTCTAGAGAATGTTGACGGTACGCCGCTGGTGGGGTCGTTATGGATTGCGGGCTAGCCTAGTAATTCTGACGCTAATGTTAGCCTGGGGATTAAGACAATCCCAAGGCACAGTAGTGTATGAGCTATACCGCTTCTTGACGTTACCGTTTCAGCCCCGTGTAGATGTTCAACAAGTAGCCTTAGAAAATGCAACTGTTCGGGAACTACAAACCCGACTTGTGGAACTGGAAAGCCAAAATCAGCGCCTACAACAGTTGCTAGATTACAGCACCACCCAAGGGAGAGGAGTAGTATCCCCCGTGATTGGGCGTAGCGCCGATCATTGGTGGCAGCAGATCACCCTAGGACGGGGCAGTAATGACGGCATTAAGATTGGCGATGTTGTGGCAGGCACTGGAGGGCTCGTTGGCCGAGTGATCCAAGTGACCCCTAACACCAGTCGTGTTTTGCTGATTACAGACCCCACCAGCCAAGTTGGGGTGACAGTTAGCCGTTCGCGGGTTATGGGGGTGTTGCGGGGGCAGGCTGGCAACCGAGCCGTGATGCAGTTTTTTGAAAAGGTGCCTGAGGTTCGCCCCGGAGATACGGTGGTCACCTCTGCCATTAGTCAGTTGTTTCCGCAAGGTTTGCCGATCGGCCAAGTAGAATCGGTGGATTTTCGCAAAAGCCCTGCACCTGAAGCAGTGATTGAGTTAACCTCTCCGATTGGCTATTTGGAATGGGTTATTGTGTCGCCCAATCCGAAGGCAGAGGGTTTAGAGGCATCGGAGTTAGAAAATCGAGCTGCAGATTCTCAAGACTCTGTTTTAGAAGAGGTTGCACCATAGGAAGGGATAAGTCATGTTTGATCCGTTTCGATGGTCGCCGGGGTTGCGACGGTTTCTCAACTGGGCCGTCATTGTGCTGTCAGTTGTTTTTTGTTTGCTGGTGTTACCCATGCGCCTCCCAGGGATGGAGTTGTTAGGCGTCGCACCTAACTGGATGTTGATCTGGGTGGTGGTATGGAGCGTTAATCGCACGGTCTGGGAAGGGGCGATCGCCGGTACGGTGCTGGGCTTGATCCAAGATGGGATGACCACCCATGACCCAACGAATGTCATCAGCTTGGCCTTAGTTGGCATTCTCACCGCCCGAATTCGCAAACAGCGCTATATCCAAGAAGACTTTATTTCTATTGCGCTCATTGTTTTTGGGATGGCGGTTTTGGCGGAGACGGCGATCGCCCTCCAATTTAGCTTAGGTAGCCTCCAGCAGCGCAACGTTAACTACCCCAGCCTCAGCGAAATTTGGATCTTTCATCAACAAATCGCCCTCTGTTCGGCCATCTTGAGTAGTCTGTGGGCACCCGTCCTCTACTACCCCCTAAAACGCTGGTGGCGGATGATCGAAACAGTAGAGCAGGCTCAGACTGGTTAAGATAGCCATTCCTCCAGGTTCCCGAGGAAACTCCTACAGTTCCTTGCGCTGTTCATCAGAGCTAAGGTATTTATGTGCCGATCAGTCACCCACCAAATTTCGACGACACCCCGCCCACAACAGTCACATCAGCCATTGTGGGCGATCGGCGAAATGCTCATAGTGGAAAATTACAGCCTAGAAGTACCAGGTTTGATAAGGATGGATCCCATATTCTAGTTGCAGCAGCAGACGCGCACTCCGCTGGGGCACCATCCCCTTATGCAGGCAGTACGGATCCCCACCAAAGCCAATACCTGCTGGCCCTGTAATCACCTCAACCTGATCGCGGCCATATAACTCAACCAGATCTTCATCGGGTATTTTCGCGCAGCCCTGCCCAATCAGTTGGTGCAAGATTTGGCGACGACGGTGAGTTCCTTTGATATAGGCATGGGGGCCATCCTCCAAATTCACATCCGTTAGATAAAAGAAGAATTTGATTGTTTTGTAGTCATTAATATCACAGTGGTAAACCCGCGCTGTTTTAATCCTATCCATCAAGGTATTGGGCGTCGGGAAGCCCCAAGCCATTTCTCCTCGCATATAAATAGCTGGGTGCCCTAAATATTGACTTGCTAGATCCAAAAGATAGGGATCTTGCTTAATTTTTTCATAGGCTTTGCAAGTCTCATGGCTATCGAGATAGCCTGCCGTGAGCAAAGGCGTTTCAAGCGCCTCAGCAATGCTATCTCGATCGTGGATGTGAAAAGGCTGATTAGAATCCCGATTAGCGTAGCAGGGATTCGACTGAGCAAACGCAAGCAAGTCGGCCAAAATATCGGGCTGTAGCTTAAACCCAACATAATAGCCATGCTCTTTAATATAAGAGGCTATCTTGGTCGGGCTGTCGATGGGGCAAGCCATGGGTACAGGATGAATCACAGAGGCATCTACTACATCTGCAGCCTGATACTGATTTCGATCAGCTATGTGCTCCCTAATGGCAATAAATCGAGCTAGCCAAGACATCAGCAAGAATTTTGGATCTTCTGAAAAAAGGCGTATCTTTTTTTGGAGTTTATTTCTAGCGCGATCGACCAATGTCCACAATGGGATAGTGTGATTAGAAATTGCCCAGGATGAAGTTTTCATGGAAATGCGGCTCAGTCAGATTTACAGGTGAAAAATTGTTCGGCTGGTCTTTTAAGCAGAACTGAAAAAGATCTCTCACATGGCAGACATGCCCACGAGAAATAAACTTGAGCATTACAATCTCGAATGCATCAATGTCTAATGGGGGGTTGCGACTAACTGCTGAACGGCTTGAGATGGTCATCCTAAAAATGGCTAGACCTGTCTACACGAGCGTTAGGATTGACTCCTGAACTTTTGATAGTTTTATGATCAGAACTTCTGACGGGTATATCTCTAAGCAGGTTTCTCATCTCTGAAAAATGTACAAGTGCCGATGAGATATTCGTAACCCGTTCCATGGAAATGGTATACAGGAGTACGTTATACCCCCTGTATGTGTTCTCTACACCCATTGAAGGTGCTCGACCTCTAAACTGCCCGTATTAGGAATAACCTATCTTGATCTCATTTGCCAAGTCAAAGGTTATCCTCTTTATTCTTTCAATAAATTTTTAGGCCACTATTTCACTGTTACAAGCTCAACTCATGCTGCTTTAGTGCAAGATTCAACATCATCTTGGCAATTGAAAACTGAAGGAGAGCTAAAATGCGATCGCCCCACTTCAAAACTGGTTTCTAAACTGCATCCTAAGAGACTTTTGTCTCTTATATGAGGGTAGTTTCCGCCCTTGCAGATGTCCGCAAGTCGCGTTTCTAGATGCTTTGCTCTAGAGGATTGCAGAGACTTCATCAATCGGCTCTAATATGGCCTTGGTCAAGAATAATCTTGTTGAATATAGGTCTACCAATGTGTTGAGTAGGGCAGATTTAAGCCGAACCCCTTTAGCAAAGAAATTTTTTAGAGCAGACAGAATGTCCGAATACGTTGCTCAGTTGCGATAGGCCGCAATAGGCATTTTTCTAGCCTCTAGCTAGGGCATGATGTCCTATTTCCTGTTAGAGGTGATGGCAAGAGAGGATGACGATTGAGAAACTGCTCCTATTATCATTTCCTATCTATTTTCATTCTATCTATCGTCATTTCATGGATGTCAGCCGACATCTCAATCAAGGGAAGGCGGGCTGTCTTCTGCAAATTCTGTCTGCATGACCTGGGGATAAATGACCAGGAAGAAAATCATCCAAGCCAAAACAGGAATAGCGACAAGGGTAGTCAGCCAGATGAGCTTCAGTAAAAACCAGCTAGCCAGAATAATGGTAACTCCGGTCAACAGGATTGACCAAGGTTGGCACCACCACGGCTTAGCCTGCCATACATTTTTTGATGGATCCATGGTCTAATCCCTTTAAAAATTGGAGGTTAACGCTACAGAGGTTGTAGCCCGATTGGGTTTCGTAGCTGTAGCCATCTACGTTAAGACAAGCGCTCAGGCTGAAGCTGATCTATTGCCCCGGCGGCAGGCTCAGGTTATACGATGCCGTCGCGTGTACGCGGCTAGCTATAACGTGACTGGCAAAGCCTATTTGGTATAAAACCGCAGGCAAGTTGTAGAAAATGACAACCGACTAGCCCAAGCCCAGCCTAGCAGAGCTTGGGCTAATGGAATGCCCTTGAGAATTAATGCATCGCCGGGTAGGTTTTAGGGGTGGGCTTAGGTAGTGGAGCGGCCCACAGCAGGAGTTTTTCGAGCACGCCAGGGGCGATACGGTTCCCCCAGATGGCTAGTTGGCTTTGCCAACCGACCAAGATTTCAGGGGTGTCTCGATTAAGCCCCCGAATGAGCGCCTCGGCAACCGATTGGGAGGTCATTGGCACAACCCAGCGGAACCAGTGCAAATCACGCACCATGTCGGTGTCAGTGAGGGAGGGCAAGAGGGCAACGACCCGAATATTGTGGGCGGCTAGTTCGCCTCGCAATGCCTGGGTAAATCCGAGAATGGCAAACTTGGTGGCAGAGTAGGTAGACATGGTGGGTGCGGCTAATTTTCCCATGAGGCTCGACACATTAATGATGGTGCCTGCCTTTTGAGCCACCATGCGCCGGGCGACTAGGCGGGTGATGGTGTACATGCCGATGAGGTTAATGGCAATTTCTTCTTGAACTTGAGGTAGGCGAGATTCTAGAAATGTAGCCTGGTGTGCTACTCCGGCACAGTTGACGAGGTAATGGATTGGCCCGTGATCGCGCCAAACCTGGGCGATCGCAATGCTGACGTCAACGGGCTGGCTTAGGTCTAATGGGATGGCGATCGCATCGACGCCGAGGGCATGGATTTCGGCAGCTACTTCAGCAAGGCGCTGGCGATCGCGCGCCACAAGCAACAATCGTGAGGCTCCTTGAGCCGCAAACTCTAGGGCGATCGCCCGCCCGATACCACGAGACGCCCCGGTAACCAGAGCGGTTTTTCCTTGGATATTCATTTGCAAAACCTCCAATATTGAGGTCTCACCCCAGACCAAAACACAGCCAATAAGGGGGTGCAGTAACCATGATCTAGGGAAGGTGAGACGGTTAGGAATCTAGGATTTGAACGAATAGCGTTGTGAACGAGGTTGTCACCCTCTAGCCCGTCATGTGTCGCAGGCTAGGAATGGGTAGCCGAGTCAAGAGTATGGGGTTGCGTTCAGAAACCGAAGCAGGGTTCACGATCGATCTGCGCGTTCGTCAATCCTTGGGGACACAGGAATTCTTGAGAACGCAGTGCAATCAAACGACAAGGTGATTAAAGGGATGTGCTTTACACCGATCTGGCCAGATCACTACGGGCAAAAGCATGACAGACGGGAGATATCGCAATCAAAGGACAGTTCTGTCAAATCCATCCAAAACATGACTCAAACCCAAACTCTCGAATCAAGCTCTCAAATCAAGCTCTCAAATCAAAACTCTCAAATCAAATTCAATCAAATTCAAACAAACAAACAGGGTTCGATCAGTTCTAACTAGCCAGATGACGGCAGCCAACTAGTTATATGCACACACTAGCAACGGGATCAAGAACCTGCAACATTTATTAGGGAGAAATCCAAATCATTGGATTTCTAAACAAAACTCTCATTTAGGCTATCTTGATTTTTTTATAAAAAATCGGCCTAACCTTTGTAGGTAGAGGCATTTTCAGGATTTAATCCTGCTCATCCATTTTAAAAAGATGAGAAGCCAGAACTGAAATTTATGGTTTCTGAGGTGTTGTGTAAAAGAATTGCAATGAATTAAAAGTAGTAAGACCCATCTAAGCATCGCCTGACGCTTAATTTCCAAAAAGAGGATAAGTGGATCTAGGCTATGCCGTTGTAAGCTAGCTAGCCGTATGGGCTGGGGCGGAATGATTCAGGTGGTTAGATGAGGTGCAGGAGATGGCGATCGCCCAAAAATGCCCAAAAACGCCCAAAAATTCTCGAAGGAAGCAAAGGGAAAAGCCAAGGAAAAGCAGAAACCTCCATGATGGTCTTAGTTGCAAACCATCAGCCGTTCAAACGTTGGGCATCTGCAGGCCTTGTCTATAAATTAGGCGGAAAATTAGGCGGAAAATTAGGCAGAAAACTAGGTGGATAGCACTGTTGTCCGCCAGCGCAAACATCCTAATCGCTGACAAACTGGCTGAACTGTTGTGATCCCCTGCCTAGGGCTAGCTGCCCCACACCTTTTGCAATACTAGGTTTGGATCCAATTCTGCCAAATTACCGTCGGGGGCAGGGATGCCCAAAATTTTGTCACTCTGAGGCAACAACTGGGTCGGTTCATCGCGGCCAAACAACCCCAAGGTGAAGACCTTGAGTGCCACTGCCAGTTGGAGGGGCACACTAGGGGTGCAGAGCATCAGGTTAGCTCCGGCGATGAAGGCGGCCTGTTGGCCTGTATGGCTAGGAGTGGCAATAGGGAGGGTCGGGCAAACTTGAGTCAGACTACGAACCCAGGCGGCATTGGTGCTGTCTTGCAGTATGACCAAGGGCAAAGAGGGTTGCTTTTTTTGGAAATCTTGGACGATGGCCTGCCAAGACTCAATGGGATAGGTACGGCCATCGGTGGTCGTATCGTAGAACAATACGTAGCCACTGCCAGCTAAGCCAAGGCGCTTTTGCTCGCCATCGGCCCAATCTAAATCTTTGCGCGCCAGGCTGATAGCTATTTCTGGGCAAGGCTGGCTGGCCGTCGCCAGAAGATCATGGTAGACCTCTGGGCGATATTGATCAGCCTTGTAAGGAACGGTGGTGTTGAGGAACCAGCGAGAACCCTCGGCATAGCCCATACGCTGGGGAATGCCAGCTAGCCACAGCAACAAGCCCGCCGCTGCGGATTGGTTGAGAGTGAGGGCTAGGTTATAGGAGCGATCGCGCAGAATCCCCAGTAGGTTTGCCCAATCGGCGGGGCTATTATTATCTTGAAAATCGAAGGGAATCGTGGCATTGACAGTCTTAGAAACCCGGTAGGCATCGCGGGATCGCGGCTCAACGACTACATCAATCTCGGCACTAGGATAGAGTTGCCTCAACTCATCAAGGGTGGGGAAGAAAAAAATTTGGTCTTCGAGACTCCCGGGGACGAGCGCTACGATTTTCATAAAGCTTTTGATACAGATTCCGCCCTTCATTTTAAGGGAACAATGCCAGTGGAATATCCCCTTGTAAACTTTTCTCGTCGCAACCGATGGCCTAAATGCGCGCCAGCTGCAGAAATTCCGTAAAAAAGCTGGGGTAAAACGTCAAATCTTGCTCCATGATCAGGAAACTGCGATCGGCAATCCTAGGGCTAATCCTATCCCGGTACGACGCTGTTAAGTTCGGTCACGGTTGCTTCGGTTACGGTTGCTTCGGTTATGGGAGATTCGGTTATTTTGAGCGGTGTCAGATTTTTTGAACTGTGTAGCTGGCCTGAATCTTGATCGATCGCCTACTCAGCCATTTTCTAAAACCCCAATAGGCGGGGCGATCGCCAAAGATCTAACCGTTGCTCAGATCTTTCTCCGCCTTCACGAAAAGTTTATATCTCAGATTGACCTCCTACCCTGCCCCATTAAGGCGGGTAGGCGATCGCCAGATCAGGCTCTGAAACCTATCGCCACCGCGTATTTTTTGATTTTATGTCAGCGGTAAAAGAGGGGCGATCGCCCCTGACCTGCAATTTCTCCAATTCTCTCTCACCCTAGCTTTATGAAGTCTTATCAGATGTGTCTGGGCTACATCCGTCATGGTTGTTCAGAATAGAGGCTAATGAAGCCAAAGACACGCTAGATTATCAGCCTCTCGCTTTCTGCTCACGTTTCCCCTGCTGTTTCAGCCCTTTAGAAACTCTATCTTCCCCCATGAGCGCTGCTATTTCCTCGATTCAATTGCCTGAAATTGGCCCACCTAAACCAGCCTCACAAATCCGCATTCCCCTAGTTGACTTGCAACTACAACACCAGCCCTTGCTCTATAACCTAGAGCAAGCTATCCGGGAGGTACTGCTTCAGGGAGATTTTATCTTAGGGCAGGCCGTCGAAGCCTTTGAAACCACCTTTGCCTATGCCTGTGGCAGTCGTTATGGGGTTGGAGTAGGGTCAGGGAGCGATGCCATTACCCTTGGCTTGCGAGCCTGTGGCATTGGCCCAGGAGATGATGTTCTGGTTCCTGCCAATACATTTGTGGGCACTGTGTTAGCAATTTTGGCAACAGGAGCACAGCCTCTATTAGTAGACTGCGACCCCGATACGGCTCTCATTGACCTCATGGCAGCTGAGAAAGCCATCACACCCCAAACCCGCGCCATTGTGCCCGTGCACCTCTATGGCCAAATGGTAGAACCCAAGCGGTTGCTAGATTTAGCCAGCACCTATGATCTGATAATTTTTGAAGATGCCGCCCATGCTCCCCTAGCTGAGCGGGATGGATACCGCGCTGGATCTTTAGGCGTTGCGGCGGCTTTTAGCTTTTATCCCAGTAAAAACCTAGGGGGCTTTGGCGATGGGGGCTTAGTCGTCACCGAAGATGGGGCGATCGCCGATCGTGTACGCATCCTCCGCAACTATGGTGCATCCCGGAAGCATCACCATATTGAACCGGGGATCAATAGCCGCCTCGACACCCTCCAAGCCGCTATCTTGCAAGTAAAATTGCCCCACCTACCCCGCTGGAATGGCGATCGCCACGACATTGCCCAACGCTATGACGCCCGCCTCCGGTCTTTGCAACCCTACGGCATTCTGCCGATGAGTAACCAATCTAGCCAGGGGCATGTCTACCACCTCTATACCATCCGCGTCACCCCAAACTGCCCCCTAAGCCGCATGGTGCTGCAAACCGAAATGGCCAGCCGTGGCATCGAAACAGGAATCCATTACCCTACCCCCTGTCACCTGATCCCCGCGCTCCAAGACCTCGGCTACACCCTTGGAGACTTCCCCAACGCCGAACGCTTGAGCGATTCGGTCTTGTCTCTCCCTCTGTATCCTGGCCTCACCGATTTACACCTCGACACAGTGGTCGGCACCCTCGAAACCCTGCTCAAGCAATCATCCCAACGTGCCGCCGACTCTCTGCTCCCATTGCTCTAGCTGCTGTTCCCATGGCTCAATCTAAAAGATTGTCTGTGTTTAGTAGCCTTCAGCTTAGGGTTCTGCGAGTGATCGAGGGCTGAGCGAAGTCGTTCGCGCAATGTCTCCCTCAAGGAGAAAGTTCGATCAGCAGGTACGTTATTTTCTGGCGAGTCTCTCAAGCCTGCTTTCAGCTAAAGATAGCTTCACCATCAAAGCCTCCTCCCCTTCCGGTTTCACGGAATGACAAAATTGACCCGATAAAATTGGTAGAATGCCCCAGCGCTGAGAACAATCTAGCCTCTTAGATCTGAAGACTCTCAACTCTAAAATAAGCCTCAAAATCTTGATCATCTCGGAGGTTCCAACGTTCCAACGTCACAACCTCCTCAGCAGCCAAACGACTAAGCGTAGAGATCTGCGACATACTCGCTGTAGCCGTTGTAAGGTAGCGTGGGCACCTCTTGCCATGAAAACTGGGATCCTTCCCCAATTAGCCGTTCTTGAGCCTGCGACCAGCGTGGATGGCGGACATCCGGTTCCACATTCGACTCAAACTTATATTCGTTGCTATTAATCGTGTTCCAGTAGGTAGTTGGTTGGCGATCGATAAACTCAATCTTGACAATGGATTTTGCTCCCTTAAATCCATATTTCCAAGGAACCACCATGCGGATTGGCGCACCATGCTGCTTCGGCAACGTATGCCCATAAACGCCCACCGCAAAAAAGGCCAAATCGTTGGCCATCTCTTCGACCCGCAAGCCTTCGGTGTAGGGCCATGGCAAAAACTGCGAGGGTGGAAACGATGGCCCTTGGGTGATGCTGGGGTTGTAGTAAGAGGTAAACCGAACATACCGTGCCCCAGATGTCGGTTCGACTTCCCGCAAAATTAGGTTCATGGGAAAGCCGATCCAGGGCACTATCATGGCCCAAGCTTCAACGCAGCGAAAGCGATAGGTGCGCTCTTCTAAGGGGAAGCGGCTAAGCAAATCGTCGAGGGTATAGGTTCGAGGATTTTTGACCAACCCACTCACTTCTAAGTTCCACTCGTCGGTGGGCAGAGCTTGGGCATTTTGCCAAATATTTTTAGAATTGCCAAATTCATAGAAGTTGTTGTAAGTCGCGGCAAGCACCTCGTTGGTGAGAGGGCGACCTGCATCTGCAAAGGCTGGGTTGAGGTTGGCTCGGAGGGAATTCACACCCAATAACGGCTCTGCCTGAGCTTCTTGATTGGCCTGACAGCCGAGCAAGGGTAAAACAGATCCGGCGATCCCCGCTCCTGCAAGTCCTTTTAAAAACTGACGGCGGTTTAGAAAAGCAGACTCTGAGCTAACTTGCCATTCTGGCAATTGCCAGATCTTTGGCACATGGATAAATGGCATAGAAGTGCGATCGCCCAAACAGTACTCACATTGCCCACTATAAAAGACTTTTTCGTTAAATTAAACGAACCCAATCGTGTCATCATCCAGAATCAGCCATGGAAATCAGTCTTGCAATCATAGAAACAATGCGATGTGGGGATCACCTTGTTACGTGGGGATCACTTTGCCACCGGATGCTAACTCCTGGGCTGATACAAAGTCCAAGAGCCATACAAATAGAGCTATCTAGAACCTCAGATTTTCCCTCAGATTAGCCTTCAGACACAGATTCTGATACGGACAGAGATTCCGATTCCGATATGGATGAAGATTCCGATATGGATGAAGATTCCGATATGGATTCCGATTCCGATATGGATGAAGATTTCTTCGATAAAAAATCTTCAAAGGAGGGCAACCCGTTGTGGTGCG
>Ga0105044_10007588_pt1 | contig 14937 bp, 10 predicted proteins | sample MAT01_FD_78092 | JGI IMG/M metagenome (GOLD analysis project Ga0105044, IMG submission 78092) | Freshwater microbial communities from Lake Fryxell liftoff mats and glacier meltwater in Antarctica - MAT-01 | ecosystem: Environmental > Aquatic > Freshwater > Ice > Liftoff microbial mat | place...
CGCGCAAGCGACTAGGCCCGCGCAAGCGACTCGCGTCGCGCAGGCGACTCACACTTCCCGTACCTTAATTTGTGATCCATCCGCATAGACAACCTTCACCCGGCTACCAGATTGCACAAACATCGTCTCGGCCAAAGCATCATGGCGCACTCCATCTATTTCTACGACGCCGACGGGCCGGAGCGTGGTGATAACCATTCCCTCGCGGCCCACCAACGCTGCCAACCGCTCTTTCTCCTTCAACTCCTGCAGTTGGGACTCCTCTAAAGCCTCCTCAGTTGGCGCGCCGATAATCCGTCTTCCCATCGGCGTGCTAGGCCAAATGCGAAACGCGAACCCGGCAAATGCTGGTAACAGAATCACCGTCGCAAGCAATCCAGAAAAGCCCCACGCTGTATCATAACGGAATAGGCAGACCAGTCCCGCCAAACCCGCAATGAGAGCAGATGTGCCAAGTAACCCGCCAGTCGGCAGGAACAGTTCAACCAACAATAAAACAAACATCAGCGCGAGCAGCCCGACGCCCCAAGTACTTAAATCCATATTGGCAAGTGTATGGAACGATGCCGCGGTGCAGCGGGCGTGCTGATTTGCCCAGCATCCGGCTCTACGCCAGTCTCGCGATCTCCAAGTGACCGAAATCTGCCGTTCTGCCAGATCGGCAGGGGGTCGGGTTTTCTGCCCACGTCTGCTGACCTCACCCTGAATGAGCTTGCCCGCGGCTGCGTCTTCATGCTTCGCCGCGTCCGCAACCGGACTACGCAAAGGCCTTTACACCTCATGCTCGCCGCAGTTCATCTGGCACGCTGTTTGCAGAATGGCTACCAGTTACCAGTTAAGGAGCAATTGCTATGTCGAAGATCATCGGTATTGACTTGGGTACGACCAACTCGTGCGTGGCAGTGATGGAAGGGGGAAGCCCTAAGGTTCTGATTAACTCTTCGGGGAATCGAACCACTCCGTCAGTTGTGGGATTCACAGAAAAGGGTGAGCGTCTGATTGGCCAGCAGGCTCGTCACCAGCAGGTTACCAACCCGCGCAATACTATCTTTTCGATCAAACGTTTCATGGGCCGCCGACGCGTTGAGGTCTCTTCCACTTCCGCCAATAGCTACGGCAAGGGCGGCAACGAAGAGAGCAATGTCCCTTACACGCTCGTTGGCGCGAATGACGACTTCGTTAAAGTAAAAGTAAACCAAGGCGAGTTCACGCCCCAGCAGATCTCCGCCTTTATTCTGCAAGACCTCAAGAAGACCGCCGAAGATTATCTGGGCGAGGCCGTTACCCGCGCGGTCATCACCGTACCCGCTTACTTTAACGATGCTCAGCGCCAGGCGACTAAGGACGCGGGCGAGATCGCCGGTCTAAAGGTTGAAAGAATTATTAATGAGCCCACCGCCGCGGCACTCGCCTACGGCCTTGACAAAAAGAAGAAGAACCAGAAGATCGCGGTCTTTGATTTGGGCGGCGGCACCTTCGATGTTTCGATCCTTGATATCGGCGATGGCGTCTTCGAAGTATTAAGCACCAACGGCGACACGCACCTGGGCGGCGACGACTGGGATCAGCGCCTCATTGATCACATGGCGGAAGAGTTTCGTAAGAAGGAAGGCATCGACGTTCGCAAGGACCCGATGGCCCTCCAGCGTTTGAAGGAAGCAGCGGAAAAAGCCAAGATTGAGCTTTCCGCCTCGCAGGAAACTACGGTAAACCTGCCCTTCATCACCGCCGATGCCAGCGGACCCAAGCACTTACAAATTACAATCAGCCGAGCCAAGTTCGAGTCGATCTGCAACGATCTCTTCGAGCGTCTAAGGGAGCCCTGCCTGCAAGCACTCCGCGACGCCAAGGTCGATGTAAGCAAGCTTGACGAAGTGGTGCTGGTCGGCGGCTCCACCCGCATGCCCAAAGCGCAGACGATCGCCAAGGAGCTCTTCGGGCGCGAACCCAACCGCAGCGTCAACCCCGACGAAGTCGTCGCGGTGGGCGCGGCGATTCAGGGCGGTGTTCTCGCTGGCGATGTGAAAGATATTCTCCTGCTGGATGTAACTCCTCTCTCCCTGGGTGTTGAAACCATGGGCGGGGTGATGACCAAACTCATCGAGAAGAATACCACGATCCCCACCAGCAAAAAAGAGATGTTCTCTACCGCAGCGGACAGCCAGCCAAGCGTGCAGATTCATGTCCTCCAGGGCGAGCGTGAGTTTGCTAAAGATAACCGCACGCTCGGGCAGTTCGAGCTGGCAGGCATCGCCCCCTCTCCAAGGGGCACGCCCCAGATCGACGTCGAGTTTAGCCTTGATGCCAACGGCATTCTCACGGTGACCGCCGCAGACAAGGGCACGGGCAAGAAGGCCGATATTAAGATTACCAACAGCGGCGGTCTCTCAAAGGAAGAGATCGAGCGGATGAAGCAGGATGCGGAGCTGCACGCTGCGGAAGATAAGGCCCGCCGCGAACTGGTAGACCTGAAGAATCGCGCTGATGCCTCGGTGATCCAAACCCGCAAAGCGCTAGAAGAGCACGGCGGCAAGGTAAGCGCTGAGACCCGTGGGGCAGTTGAGAGCGCGATCTCAAACCTCGAAACTAAGATTAAGGGCGATGATAAGTCCGCGATCGACGCCGCGATGAAGGAGCTTGAGAAGGCCAGCATGGAACTGGGCAAGGTCGTTTATGAAGCGGCCAGTAAGCAGAGCCCCGAGGGGTCAACCGCCGAACCTAAGCCCACCGGTGGCGAGCGCGACGATGTCATCGACGCAGAGTTTAAGGTCAAAGACGAGAAGTAACTTAAGGCCCGCCAGCAGCATAAGTAACCAAGGCCGCAACGTCAAGTTGCGGCCTTTTTCCTTGCCCACGTGTTCACCGGAGCGCCCTCGCCCCTTCCCGGCTTCCCCAAGGCTTTGGATGATTGCGCGCAACATAATAAAATGCGGCCGTCCGCCACCTCGCCTTTGAGATTGGACCGCAATGGCATGTGGTCGAAGGATCAAGCCGGGCAAGCAATCCGCGAGCAACTCCCCGGCCATTCCCCGCGCTTAATCAAGCCACCGCGCTCAATCAAGCCGCCGGGCTCGCTCCCCCGCCGAAACCCAGGCGCGTGCGCACCAGCGTCGCTCGCGCCACCTTGCGCTGTTCCTGATCAAGCTCTTTCCCCACCGCCCGTTGCAGATGGGCGGGCTGCACGAGTAACGTAAGCTGATTAATCTGCCGAACATCAAGCGGCTGTCCCGCGCGATCCTTAACAATCCCAACCAGAACGCCCATACGAATCAAGCTCAACGCCTGCATTGCTTCCTCCGTGCTCAGCAGCCGAGCGCACGTAAGCAGCCCCCAGGCACGCATGACCTGATCCTCAATTCCAATCCGACGCCGCGACACCAACTCTCGCCTCGCGAACCGTTCGTACTCCACGATACGCGGAATTATGTCGCGTTCGAGATCCGCGAGTATCACCGATTCGCTCTTACCCAAGGTTGTCTGATTACTTAACTGATAAAAATCGCCCAGCGCATCAGAGCCTTCTCCGAAGAAACCGCGCACCGCGAGCGACATATCCTGCGCCGCCCGCTTCACCTTCTCGATCTCCCCGGTTAAACGTAAGCCCGGCAGGTGCAGCATCACGCTCATCCGCAGCCCGGTCCCGACATTGGTGGGGCAGGCTGTAAGGTAACCAAACCGTGATGAGTAAGCATAATCTATTCCCGCCTCGATGCGGTCGTCGATCTCCTCGGCTTGCTTCCACGCCGTAGCGAGCGCAAGGCCCGAGCGGATGACCTGGATACGCAAGTGATCCTCTTCGTTCACCATGATGCTCAGCCGTTCATCGGGCAGCCCGATCGCCACGCCGCGTGGGTCCTCCGCCGCGCCCGGCCCGCCCACCCGGCCTTTGCTCAGTTGCTTTGATATTAAGTGCCGTTCCACCAGCAGCATCCGGTCCAAGGGGCTCGCATGATGAACTTCACACCACACAAACTTCGCCGCGATGCCCGCACCCAGCACACATTCGCGGCACGCCTCCAGCGTCATAACTCGTTCGCGCCGCGTTGCCTTGCCTATGAACGGATGACCCGCGACATTGCGTGCAAGGCGTGCTCGCGATGAAAGCACAACATCGGCAGAGTCTCCTTCAGCACGCAGCCATTCGGTCATCGCATCAAACAGCGGTCCGCCAGAGCCCGGCGGCGGAAGCGGAGCCGAGGGTGGTGGGGGCGGTGGGGGTGGTGGTGGGGGCGGATTGGTTGGAGGTATTCCGTTCACGCGCTGCCTTTCGGCGCGTCGGGATTTGAAGGAGCATGAGGCTCTGAGTGTCCGCCAAGTCCGCTGGTGTCGGAAACTTGCGGCCCCGTTCCCTCGCCAACTGACAGTCGTCGAATCTCATCCCGCATCTTTGCCGCCAGCTCGTACTGCTCCTCGGTCACCGCCCTGCTTAACTGCGCGCCAAGCGATTGTAATCTTCGAGCCCGATCTTCTTGCGTCAGCGCCACCGTCATCGGAGCTGTGGGCCGCGGCGACAATCCTTTGCTCAACCGCTTGGGCTGCTTGCCCATGTGCGAGACCCCGCCTTCATGGGCACGCTCCAGCAGCGGGCTGAGCAGGTGTTCAAAGCATTTATAACATTCAGCGCACCCCAGCACCGCGTGTTGCTTAAACTCTGCAAAGGTAAGTCCGCAACAATGGCACTTGCCCGCTCGCCCGTTAGTGGCCGGGAAGCCCGGTGTTCCGCTTTCGCGTGTCGCCCCGCCGCCCGCAGAAGTTCCGCTTCCTGCGCCCGCCGCAACTTCAATCGAAAGAGTACCGCCTTCACCAACTATAATCTTTGCCACCACGTCCGCTCCGGCAGGTGTCCGCGCCCCAGGCTCTTCGGCGGCATCGGGTGGATTCTTACCTGTCTTGGCTCGCTTCTCCTGGCTTTGTGCCTTGTCTCCTGGGGCAGTATGGTCATCGTCAGGGTTGAAGGGAGGCAACGAAAGGTAACTCAGCGGAATATCTGTGGGGAGGTCGCCCGAATCATCGGATGTAACTTCGATCTCATCATCGCCCGCCCGCGAACTGGGCGGCAGGATTCCTAGCCGCACGGCGCACCGCTCGCACAGCCGGCGCTCGATTCGTACCTTGTTGCGAACGCTCACGTCATGAACAGTGGCTTCCGCATCGCACACATCGCATTTCGTGCTCATCGGATATCAGTATAGTGGGCCCGCGCCACCAGCGGCAGATCACCAAAGGCGATCTGACAGCTTCGACCACAAAACCCCAGCGGTTTCTCGTGCGGTTTGTAGATTTAACCGTAAAGTTTTTTCCGCAGCTACAGGCAACTAGGTCGAGCGGCCCGCAGCAGATAGCCGAGCTAGCGATCAACGCTTGCGAGGACCGCCGCCCAAGTTGCGCACCGCGATCAACTCGAGCTCTACAACAAGCGGAACGCCATTGGGACGCTTGGTCTCCAGCCCCGGAACCGCCGGGTTCATTTCTTTAGGGATACGAATCGTTCGCTTCCCACCCACCTTCATCCCCTCGAGCCCGAAAGTAACGCCTTGCAGTTCGCCGGGAATCCAAATGTAAGGGCTCGCGGCATCACTTTTCTCGATCACCGTTCCCGTAGCGTCCTTAACGGTGCCGGCCGAAACAGCAACGCACTGGCCTTGAGCCGCTTCGCCGGTGCCCACCGTCTCGTCTGTAATCTGCACGGCATCGACGAGTTGGATGATAAACACAAGGTCGGCATTGGGAGGAATATCTCCCCCGGCCCCCCGCTCTCCGTATCCCATCTTGGCCGGAATCGTCAGCCGACGAATCCCGCCGACCTTCATTCCCGGAACGCCCTTCTGCCAGCCTTCGATGACCCCTACCAGCGGAAATGAAATCGGTTCCCCACGCTCAAATGAAGAGTCAAACTTCTTACCACCCTCTTTGAGAGTTCCGTGATAATGCACCACAACCGCACCAGCCGGCTTAACTTCATACCCCTCGCCAATCTTCATCTCTTCAATCTTAATTCCCTCAACCTCGGAGGTTGCAACCACCGGCAGGTCGGGCACCGGGATCGCCGCTGGCGCGGGTGGCTGCGTCTCCAGCTTCATCGCATCAGCCGCGGCAACGGGCGGAGCAGCCCCGTCGACCTGATCGGGCTGTGAGGTGGTGGCGGGCTGTGCGGCGCCGGTTGGCTTCGCCGCGTCAGGCTGGGTCAGGGCCAACCCGGCGAATGCGAGTCCGGCCAAGGCGAGAATTGAGATAATGGCTGCGTGTTTTGACATAGAAATTGGTTCCTGTGATCCGTTGATAGGGTAGCCCGCATGGAGTGAAAAGGCACGCTTCGCGGTCTCGCGCTGCGACCCTGCTTCCGGGCGGGCCGCTCGCAGCAACGCTTCTCATGGTGCGGTTACCCCTCCCTTGAGAGCAGACAAGAGCCCGGTACCGCCGCAAAAGGGCATCTCTCGCCTCTTCGCGGCGTGAAGCAGCAACCGGTGCCCAAGACTGTACTGGCTACTGAGCACTTAACCTCATACTTGAAAAATCTAGCATCGCGACTACTGTGTACCAGTTTGCGCGGCATCTGGCGCGGGCACGGTTGCATCGGGCAGATCAGCGAAGTCGCCGTGGGCCTTCGTTTCCAGTTTTTTTGGTTGTAGCCAACGGCGCGAGAGCGTCCGCTTCAAAGGGTCCAAATGCCCAAACGCACCGATATCAAAACCATTCTTGTGCTCGGCAGCGGGCCGATCGTCATCGGGCAAGGGTGCGAGTTTGATTATAGTGGAACGCAGGCATGCAAAGCCCTTAAGAGCGAGGGCTACCGCATCGTCCTGGTGAACAGCAACCCCGCAACGATCATGACCGATCCCGCGTTTTCGGATCGAACCTATATCGAACCCATCACTCCCGAAGCGCTCCGCAAAATTATCGAGAAAGAAAACGGCTTGGCGCGGGCGGCCGCAGAGCGGGGCGAACCCGCGTTCCCGGTCGATGCCATACTCCCCACCTTGGGCGGCCAGACCGCACTTAACTGCGCCTGCGCGCTCTGGGACAACGGAACCCTCCAGGAATATAACATTAAGATGATCGGTGCCAACCGCGAGATCATCCACCGCGCTGAAGACCGCCAAGCCTTCAAAAAAATCTGCGAGGATATTGGCCTCAAACTCCCGCGAGCGAGCGTCGTCGAAACGATGGAAGCCGCGATGGAGGCTGTTAAATCCATCGGGCTGCCCGTCATTATTCGCCCGGCCTTTACCCTGGGCGGAACCGGGGGTGGCATTGCTTACAATCTCGAGGAGTTCCAGGATATTGTCTCCCGCGGCCTCGCCGCGAGCATGATCCATCAGGTGCAGATCGATCAGAGCGTAATTGGGTGGAAAGAGTTTGAGCTTGAAGTCGTGCGCGACCGGAAAGATAACTGCGTCATCATCTGCGGTATCGAGAACATCGACCCCATGGGCGTTCACACCGGCGACAGCATCACCGTCGCGCCGATATTAACATTAACCGATAAAGAATACCAGGCGATGCGCGATGCGGCCATCGCGATCATGCGGGCTGTGGGCGTAGAAACAGGGGGTAGTAACGTCCAGTTCGCGGTCAATCCTAATCCGGTCCGCGACCCCATTACCGGAGAAAAGCCGTTTGAAATGGTGGTAGTGGAGATGAACCCGCGCGTCTCGCGCTCCAGCGCGCTCGCCAGCAAGGCCACCGGCTTTCCGATCGCTAAAATCGCCGCCAAGCTCGCCGTCGGTTACACTTTGGACGAACTCCGCAACGATATCACAGGCACCACCAGCGCGTGCTTTGAACCGACGATTGATTACGTCGTCACCAAAATGCCTCGTTGGACCTTCGAGAAGTTCCCCGAGGCTGATGAAACGCTCACCACGCAGATGAAGAGCGTCGGCGAGGCCATGGCCATCGGCCGAACCTTTAAAGAGAGCTTCCAGAAGGTCATCCGCTCGATGGATGTAAAGCGATTCGGCCTGGGCCTGGATCGTAATGATAAGTGGCTCGCGGCCATGCGGGCCGTCGAGCACGATCAGTTAATTCTCGATGTCTCCTCCGGAGCCCAGCCCGGCACAGGCAGCGTCAGCGAGACCGGACTACGCACCGCCGATGGCCAGCCTATCGAGTGGCCCATTCCCCTTGATAAACTCAGCCGCAAGCTCGCCGTCCCCAGCCAGGGGCGTATGTATTACATCCGCTACGCCTTCAAAATGGGGTGGACGATTCCCCGCATCGCAGCCCTCACCAATATAGACCCCTTCTTCCTTGACCAGATTCAGCAACTCGTTCAGTTCGAAGATCAGCTCTGTAACTACAAGCACCTCACCGATGTGCCCGCCGAACTGCTTTTCGAGGCCAAACAGCTAGGCTACAGCGATGCGCAGCTCGCGAACTTATATTTGGGTAAGCTGACCCCGCAAGCAATTCTTGAGGTACGTGAGCATCGCAAATCCAAGGGCATCGAGCCCGTCTACAAGCTGGTAGATACCTGCGCGGCAGAGTTCGAGGCCGTCACACCTTATTACTACTCCACCTACGAGCGCGCTCCGCGATCTGCCAACGCCACGGCCGGGTCAAGCCCGCGCCAGCCTTTCCGTGGCGAAGACGAAGTTCGAGTCTCATCAACCAAGAAAGTTGTCATCTTGGGCGGTGGCCCTAACCGTATCGGGCAGGGTATCGAGTTTGATTACTGCTGCTGCCACGCCGCGTTCGCAGCCCGCGAACTGGGGTTTGAATCGGTGATGATCAACTCAAACCCGGAGACCGTCTCCACCGATTATGATACCAGCGATCTCCTCTTCTTCGAGCCACTCACGCTCGAGGACACTGTTAATATAATTGAACGCCTCAACGGCTCATCCCTCCTCCCCGCCCCTGACACCACCGTCGCGGGCAAAGGTAGCCTGATCCACGGCGCAATCGTGCAGTTCGGCGGACAGACGCCGCTCAACCTCGCCCACGGTCTGGTCGCCGCGGGGGTACCCATCATCGGTACCAGCGTCGATTCCATCGATCTCGCGGAAGATCGCAACCGATTTGATGCGTTGCTCGAAAGGCTGAACCTGCGGCGTCCCTCCTCCGGCATCGCCACATCATTTGATTCGGCGGTGAAAGAAGCCGCCCGTATCGGCTACCCCGTTCTCATCCGTCCCAGTTATGTTTTAGGCGGGCGGGGTATGGAAATCTGCCAGGATGAAGACGCGCTCAAAAGTTTTATTACAACCGCGCTCCAGACCTCCGGCCTGGACGATGCCCCTGTATTAATTGATAAGTTTCTCGATGGGGCTATCGAGGTGGATGTCGATGTCGTCGCAGATTTCATCCCCACCGCCGGCTCCAACGCGCCCGCGCCACCGCCCGGGCGCTCTCACCCGCCGCGCGCCCTCATCTGCGGGATTATGGAACAGATCGAGCAAGCGGGCATACATTCGGGCGATTCGGCCTGCTCGCTCCCCCCAGTCTCTCTCTCCTCGGGCATCATCGCCCGCATCGAAGACCTCGGCCGCACCATCGCCCGCGAGCTGGCCCTCTGCGGGCTGATGAACATCCAGTTAGCCGTGAAAGACGACATAATATATATTATCGAGGTGAACCCCCGCGCCAGCCGCACGGTCCCATTCGTAAGTAAAGCCACTCACGTTCCCTGGCCCGCCATCGCCGCCAAAGTAATGATGGGCCAGACCCTGGGCGCGCTCGGCGCCCGCGAGCGAATCCTCTCGGGTTGTTACGCCATTAAAGAATCCGTCTTCCCCTTCAGCAAGTTTCCCGGCGTTGACGTCGTCTTGGGGCCGGAAATGCGCAGCACCGGCGAAGTAATGGGCATTGATACGTCCTTCCCCATCGCCTTCGCGAAGAGCCAAATGGCTGGCGGTGTTCACCTGCCCACCGACCCCGCCCGCGGCGGCGTCTTCATCTCCATCCGCCCCGCCGATCGCGAGGCCATCGTTGAGCCCGCGGCGATCTTAATGAAACTCGGCTTCGCTGTTTATACAACTGAGGGCACCGCGGGTGTGCTGCGCGAGCACGGCCTGGCCCCAATCGTCCTGCAGAAAATCGCCACGGGCGCACGGCCCAACGTTCTGGATCTGATGTCCAGTAAGCAAATCGCGCTTATTATGAACACGCCCACCCGCACCGGATGGAAGACCGATGAAGGCCGCATCCGCTCCACCGCAGTTCGGTTTAACATCCCCATGATCACCACCGCAACCGCGGCGATCGCCGCAGCCAAGGCGATCGAGGCGATGAGCTTAAGCGAAGGTGGGTGGGGTGTGGCGGCGATGCAGGACTATGTCTCATCAGTGCGAGATTCCCCCAGTCAGGTCGCCCTCGCATAAACGCCAATGTAGGTGTGTGAATCCTGAGTGTAAGTTCCCTTCAATCACCTTAGATAACTTATTCGTGATCCCGCGCGAGGTGGCATAGGTGGCCCGCCTCACGCTGCAACGGTGGCATCCGCTCTCGTAATCTGCTTTCCCATCCACTGTGAACAGGTGGCCAGCAGCGTAGCGCGATCAATCGGTTTGGATGCATAATCATCGCACCCGGCCCGCGTGCATTTTCCACGGTCCTCGGCCATAGCGTGAGCAGTGAATGCCACGATCGCAAGCGTGCTCCCCTGCTGCCTCAGCGTTCGCGCCAGTGTGTAACCATCCATCTCGGGCATCTGCATATCAGTCAACAATAAATCGAAAGGACGGCCCGCTTCACAAGCACTATTAATCTTGCTGAGCGCCACCACTCCGTTCTCAGCGATCTCAACCTCCGCTCCAGCCTTGCGAAGATGGAACGAGATAAGTCGCTGATTATCAACGCCATCTTCAGCCAAAAGAATACGGCCGCGCAGCGTTATCCCTGCCGATAGCGGCGGAAGGGCGGTGGCGGATGAGGCTTCGTTCAAACTCAGCACCATCGCGCATCCTTCCACTGCGGCAAGCGGCAAAGAGAGGCGGAAGCACGAACCTACGTCCGGCTTTGATCGGAGTAGAGTTACGTCGCCTCCCATCAGGTTGGCTAAGCGCCGGCTGATTGTAAGTCCGAGTCCAGAACCCCCGTGCTTGCGGGTAACGGTTGTATCCGCTTGGCCAAAGGCCTTGAAGAGCCGCCCCGCTTGTTCCTCACTCATGCCCGAGCCGGTATCGTCGATGTCAATCACGATATTGGCTGATCCACCGATGTTCTCCACGCTCGCAATCAGCGTGACGTTCCCCTTTTCCGTGAACTTGATAGCGTTACCCGCGAGATTCATCAGTATCTGCCGCAGCCGAGTCGAATCGCTGAAAATGCGTTCTGGGAAGGCCGTGGCGAGCGAGCATCGCAGCGCAACTCCCTTGCCCACAGCCCGGGGACGCATCAGGCTCTCCACCTCCCGCAAAATCTCAAGCATCGGCGTCTCGATGTGCTCGACTGTCATCCGACCAGACTCGATCTTGGAGAGATCCAGGATGTCGTTGATGACCGTAAGCAAATGTCGACCCGCACTCTTAATCGTATCAATCGCCTGTAACCGCCGCGCAGTCCCACCCTCCGCGTCGTCGTCCTCCAGCAACAAATCCGCAAACCCCAGGATGGCCGTGAGCGGCGTACGGATCTCGTGGCTCATATTCGCCAGGAACTCGCTCTTGGCTTGGCTGGCCTGATCCGCTTTGCAGCGAGCGTCGATCAGTTCGGTATTAGTTGTTTGTAGCCGTCTCTCGGCTTCCCTCTCGGCTGTAACATTAATATGCGAGATAACCGCGAAGCGCTCTTCCCGGAGCGAGAATCCCCGAATCGAACAGACAAACCACCGCCTCTCGTGGGGCGCGTGACAGGGATACTCAATTGAAGGCGGCCGGGCCTCTCCAGCAAGCACCGCTCTGATCGCCGCCGCGACCGCCGCGGCTTCTTTACACTTGGACGCGGCTCTATCGCAGACTCCGAGGTAGTCAGCACCTTTAAGAACTCCCGGGCCCGTGCCGCCGTTGGTGCCCGCAAACTCTTCCCAACCACGGTTAAAGGAAGTAATTCTTCCATCGCTGCCGATGACAACCGTGTTCGAGTTAAGCGAGTCAAGCGCGTTCTTGACAAAAGTCTCACCATCGGAGGCCGTTGCTTGCGCACGCTTGCTGGCGGTAATGTCGTGCCCAATCGAAACATACTTTTCGATCTTGCCGTTCAACGACGTAAACGGCGCGATGATGTTATCAACCCAGTAGAGAGACCCATCTTTGGTGCGTTTGCAGATTTCGCCCTGCCAGGGCTTGCCGCTCGCGAGAGTTGCCCAGATCTCGTCCCAGAAAGCTTTAGGGTGCGTGCCCGAGTTAACCATCTGGTGATCTTGCCCAATCACCTCCTCTCGCCTGTAACCGCTGATGGTGCAAAAGTACTGATTAACTTCAATAACGCGGCCGCTCGCATCAGCGATTGAGATAATGGCGTAGCGATCCAGGATGCTTCTCAACGCCTCCGCCTCGCGCAGAGCCGTCTTGGTTGCCGCGGTAGCCGGCGCCACCTCCGCACTCTTGAGCACCGCAAGCGTCGCGCGAACGCGCCAGAGAATGGCGGGAACGGTGAACAGGGTCACCACCGCGAGGTGAATCAGCGCATAGGCCGCGCTACTTACGTTAAGGTCTAGAAGCGGTAGAGTAAAGTACGTCCCCGTCTCGACCAGGGCAATCGCACAGACAACTCCAATCAGTAGGGAAGTAGTGTTCGCGGCACTTTTCATTTGAATCTCCAACCCGCGCTATAGCATGACGTTAAAGGTCTGATCGATTATCGGGCAGCGCGATGAGCCGGTTGAGCAAACCTGGAAGTCTTCATAAGAGTTAGCCTATGCAAAATGCTGCGATTAACCTCTTCGTCTAGCCACGCCCCACCGTGAGTCGTAATAAACGTTCACGCCCGCGGGAAAAACCACAAACCCTCGCTTCCATGGGGGAGCAGTTTCGCTGCCCACCCTAGGGTGCGGGCCGGGTCAAAAATTATGCTCGATCGCCCGAACTCAGCTCTCGGGCCCGCGCGAGGTTCGCCGCTGCGAGCTCTATTATGTTGTCCCACCGCGAGCGAACCCCCCACAGGGCTTAAGTCCCTTCGCGCCACGTCTGCGCCCGTTCGCGAACGCCGATCATCCCGCCCGGTCGCCAAACTGCCGCGTACGCTCAGCACTATGGCATTCGACCCCGACGCGGCGGCAGCACCCGGAACCGGCATCTTCGGACTTCCCTTCGGCCGTTCCGAGAGCAGTGTAATTTTGTTGCCAGTCCCCTTTGATGCGACAACCTCGTACGCCAGGGGAACCAGCAACGGCCCCGCCGCGATCTTCGACGCCTCAACGCAAGTTGATTTATACGATCGCCGCTTCGGCAAGATTTATGAAAAAGGGATCTTCATGGAGGATGAGGACGGAACCATCTCCGATCTGAACGGCCGTGCGTGCAAAGCCGCCGACCCCATCATCGCCGCGGCCGGACGCGACAACATGGACGACAAAGCCGCAGCGGATCGGTTGTTAAAAGAGGTGGCGCAGGCCTGCGAAGCGGTGAACACGTTCACGTACAACCACACCAAAGGTGTGCTCGCAGAAGGCAAGATTCCCGGCTTAATTGGCGGTGATCATTCGACCCCCTTCGGCGCCATCAAGGCATGCGCTGAGCACGCGAGCGCCGGGGGTGGTGGTGGGCTTGGAATATTACACTTCGATGCCCATATGGATCTGCGCGATGCCTTCGAGGGATTCGCATGGAGCCACGCCTCCATCATGCATAATGTTATGTCTCGCATCGGTGGCGTCAACGCCCTGGTTCAAGTGGGTATCCGCGACTTTGGCGAGCGTGAGCTTACGTTTGGCAAGGGGCGGGGCGTCGCGGTCTTTTATGATGATGTCATCGAGCAGCGCCTGATGGAGGGCGATAAGTTCAGCGGCATCGTAAAAGAAATCATTGATCGCCTTCCCGATAAGGTCTACATAAGCGTCGATATCGACTGCCTGCACCCCTCGCTCTGCCCGCACACCGGCACTCCCGTGCCCGGCGGTCTCACGTTCAATCAGGTCGTGCTGATACTCGAAGCGCTCAAAAAGAGCGGCAAGAGCGTGATCGGCTTTGACCTCGTGGAAGTGGCCCCCGGTGAAAGCGGACCCGAGTGGGACGCCAACGTAGGGGCGCGAATGTTATATAAACTCTGCGGCACCGTGGGTGAATAACCGCGGGTGCCGCGCCCACTGCGTGCCTCTTTCCCCGCTCCGCGGACAGTATCGAGCTTGCCCGGTAGCGGTGGGCGTGTTGGTTGGGTGGGTGCCATGTCCCTAGCGGCCGGTCGCGGCAAAAAACGAGCTTACGTATGCTATCAAAACCTAACATCACGATTCGTCCCGCAACGCCCGCCGACCTTGGCGAGATCGTCGCCTTAATCCGCGATCTCGCGGCGTACGAAAAGCTCCTCCACGAATGTAGCATTAATACTGAAGACCTCGCCGCCGCCATGTTCGGAGTCAAGCCGTGCGTCGAGGCGCTCATGGGAGAGCTGAACGAAGTTGTGCAGGGCGTAGCGCTCTTTTTCACCAACTTCTCCACCTTCAAATGCAAGCCCGGCATCTATCTCGAAGACCTCTACGTAAGGCCCGCGGCACGCGGGGCGGGGCTTGGAAAGGCCCTCCTCATCCACCTCGCCAAACTCGCCGTAGCCCGCGGCTGCGCCCGCTTTGAATGGTCCGTCCTTGACTGGAACGCCCCGGCAATCGGGTTCTACCAGAAGCTCGGCGCGGTCCCGATGGATGGCTGGACAATCATGCGAGTAAGCGGCGACTCACTCGACGCCTTGGCCGCGCTGTAAAAGCTCGGGCCGCGATGTAACCAATCGCTCGATGCGTCAAATGTCCCCTACCCCCCCCTCCCCAACATAATGAGAAGCGGCCGCCCACGCCGGCTTGGGCGACCGGCCATATTATGTTAATGTAACTCATTCACCCCGCTA
>Ga0105044_10007591_pt1 | contig 14936 bp, 19 predicted proteins | sample MAT01_FD_78092 | JGI IMG/M metagenome (GOLD analysis project Ga0105044, IMG submission 78092) | Freshwater microbial communities from Lake Fryxell liftoff mats and glacier meltwater in Antarctica - MAT-01 | ecosystem: Environmental > Aquatic > Freshwater > Ice > Liftoff microbial mat | place...
GACGGCCCGTCCGTTGAATCGGTAAAACTCATTCGAGATCGCAGTGCCATCCAGCGTGGCTGCGAACGTGTCCAACTTGATGCCCGAGACCCTGCCATTCGTGTTCACGAGCGCGTCGCTATAGTTGACGACGAGCAGCGGATAACTGTCGTCGAACACGCCAGCGTTGCCGGCTTCCATCTTTACGGTCGGCGGAGTCTTGTCGATTTGGACGAGGACCACATTGGAGAGTGTAATTCCGTTCTGATCCACGGCAACGCCCCAGAATTCCGACTCGGCCATTTCGTTGCTCAAAACGAGGTCGCGCGTGATCTTCACCGGGCCGCGCGAATCGAATTTGTATCCCGGCACATCTTGATAATCTTCCGATGACTCCAGATTGGCATAGTTGGTTACAGCAAAGTGAACAAAGACCGTTGTGTTGTACCAGCCCGAAGCATTCGTCTGGGGCGGCGTGAGCGTCGCGGTTAACGCCGAATACATCACCGTTGACTGAGAATTTGTGGCAGCGGACATCGATGGATTACTGGCCGAATGGCCGGCAGCATTCAGGAGGAACAACGACGTAGTGAACAGCATCAGCATCACTCCGCGATTCGCATTCACGTGCACGGTCTAACAGAGCCTACGCTTGGCTGCAATCCAAATGCTTGCCAGTATTTTGTCATTGGGTCCAACTCCCCAAATCACACACGGACTCGCCAACACGCAACGGTCACTTAAGCCGGAATCAAGTCAGCCGCGCCCAGCCGTGCGGACGCGTGAGGTCGAGGGCGGGGCCGAGGGCACGATGCGGGGCGGGTTGATGTCGGCGTGCGTGTCGCAGTAGTGGCGCTTGATGTGATCGAAGTTGACCGTCGCGGCGATGCCGGGTTGGCTGGTACGGGTTCTGTAAATAGCCCAGCAGGTTCGGATAATCCACGATGTGGCGGACGAGGGTGCAGAACAACCGCCAGTCCACTGCCACGATCCGTTTGCCAAACAAGTCGCGCTGGTTTTGACGGGGCTTCAAGCCGCGACGACTGAGCGGAGAATGCTCTCGAAAATCAGCCGGCCATCTTCGCTGCCGAGTACGGCTTCGCTGGCGCGTTCGGGGTGGGGCATGAGGCCGTAGACGTTGCGGCCGGCGTTGCAGATGCCGGCGATGTTGTCCACGGAGCCGTTGGGATTGTCCACGTAGCGGAGGAGGATGCGGTCTTCGCGCTGCAATTCTTTGATCACGGCCGGCTCGGCAAAATAGCAGCCTTCGCCGTGGGCGATGGGGATGCGGAGGATTTGGCCTGGTTGGCAGGCGTTCGTGAACGGGGAGCCGGTGGATTCGACGCGGAGCCGTACCCAGTCGCAGATGAATTGGAGGCGTTTGTTGCGGATGAGCGCGCCCGGCAAGAGGTGCGCTTCGCAGAGGATTTGGAAACCGTTGCAGATGCCGATGACGAGGCCGCCGGCTTGGGCGTGTTTCGCCACGGCTTGCATGGCGGGGGAAAAGCGGGCGATGGCGCCGGTGCGGAGGTAGTCGCCGTAGCTGAATCCGCCGGGGACGACAACGCAATCCACGTCACCAAGCGCGGATTCTTTGTGCCAGATGTACCGGGCGGATTGGCCGAGGACGTTGGCGCAAACGTGGTAGGCGTCCTGGTCGCAGTTGCTGCCGGGAAATTGGAGGATGCCGAACTTCATTTGATGGTGAACTCGTAGTCTTCGATGACCGGGTTGCTGAGCAGCTTGCGGCAGGCTTCGTCAATTTTCTTTTGCAGAGCCGCTTTGTTGCCGCCCTTGAGTTCCACTTCGATGAACTTTCCGATGCGCACTTCTTGCAGGCCTTTGAAGCCGAGTGATTCCAAGGCTTGCAAGACGGTTTTGCCTTGGGGGTCGAGCACGGTGCGCTTGGGCATGACGGTAATTTTGGCTTTCATCAAGCCCGAGGTTCTACCACGAGCGCCCGCCGGCGCGCACGCAGAAATTCCAAAGCCGGGAACAACGGCCTAGAACATGGCGGCGCGAACGAGGTTCACGAGCGACTTTTTGGCTGACCGCCCTTTGAGGAGCGGGGGAGGATCAAGCTCGGCGATTTTCCGTAAGGGCAATTGCAGGAGCTCGTACTCCGCCTGCAGCCAATCATCCACATCGTGACCGTTCAACCGGCCGCGTTCGAGAAACAAGTGATAAGCCCGAGCCGCGATTTGGTCGTGGTGGGGCAATGGCGTTGATTCGAATCCGATGTTATCTTTCATTTCCGCTGGTTCTTTTGACTGGATACGAAAACCAGCCCTCCTTCCTTCTCTAGATGCAAAAGACACCACCGGCGTTCAATATGCAAACGATAATTCGCAAATTTGCAAAAAAAAGCCGGCTAGGGATGCGGCGCGGCGGAGATGTCCACCATTAAATCGGTCGCGATCTTTTCGAGGGCTTGCTGCAGTTGCGCCAGCGAGCAGCCGGGTGGGAGCGAGACTTTGGCTTTTGCGTGAAACAGGATTTCGCCGGACATGGGGGCGCTTTCACAGTGGCTGGCGAGTTCTTCGACGTTGATGTTCAGTTGCGCCAGCACGTGGGAAATCTGGCGCACCATCCCCGGCCGGTCGTGGCCGACCACCTCGATCACGATGAGCGACCCCACCGGCGCAGCGGCCACCGGTTTACCGGGCTGGATCTGAACCGTTAATCCGTGCGGATCGAGCGCTCGCAACGCGGTCATCAACGCGGTTTGCTGGGGAGCCGGCACCTCGACCCGCAGGATGCCGGCAAACTGTCCGGCGAGGTGGGCCATGCGGCTTTCCAACCAGTTTCCGCCGTGTTCCGCGATCACGTGCGCCAACTGTCCGACGAGACCGGGGCGGTCGGGGCCGATGATGGTCATGACCAGCGAGACGTTCATGGTCTTTTGTTACGCCCTTGCCGGCGGCATGGCAAGTCTGGATCAGTTCGCTGTTGCGAAGACGGGTTTCACGCGCTTTTCCACGAGGTCGAGCAAGGCCGGGTCTTCCATCATTGGCGCGGTGATTTCCCAGGTGATTTCGGGGTGGTTGGCCAGTGCGCAGCGGAAGATGGCGGGGATATCTTCGCGGAGGTGTTTGCCGGGGACGAGGAAGAAGGCATAGCCAAAAATGTGGTTACATCCCTGCTCTATCAGTTTTTTAATGGCGGTGTACATGTCTGGCTGACCCAATTCCATGAAACACGGCTCGACGAGCTGTTGCCCCAGCCGGCCGCGCAGTTGTTCCACGAGTCGAATCATGATGTCGTTGCCTTCGGCGAGGCGCGATCCGTGGGTGAATACAATTACTCCTGTTTTCTTCATAGTCGGCTGGTAGTATAGGCGCATGAGTGACGAAATCAAACGGCAGTATGTAAATTATCTCTTTTTCAAAACCGCTCCGGAATGGCGCCAGTTGCCGCGCGAGGAGCGGGAGGCCGGGAAGAACGAATTTTTCACCGTGCTCACGCAATGGAACGGCAAATGTTTGATCATTCTGTTCAGCACGGTCGGAACCCGCGGCGATACGGATTTCATGATCTGGCGGATCAGCGAGCGGCTGGAAGATTTTCAGGGCATGTCCACGCAACTGATGGAGACCGGTCTCGGCCGCTGGTGTACCACCCCGTACAGTTATCTAGGTATGACGAAGCGTTCGATGTACGTGGACAAGCACGAACATCCCGGCAGCGAAGGCCGCCGGGGGCGCGTTGTCCCGGGGGAGAAGAAATACATCTTTGTGTATCCGTTCTGGAAAACATCCGAGTGGTATTTGTTATCCAAGGAGGAGCGCCAGCGGATGATGAACGTGCACATCGAGGCCGGCCACCGCTACCCCGGCATCAAGATCAACACGATTTACTGCTTCGGCCTGGATGACCCGGAATTCGTGGTCGCCTTCGAAGGCGATACGCCGGCGGATTTCATTGATCTGGTGATGGAGATGCGCGAGCACGAGGTGCGGAAATACACCCTGCGCGACACGCCGATCTTCACCTGTATCCGCGGCAGCGTCGGCGAAGTGTTGGCGACGCTGGGATAGCGCGCAGCCGGATTCCCCCTCACCCTGACCCTCTCCCCATCGGATGGGGCGAGGGAATCTTCGGGTGGCTGTAAGTCATCCAATAGAGGGCCCGCTGTCTTTTTCGATTCCCCTCTCCCCGCAAACGGGGAGAGGGTCAGGGTGAGGGGCCGTCCGCCCCGGCTCAGACCTTCTGAATGCTGGCAAACCATTTGTCGGCAAACTGGCCGAGATATGGCAGTGGTTTGCACTCGCCATTATTCGCCGCCATGATGCCGAGGATGCACATCACCAACGCGCCCAAACCCGCGAGAATCATCAGGGGAACGCCGATGCAAATGAACACCAACGGGATGCTGATGATGTACAGCCCCAGTGCGCAGATGTAGAGCGTGAGCGCCTGTTTCGCATGGTACAACGCGAACGCATTGTTCTTCTGCACGATATTGATGATCGCCACAATCAAGCCCACCGGCCCGACGGGCAGGTAGCTCAAGATCGCCATCATCTTCCCGCTATCAATCTCGGCCTGCGCCAGCGGTGGGGGCAGCGGGGTGGTTGGCGGCGGTGTGACGGGCGGTGGTGAAGGCGGAGTTGTTTCATCCGGCATGGCGACCTCCTAGGGTTGGTTTCCCCCGCATTCAACCACGCAGCGCGGCCAATGACAAGCGACGATTCCCATGCACTCGTGTGAAACAGGCTGAATCTTTGTTTGGTTTTTTCATCACCATCTGCTAGTAGTCTGCTGTCCCGAGGGTGCAATGATAATCAGCGTGGTCATACCAACACTGAACGAGGAGGCCAATCTCCCTGTAACGCTGCGTCAACTCGCCGACCATCCCGATGTGGAGTTGATTGTAGTGGATGGCGGTTCCACCGATCAAACCGTTGCCATCGCCCAACAGTTCACCCCGTTTGTGTTCATCACCACGCCCAACCGCGCCGCACAGATGAATATGGGCGCGCGCCATGCGACCGGCGATATTCTACTCTTTCTCCACGCCGATACGTTCCTGCTGCCCGGTGCGCTTGATGAAATCCAGCGTCGCATTGTCGGCGACGGCGCTGTGGGCGGGGCGTTCGATCTGCAAATTGACTCGCCGCGCCGGTTCACCAAATTCATCGCGAAGATTTCGAGCAAACGGACGCGGCTGTTCGACCTCCCCTACGGCGACCAAGGCATTTTTGTGTGGCGGCAGGTGTTTCAAGCTCTCGACGGATTCCCGGCTCTCCCGATCATGGAAGATCTGGCGTTCGCCCGCAAACTGCGGCGTGCCGGCCGGCTGACTTATCTGCGCGCTGGCTTGGTCACGAGCGGTCGCCGGTGGATCGCCAACGGGCTGCTCAAAACCACGCTCGTGAATTGGTGGGTGACGTTTCTCTTTTTCCTCCACATCCCGCCGGTGGAATTGCGGCGCATCTACGATGGTTGGCTGGTCAGCGGCAAAACCCGGCGTGACCCGACCACGATGATCGCTCCGGACAAAAAAACCCTCCAAGGTCAGGCCTAAATCCGGTCGCGCCAATGCGCAGGCTTGTCAGTTTACCGGAAACACGCATAATAACCCCCAGTTCAGGCGCACCCGTAGCTCAACTGGATAGAGCGTCGGCCTCCGAAGCCGAAGGCTGTGGGTTCAAATCCCGCCGGGTGTACCACTTTTACGCGGTGGCCGCGTTCCACTTCTCGAGCAACTCATCCGTCAACAGCCGGTACGCGGTGGCACCGGCGGAGTGGGTTTCGTAGGCGATGATGGGTTTGCCGTGGCTGGGAGCTTCGGCGAGCCGGACGGTGCGGGGGATGACGGTTTCAAACACTTTATCGCCAAAATGACGGCGGACTTCATCAGCCACTTGTTGGGTGAGATTCGTGCGGCCATCGTACATCGTCATCACAATGCCCAACATCGCCAACTGGGGATTCGCGCCACTCTCGCGAATTTGCTGGATGACCCGGGTGATGACCGCCAAGCCTTCGAGCGCGAAGTATTCGCATTGAATTGGAACGACAATGCGCTGCACGGCGGCCAGTGAGTTCATCGTGAGAATGCCGAGCGACGGCGGGCAATCAATCAACACATAGTCGTACTTCCCGGAATCCAGAATCGGTGTCAGCGCAGTCCGCAGCCGGTGCAGATAATTCTCGGTGCGCGCCACGTCCACCTCGGCGACGGCCAGATCCACTTCGCTGGGGATCAGGTCGAGATTTTCCACCCCGGACGCGCGGATGGAATCACTCAGCGCCGCCGTACCCAGCAACGCCGCATAGACACTGCCGCCGGGTAGTTTTTCCTGACCGAGCGCGCTGGTCGTGTTGCCTTGCGGATCGAGGTCAAGCAAGAGGGTGCGTTTCTTCTTCTCCGCCAAACAGGCGGCGAGGCTGACGGAGGTGGTGGTCTTGCCAACCCCGCCTTTTTGGTTGGCCAAGGCAAAACTGCGCGTGCTCATGACGCGGGTTTATAGCGGAAGGGACGCAGCCGGGCAAATGCATTTGTGATCATCGTTGGAGACTTGTCCCCGGCCGCGCCGGGGTGCTAACGTCGCGCCCGTGGAAATCGTGGCTATCATTCTCAGTGTGCTCACCCTGGCGGGCTTGTTCATTGTGTATCGCCGGTTGAACCAGCCGTCTCCGCCGGACCAGTCGGCGCTCATGTTGCAGCAACAACTGAACGGGATGCAGGAGCGGCTCGACAAGTTGGGGCAGGTGGTGACCGAAAATCTCCAGCAGTCCACCGCCTCCATGAACACCCGGCTCGACAAAGCCGCGCAAGTGGTCGGCGATCTCCGCGAAAAAGTCGGCCAAATCCACGAGGTCGGCAAGGCAGCGGCGGAATTGGTCAATATCCTCCGCGCGCCAAAACTGCGCGGCGGCATGGGCGAATTATTTCTCGGCGACCTGCTCGTGCAGATTATGCCGCCCGAACACTTTTCCATCCAACATCGCTTCAAGAGCGGCAATGCCGTGGACGCGGTCATCCACGTGGGCAGTAAACTGGTGCCGGTGGACGCCAAGTTCCCGCTTGAAAACTTCCGCCGCGTCATCGAGGCCGGCACCGAACAGGACCGGGCGGCGGCGCGGAAACAATTCCTGCGCGACGTGAAGAAACACGTGGACGCGATCTCGCAAAAATACATTCTGCCGGACGAGGGCACGTATGATTTTGCGTTGATGTATGTGCCGGCCGAGAACGTGTACTACGAGACGATCATCCGCGAGGAGAACGGCGAAGACCGGCAACTCTTCAGCTACGCGTTGGAAAAACGCGTGATCCCGGTCTCGCCCAACAGTTTCTACGCGTATTTGCAAACCATCCTGCTCGGCCTGCGCGGCATGAAAGTGGAAGAACGCGCCCACGAAATTCTCAACTCGCTCCAACGCCTGCGCAATGATTTCGACAAATTGCAGGAAACCTTCCGCGTCCTCGGCAAGCACCTGACGAACGCCCAAGGCAGCTTCACCGACAGCGAACAAGCGCTCAACAAACTCGACGCCAAACTGGACCAAGTCGAGCAATCCCCCCTGACTCCTCCCCGCCCGCCGGAATAGCCGGCAGTGGCGGCCAACGACGGCGCTCCCCCGGATCCAGTCTTGCGCAGGGTCTGGCGGGACGGTATAAATGAAGCCCCCGTTTACGAATCAGGAATCAAGGCAATGAGCAAAAATTACAATGTGGCGATCGTCGGTGCGACCGGCGCGGTTGGCATCGAGATGATGGAAACCTTGGAAAAACGGAACTTCCCGGTGAAAAACCTGCGGTTGTTTGCCTCCGAACGTTCTGTGGGCAAGAAGCTGAAGTTCAAAGGAGCCGACATCACCGTGGAACTGCTCACGGCGGAGGTCTTTCGGGGGATTGATTTTGCCTTGTTCAGCGCCGGCGCGGGCCGGTCGAAGGAATTTGCCGGTGCGGCGGTGAGCGCCGGGTGTGTGGTGATTGATAATTCGTCGGCTTTCCGTATGGAGCCCGATGTGCCGCTCGTGGTGCCGGAAGTGAACCCGGCCGATGCGAAGCTGCACAAGGGCATCATCGCAAATCCGAACTGTTCCACCGCGATCATGCTCGTGGCGGTGTACCCGTTGCACCAAGCCAACCCGATCAAACGCATCGTGGTTTCCACCTACCAAGCCGCCAGCGGCGCCGGCGCGAAGGCCATGGCGGAGTTGGAGGAGCAAACCGCCAAGCTGTTGCGCGGCGAAACTTCCGTGCACGCGGAAGCGTTGCCGCAACGGATTGCGTTCAATCTCTTTCCGCATGTGGATGTGTTCCTCGAAAACGGGTACACAAAGGAAGAAATGAAGTTCCAGCACGAGTCGCGCAAGATCATGCATCACCCGACACTGAAAATCTCTGCGACCTGCGTGCGGGTGCCGATTTATCGCGCACACAGTGAAGCGATCAATCTGGAGTTTGAACGCCCGATGACACCCGGCGAAGCGCGCGCCATTCTCGCCAAAGCCCCAGGTGTGCAAGTCGTGGACGACCCAGCCAACAAGAAATATCCGATGCCGATTGATGCGTCGGGAATTTATGACTGTCTCGTGGGGCGCATCCGCCAGGACGTGTCGCGCGACGATGGCCGGGGTTTGGAACTGTTCGTCAGTGGCGATCAGTTGCTGAAAGGCGCGGCGCTCAACGCCGTCCAGATCGCCGAGTTGCTGGTTTAGTTCGAGCCGGGCGTGCGGAAGCCGCCGAAGCCGGAACTGCCTTCCCAAGACTGTGGACGATTCCACGGGATCGAGCTGACTTCATCTTTTGATGCGGTCGCACATCCGCCGGCCAGCGTGCCGGCTGTCATGAGGACGAGCAAGACCAGTAATGCGCGGGGGCGCATGTCACAGCTTCTTGTCTTGGGCCTGGAAGACAACCAAGTCACCTTCCTGCGGAGCGCGGGTGGTGAAGCCGGGCACGAGATCGGCCACACTGCTGTTCGGATACACCGTGGTCACTTTCGCCTTCGCCACGAGCAAGCTGTCGCGATAGACGAGAAATTGGCTGTTGGGCTGGACCCGACTATCGCGGCCGATGTCCATCACGAGAAAATTCCATTGGCTTTTGGCGAGAGCCACTTTGCCGCGTAGATCAGCGGGCGTGGTGGTGGCTTCTGTCAACTTCTGTGCGAGCTGCTGACTTTCCGTGGTCACCACCGCAACCTTGTCGGCGAGCATCTTATTCTCGTCCGTGAGGGCTTGAATCTTTTTTCCGAGATCCTCAATGTTCACGACATCAATCTCGCCAAGCTTGGCCTCCAGTTCCGCCTTGGCCTTGCTGGCAACCTCAAACTGCTCCTTGAGTTGGGCGACTTGCTGATCGGCCGCCTGCTTCGCAGCGTTGGCCTGTTCCAACTCGCGCACTTTCAAACTGAGATTCAACTTCTCACTGTCGAGATTGGCTTTTGCCTGCACGAGGTCGCTCTCCCGCTGCTTCAGCGTCGCGGCGGTGTCTGCCAGCTCTTTTTGTGTGTTGGCAAACTTGCCTTGCGTTTGTTGTAAGTCGCTCTTGGTCGAGGCCAAATCGGTCCGCAGACCGTCGCGCTGTCCGCTGAGCTTGTAGGAAAAGAAAAGTGAGGCGATGCAGGCGATAAGAACGACGATGGGCGCAATTTTTACGAGAGCTTTCATAACACCATTCCTCCGTCTTGGGATTTTTCTCTGGCGCACAAATACTAGCGGAAGCAACGGGGGCGTGTCAACTCATCGCTCAAACTTGTCCCGCAACCCGCCCCATGTCCGCCGGCGACCATGTTGCCGCACGGCTTGGCCCAACTCGCGCACCGCGTTGGCCAATTCCTCTTCAAACACCTCCGCCGACTGGCTGTGTGCGCCGAGACTTTCCACCGTGCGACGCTCCGCATTATCGGAAGTCACCACCAACATCACCGCCGGCTGGGCTGCCAAGGCAACCACTCGTTCGATCAAATCATCCGCCGTCTGGCCGCTATCCGAAAACAAGACCTCCACCCCCGGTACCGCCTCCGTCTCCAGCGGTTTGTATTTGGCCGCATACCCATCGAATACCACCGTGACCTGCCGCCCGGTCTGGTCGGCATATTGCGCCAACAACCCGATCAGCTCCTCCCGTTTGCGCGCGAGGGTCTTGGGTTGATTCTTCTTCTCCAAAAATCGCGTCCACGCATGCAAAACGCTGTAGCCATCCACCAATACCCAACGCACTCCCACCGATTCGCTCATACCAATTTCCTATTCCAAGCCGCCGTCGCGTACTTGTCGTGGCAGAGCTTCTCCGCGAGCGCCTGGACTTCCGCCGGCAGTTGATAATCCTCAAACACCGCCTCTCGCGTCCGAATAAATCCGCGCTGGAGTTGCGCCGCCGGGATACTGGCCGCAATCGAACCTTGGTGGAGCATGCCAAACTTCGTCCGCCGTTGCGCGCCGCCGGCTATCTTCTTGCCGTCCGTGACCACATCGCCATGCACCGGCTTCTGGAAACATTCGTACTGTCCGCTCGGTGACTGGACGCCGGCTTGATGCAATTCAGCCTGGGTATTTATTGCCGCTGCAACCGCTTGATGCAAAGCACAGTACGCCGCCGCTGTCGTCATCTCATACAACGCATGACCGACCGGCGCGACGACCGTGTATGTGGTGTCGGCGGTGTGATAAACCACCCCACCACCCGTGGGACGGCGCACCACCGCATATTGCGCAGCGAGATGCGCCGGGTAGCGTTGGAAATAGCCGAACGTGACCGCCGGCTGCGTCCACGAATACACCCGCAGCAACGGCCGGCTGCGTTGCGCCGCCGTTTGCAGCAACGCGTCGTCCAGCGCCATATTCCACGCTGGTTCGCCGGCCGGCGACGCCAAAAATAACCAAGTTTCGGGCATGCGCCGAGTGTAGCGTGAAACATTGCGCGTTGGAACGTCATTGTGTATTGTCCCGACCATGACGCTGACGGAAAAAATCATGGCCCGCGCCGCGGGCAAAAAATCAGTGCAACCCGGCGATAACGTCTGGGTAAACGTGGATGTGTTGATGACCCACGACGTGTGCGGGCCGGGCACGATTGGCGTGTTCAAACGCGAATTTGGCAAAACCGCCAAAGTCTGGGATGCCAACAAAGTGGTCATCATCCCCGATCACTACATTTTCACCGCCGACTCCAAGTCCAACCGCAACGTGGACATCCTGCGCGATTTCGTGAAGGAACAAGGGCTGAAGTATTTCTACGACGTGATTGACGATCCGAACGGCCATTGGGTCTTTGACCCGGTGAAAGGCAATCTGAAAAAGCAGTACGGCGCGGGCTATGCCGGCGTCTGTCACACTGCGTTGGCGGCCAAGGGACACACCCGACCGGGCGAAATCCTGCTCGGTACCGATTCCCACACCTGCATGGCCGGGGCGTTCGGCGAATTTGCGTCCGGCATCGGCAACACCGACGCTGGCTTCGTGCTCGGCACCGGTAAAATCCTCTTGAAAGTGCCCGAGACCATGCGGTTCTGGCTCGAAGGTGAATTGCAACCCGGCGTGATGGCGAAAGACATCATCCTCGATTGCATCGGCGACATCGGCTTTGACGGCGCGACCTACCGGGCCATGCAATTCCAAGGCTCCGGCGCCAACAGTCTTTCGATGGACGACCGCATGACCATCGCCAACATGGCCATCGAGGCCGGCGCCAAGAACGGCATCTTTGAACCGGACGCCAAAACGTTCGCCTATGTGGACGAACGTACCCGGGTCAACGGCACCAAGGCGCAGTACGATCCGCTGTTCTGTGATGCCGATCAGAAATTCATCTACGACAAGAAATTCGATCTCACCAAGCTCGAGCCGACGGTGGCTTGCCATCCGAACCCGGGCAACCGCAAGCTCGCCAAGGAACTCAGCGACATCACCCTCGACCGGGCCTACATCGGCTCCTGTACCGGTGGCAAGACGAGTGATTTCCTTGCGTTCGCCTCGGTTGTCCAAGGTCACAAGGTGAAGATTGATACGTTCGGCGTACCGGCTACGCCGGATGTGATCCAGGATTTGCAGCGCTTGCAGATCAACGGCCAGTCCGTTTGGCAAGTCCTCGGCGACGCCGGCGTGCAGTTGACGGAAAACCCCGGCTGCGCCGCGTGTCTCGGCGGACCGACCGACACCTTCGGACGAATGAACAAGCCGTTGAAATGCATCAGCGCCACCAACCGCAATTTCCCCGGCCGCATGGGCCATTTGGAATCGCAGGTATTTCTAGCATCGCCGTACACCGTCGCCGCGAGCGCGCTGACCGGCCACATCACCGATCCGCGCGAGTTTGTACATTGAGATGAAACTCTATCTCATCCGCCACGCGTCCGCCTCCGATGTCGCCCCCAGCGATGCCGAGCGGGCGTTGACGAAAGATGGCTTGGCCGAGGCGCGGGTGGTGGGCAACGCGCTGAAGCGGTTGGGCGTTGAGCCGGGTCACATCGTCACCAGCCCGTTGGTGCGCGCCCGGCAGACGGCGGAAATCATTGCGACGGCGCTGTCATCTCCCGCGCCGGTGGAGATGCTGGAAGAATTGGAGAACGGCCCTTCCACCAGTGCGCTTGTCAAAGCACTCAAACCGTTCGCCGCCGAAGGGGAACTGATCCTCGTCGGTCACATGCCGAGCCTCGCCGAGCATCTGGCGGAGTTTATCGGCGTAAAAAACACCGCCGGCTTTCCGTTTGGCAAAGGCACCGTGGCCTGCCTTGAAATGGAAATCTTACGCGCCAGTGCGGGGCAGTTGCGCTGGTTGATGCGGCTGAAACAACTGCAAGTCGTCGCCGGCTGATTTGTTAATTTGGGGTTACAGCCTTGCCCCGCGGCGGCTGCTTCGCTACAGTCCCACTCGCTATGGCTACAAAAAAGACCGCACCGGCTAAGGTTGCCACCAAAGCCTCCTCGTACACCACGGACGATAACCCCTTTCACGTCCTCGCCCCAGGCGATCAAGTGCCGCAAGTTTGCAACGCCTTCATCGAATGCCCGATGCGTTCCAAAATCAAATACGAACTCGATAAGCACAACGGTATCCTCCACGTCAGCCGCACCCTCCACAGCGCGGTGCATTACCCCAGCAACTACGGCTTCATCCCCCAGACCTACTGCCGCGACCATGACCCGCTGGATGTTCTCGTCCTCTCGCAGGAACCCGTCATCCCCGGCTGCGTCATGCAAGCCCGCCCCATCGGCCTGCTGCCCATGCACGACTCCGGCCAGGAAGATTTCAAAATCATCGCCATCCACGCCAACGACCCGATCTACGCCACCTACAACGACATTTCCCAACTCCCGCCCCACGTCCTCCGCGAAATTCGCCACTTCTTCGAGATCTACAAAGAACTCGAAAAAGCCGGCCAAGTCGTCGTCGAAGATTTTCGCGGCCGGATTGATGCCTACGCCATCGTCCGCCAGGCGCTCAAGGATTACCAACGTTTCCGTCCGCAACTCCTGAACTGCGAGTTTCCGGACTACTAAACCACCACGGACCAGGAAGGCAAAAATATGCGACCATTCTTTTGGGGCCTATTCACGGGAGTCGCCCTGACACTCATCGCGGGGTGGTACGTCGTCTTCGGCCGCGAGAACGAACAAGTCCAGCGCGCCCAATCCACCGTCGGCGCGGCGTTGCATCAGGCCTTCGACACGATGGAAGCCAAACTCGACGCCTTCGAACTGCGCGGCAAAGACATCAAAGACGACATCGCCCACACCGGCCAAGTCGTCCGCCAACGCGCCCGCTCGGTCAGCACCGCCATTAGCGACGCCACGACCGATGCGCGCATCACCACGACCCTCAAAGCCAAACTCATCGCCGACAAAGAACTCACCGGCTGGAAAATTGACGTAAACACCTCCGCCGGCCTCGTCACGCTTTCCGGCACGGTCTCCACGCACGATCAGATTGGCCGTGCCATGTTGCTGGCGCTGGAAACACCCGGCGTGCAGCAAGTCTCCTCGACCCTCCAAGTCAAACAGTAACCGCCGGCCGCCATGACAAAAGCGGATATCGCCGAGATTTTCGAGGAGATCGGAACGCTCCTCGATTTGAAAGGCGAAAACCCGTTTCGCGTCCGCGCCTATCAAAACGCCGCGCGGACGATCGAGAGTTTACAGGAAGACATCGGCAAGCTCATCGCGGAAGACCGGCTCACCACCGTCAAAGGCATCGGCAAAGACCTCGCCGCAAAAATCGTCGAACTGCAAACCACCGGTAAACTGCAATTTTACGATGAGCTGCGCGCCTCCCTGCCGCCCGGCTTGTTGGAGATGCTCCGGATTCCCGGCTTTGGCCCCAAGCGGGCGAAGACCGTGTACGAAAAGCTCGGCGTGGATTCCATCGCGAAACTCGAAGCCGCTTGCCAAGCCGGACAGGTCGCCGCCTTGGCCGGGTTTGGGGAGAAATCGCAGCAGAAGATTCTCGACGGCATCATCCTCGCCCGGCAATTCAGTTCCCGGCACCGTTACGACAAGGCGCGCGCGGTGGCCGACCCCATTTTGGAAGCGTTGCGCGCGCATGACGGCGTGATTCGCTGCAGCCTCGCCGGCAGCTTGCGCCGGTGCCGTGAGACCATCGGCGACGTGGACTTTCTCGTCAGCGCCAAACCGAAAGATGCGCCGGCCATCATTGAAGATTTCGTCACCATGCCCGGCATCCTCAACGTCAGCGCCAAAGGCGAGACGAAAGCCAGCGTGGTGCTCAAAGGTGGCGTGCAGGCGGATTTGCGCGTGGTGACGGACGATCAGTTCGCGTTCGCGCTGAATTACTTTACCGGCAGCAAAGAGCACAACGTCGCGCTCCGCAGCCGGGCGTTGCGGTTGAAAGATTTGTCGCTGAACGAATACGGTTTCTCCCCGGCCAAAGAGAAGGAAAAGAGCGCCAAGGAACTTGGCAGTTCCATCCCATGCCGGACGGAAGCCGAGCTCTACCGGGCGCTCGACCTCGATTACGTCCCGCCGGAGTTGCGCGAGGA
>Ga0105044_10007592_pt1 | contig 14936 bp, 8 predicted proteins | sample MAT01_FD_78092 | JGI IMG/M metagenome (GOLD analysis project Ga0105044, IMG submission 78092) | Freshwater microbial communities from Lake Fryxell liftoff mats and glacier meltwater in Antarctica - MAT-01 | ecosystem: Environmental > Aquatic > Freshwater > Ice > Liftoff microbial mat | place...
CACTAAAGCTGCGCGTGGTGCTGGTAGCCCACGGCAACTGCGCGCTCCAAGTGCTGATATCGGCGTCGAGCAAGTCGCGAAATGCGGCGCATTGCGGGGTCATGGCGATGTTTTGATTGAGCTCAAGCCCGGCGTTTAAATTAAGCGGGCCGACGCTTGCGTTGAGATAGCCGTTAACGCTGGCGGTGAGCGTGCGCGAGCCGGGCGGCAGGCGAATGGCGTAGATCCCGCGCGTGGAGCTCAGCGCACCCAACCGATCCGCGCTCAGCGTGCCGCGGTTTCGGATCGGCGCGCCGTTGCGCGCATCGCGCAGCGTGCCGCTGATTCGCGCCGTGGTTTTGGGGTCGGCCACCGTGACAAATGCGCTGCCGAGTGGCCCTAGTGCGCCGCTCGAATCGCGGCCCTGCACCCACGCCACGTGGCGACCCGGCGTGAGTGGGCTGGCGAAAGTCGCTGTGACCGCTTCGCGAGATTGCGAAAAATCGCCGTCCAACGCGCTGGCCTGCGCGACCGGGGTGGAGCCCGCTAACCACGGCAAACTGTCGACGTAGACGGCCGCACCGCTAATGCTGTGAACCGCCTCGATCCCATTGCGTGCGCTAAACGCCGAATCGTCGATTTGTGCGGCGACAAACGCCGCCTCGGCGGGGCTGATCAATGAGCCCAGTACGTTGAGCGCGTCGGGCCCGCTGGGCAACTGATACGGCGCGCGCGCAACTTTCAGCGCATAGCGCATTGCGCGCTCGTTGTCGGGCAAAATGGTGGCGGCAAAGTTGGCGCAAGGCTCGAAAAAAGCGTTGCCAAGTTCGAAGGTATACGACGCCACGCCCAGCTCGCCATACGCAAAATCAAGCGTGGTGCCATCGGTTGGATAGAGCTCCACGGCCTGCTGCGGCGCATAGCCGTTGAACCACGCAAAGCGCCGCCCGAGCGTGCGCAAGCCTGCGTCGTTGCTTGAGCCCTGATTGAGCGGCGTCAGCGGATCTGCATCAAAGCCATACGGCCACAGCACGAGCTGTGAGAACGAGTGGATGTCAAAAAACAAACCCGGCGTGTCTGACGGCGCTGCATCAAGCAAATTGGCCCCGCGATTGTCGGCGAATATCGAGCGCACGTAGGCAACTATCGCTTGGGTCTCAGGCTCGGAGCTTAAAGTCGGCCCGCGATAGGTGAGGTCGCACTGCACGCCGCTTGAGCCGCCATAGGCACCCCACGCAAACGGAAAGTTGCGATTTAAATCCGCTCCTCGCGTGTTGCTGGTCGGCGAGCAATACGCCTCGTTGGTATTTTTGCGCCAGTTCAAACCCGTCTCGGCGCGCTTGCGTCCATCGGGATTGGCTTGCAGCAACAGCTGCACCTCGTGGTGATCGAGCATCCAGGTGACGTCGGCATCCTGGCCATAGCTCAGCAGTAAATTCTCGGCAAATCGCGTCATCAGCTCAGCGGGCGTGTATTCGCGAGCGTGCACCGAGCTCATCGCAAATAGAATGGGTTTCGGCCCAGCGACAGCTTGATTGGTCAGCTTGAGCACGCGCAAATCATAGCCATTGGCCGCATTGCGCTGCTTTTCCCAGCTATCCCCGATATCGACACTCGCGGCCAGCAGTGGATAGCTTCTCACCAATTGATTGATCGTCGCGTGGGTTTCCTCAACGGTTCGATAGCAGCTAAATCCGGGGATCGATTTCGCGCTTTTGGCGCTCGGCTGGGTGGGTTTGTGGAGCAGCGCAGTGCGCTCTTCATCGAGCTCTAAGCGCAGGCCCAAATTGAGCAGCTGCTGGCGTTCAAAGCCGTTGGCCAGCTCAACGATCGCAAAGCCTTTGGCCTGGTCCACTTCCCACGGTTGGGTGCGCGCAGAGAGCAAGTTGAGCTGGCCGGGAGTTGTGAAAAAAGCCTTGACCACCCACGGTGGCGGCGCTTCTGCGTGCGCGCGTGAAGCCAAAGACAAAAGCAGCGCAACGACGAGCACGGGGATCAGTTTCATGAGTGCAAGTCTAAGCCCAAGGCTGGGCCCAAGTGGAATGGGCTTCAGGCGGCGAGTATCCTTCGCGAACTTTGAATATTTGGATCATTTGATCGCGCTATGAATGCAACCGTAGAAGCCCCTGTATCGCCTGTGCTGGAGCAGATTCAGCAGTATTTTCAATCCCACCTCAACGCCGCGAGCGCGCGCCATGCGCAGGCTTTCGCAAACCTGCTCTTTAGGCTGACGCCGAATGAAGAGCTGCGCGGGCGCCCGGTGGCTGCGTGGTGCGCGGTCACGGTGCACTTGCTCAAGTACGCGCGCGAACGTCGCGGCGACGCCATCCAGGTGCGCTTGCTCAACCCGACCGTGACCGACAACGGCTGGGAGTCGAGCCATTCGGTGATCGAAATTGTCATGCCCGATATGCCGTTTATCGTCGATACGGTGCTGATGGCGATGGCCGAACTTGAGCTCAACGTGTACTGCATGATGCATCCGGTGTTAAGCATCGAGCGCGATCCGGGCGGGCATATTTTGGACCTGCACGAACTGGTGCCCGGCGCGCGCGGCAGTGCTGAGGCGGTTTTGCATTTGGAGATCGATCGGCAAGCCGATCCGGGCACGATGCGGCGTATCGAAGATCGCGTGCGCCAAGTGTTAGGTGACTTAGGTGCCTGCGTGCGTGATTGGCCCAAAATGCACGACAAAGTCCTTGAGATTGCGAAAAGTTTAGAGCTGCGCGCACATGCGGCTGATCCGCTTGGGGCCAGCGAAGCGCGTGCGTACCTGGAATGGATTGCGGCGAACCATTTCACCTTTCTGGGCTATCGCGAGTACACGGTGGTCAACGAGGGTGGCGAGGAAGTATTGAAGGCCAAAGTCGATTCAGGCCTGGGCATTTTGCGTACCCAGGAAAACCTGCTCGCACCGCGCTCGATCCGCTCTCTGGCGCAGCGCAAGCACACCCACACCGGCCAAGTGGATCCGCTGGTATTGACCAAAACCAACGCGCGCTCGTCGGTGCATCGCGCGGGCTACATGGACTATATCGGCGTGCTCGAATTTGACGAGAACGGCGTGCCGATCGCCGAGCAGCGCTTTTTGGGGCTCTACACATCGACCGCCTATACGCGCCGACCGTGGGAAATTCCACTGAGTCGCAAAAAGGTCGAAGAAGTGGTGGCGCGTTCGCAGATCAAGGGCGATTCGCACAGCGGTAAAGCGCTGATGCACATCCTTGAAACCCTGCCGCGCGATGAGCTGTTTCAATGCACCGCAACGGAGCTGTTTGAGCTCGCGTTTGGCATTTTGCAACTGCAAGAACGCCAGCGCACCAAGCTGTTTATGCGTCGCGATCGCTACGGGCGGTTTTTCTCGTGCCTGGTGTTCATTCCGCGCGATCGATTCAACACCGAGGTGCGCGAGCGGATTATCAAGGTTCTAAAAGGCGCGCTCGGCGATGGCCGCGCGGATTATCACGTGCAAATTGATGAGTCGCTGATGGCGCGCTTGCACGTGGTGGTGCGGCCGTCGCCGGGAACCGCGCTGGACCCGGACGTCAAGGCGATCGAGGCCGAACTCGCACTTGCCGTGCGCAGCTGGCACGACGATCTCAAAGATGCGCTTCTCGCCACCCACGGCGAAGATTTGGGTCTGCGTCTTTATCAAAAGTACGGACGAGTGCTGCCGCCGGGCTATCAAGATGATTTAAGCGCAAGCAGCGCGGCACTCGATCTTGCGCACGTGGCCGAGCTCAAAGATGTCTCCGATATGGGCATGACGCTGTATCGAAAATCCGGCACCGATGCCTACGGCTTCAAAATTTTCAAGTATCGCGACACGATCCCGCTGTCTGACGCGCTGCCGATGCTGGAAAATATGGGCCTGCGGATTTTGTCGGAGCGGCCCTACGAGATGCAGCTTGGGCTCGAGAAGGTCTGGATCCAGGATTTTGAAATGGTGTTTGCGGAGAACGCGCTGGATTTGAGCGCGGTCGCCGATCATTTCCAAGTGGCGTTTGAGAAAATTTGGCGCGGCAAAGCCGAGAGTGATGGCTTCAATCGCTTGATCCTGTCGGCGCAACTCGATTGGCGCCAGGTGTCGCTCCTGCGCGCTTACGCCAAGTATTTGCTGCAAGTGGGCGTGACGTTTTCCCAGTCGTACATGGAGCGCACTTTGCACGCCTATCCACTCAGCGCGCGCTTGCTGGTGGAGCTTTTTGAAGCGCGCTTTGACCCGGACCGCGAGCGCATGGGCAAGACCGAAAGTGAAGGCTATCGGCGCATTCTCGAGCGTGAATTGCGCACTCTCGCAGGCGCTGACGATCGCTCTAACGCAGTAATCGACGAGTTTTTCGCGGCGCGCGGTAACTTGCGCGACACCCAGATGCCGGCTGCGACTGCGGCGATCAAAGGCCTGCTTGAGCACGTTGAAAGCATTGATCAAGACCGCATCCTGCGCGGATTTTTAGGCGTGATAAACGCGACGCTGCGGACCAACTACTACAAGCTCGAAGACGGCCAGCCGTACGATTATCTGTCGCTCAAGTTCGATTGCGCGCGCGTGCCAGATCTGCCAAAACCCAAACCTTATCGCGAAATTTTCGTCTATTCGCCGCGCGTTGAAGGCGTGCATTTACGCGGTGGTTCGGTGGCCCGTGGCGGCTTGCGCTGGTCGGACCGGCGCGAAGATTTCCGTACCGAAGTGCTCGGCCTGATGAAGGCGCAGGGCGTTAAAAATACGGTCATCGTGCCGGTCGGTGCGAAAGGCGGTTTCTACGTCAAACGGCCAGCGGCCGCGACCGATCGCGATGCCGTTTTGGCCGAAGGCGTTGCCTGCTATCGGCTGTTTATCAACGGTCTGCTGCACATTACGGATAACTTGGTCGAAGGCCGCGTGGTCAATCCAGAGCGCGTGGTGCGCCACGATGAGGACGATCCCTATCTGGTCGTTGCGGCCGATAAGGGCACCGCGACGTTTTCCGATATCGCCAACGCAGTGTCGCTCGATCATGGCTTCTGGATGGGTGATGCGTTTGCTTCCGGCGGCTCGTTCGGCTACGACCACAAAAAAATGGGCATCACCGCAAAAGGCGGCTGGGAAAGCGTCAAGCGCCACTTCCGCGCGCTCGATCGCAACTGCCAAACCGAGCCGTTCACCTGCGCGGGGATCGGCGATATGTCCGGCGATGTGTTCGGCAACGGCATGCTGCTATCGCGCCAGATCAAGCTGGTGGCGGCGTTCGATCACCGCCATATTTTTCTCGATCCCAATCCGGATTGCGAAGTCAGTTTCATTGAGCGCGAGCGGCTGTTCAACCTGCCGCGATCGAGCTGGGCCGACTACGATCTAAGCCTGATCTCAAGCGGCGGCGGCATTTTTTCGCGCAGTGCCAAAACCATCGCGCTGTCGCCTGAGATGCGCAACGCGCTCGACCTCGACATCGACACCGAGCAGCTCGCGCCGATCGATTTATTGCGCGCCATTTTGAAAGCGCCAGTGGATCTGCTGTGGAACGGCGGCATCGGCACTTACGTTAAGTCCGAAAAAGAGAGCCACGCAGACGTCGGTGATCGCGCCAACAATGCGCTGCGCGTCAACGGCGCGGAATTGCGCTGCAAGGTCATTGGTGAGGGCGGCAATTTGGGCTTAAGCCAGCTCGGGCGCGTCGAATACGCGGCCGCCGGCGGCCTGCTGAATACCGATTTCATCGATAACTCAGCCGGTGTGGATACCTCCGACCACGAGGTCAATATCAAGATCTTGTTGAACGAACTAGTGAATAGCGGCCGCCTGACGATGGCCGAGCGCAACCGCGTGTTGGTTGAGATGACCGATGAAGTCGGCGAGCTGGTGCTTAAAGACAATTACCACCAAAATCAATCGATTAGCATGATGGAGGCGCTCACTGTGCAGCGCTTGGGAGCCAAACAGCACTTTATCCGCGTGCTAGAAGGCTTGGGCATTCTGGACCGACAGATCGAGTTTTTGCCGAGTGAAGCTGAATTCAGCGAGCGTCGCGCACGCGGTCGCGGGCTCACCCGCCCAGAGCTTTCGATCTTGCTGAGTTACTCGAAGATTTTTGTCTATCAGCAGCTGCTTGACTCCGACGTGCCGGAAGACCCTTATTTGTCGAAAGAGCTTGAGCGCTACTTCCCGCGGTTGATGCAGGAACGCTTCACCGATGCGATGCAAGGCCACCGCTTGAAGCGCGAAATTATCTCAACGCAGGTGACCAATTCGCTGGTCAACCGCATGGGCGCAACGTTTGCCCTGCGCATGCAGGAAGACACCGGCGCAAGCTTCGCGCGGGTCGCTAAATCGTTTGCGGTTGCACGCGAAGTGCTCGACGCACGCAGCCTGTGGGCGGGAATCGAAGCGCTCGATAACCTGGTCCCCGAGCGCGTGCAAACCAACGCGCGCTTGCGGGTTTGGAACGTGCTGCGCCAAGTGTGTCGCTGGCTGCTGAATTTGCCCGGCAATGAGCTCGATATTCAAAAAGCCGTCGATCGCTTTGCCCCTGGCGTGCGCAAGCTCGCCGCCGGTATTCAGCATGTCGTGCCGCGAGCCGAACAAAAAGCGCTGGCGGCGAGTTTCGATGAGCTCAAACGCCAGGGCATTAACGATGAACTGGCGCAGCGGCTGGCCTATTTGCCGAGCTTGAGCGCGGTGATGGACATCGTGCGTGCGGCCGAAGAAGTGGGCTTGGATGTCAGCGAAGTGGCGCGCAGCTATTTTGAGTTGGGCGATCAGCTGCACTTGGAATGGCTGCGTAACCAGGTTGAAAGCCTGCCGGTGGATGGCCGCTGGCACGCCAACGCGCGGGGTTCGTTGCGCGATGAGCTCAACGAGCAGCACCGCGCGCTGGTGCGTCAGGTGCTGCGCTATTCCAACGGCGATGAGCGCGTGCGGGTTTGGTGTGAAGCCCACCAGGGCCCGCTCAAATACGCGCAAAACATGCTCGCAGATATGCGCGCGGCCGCGCTGACCGATTACGCTACGGTTTCGGTCGCCATTCGGCGGCTAAGTCAGTTGAATTTGCAAACCGCTGCGGGGTAAAAATCGATGGCTCCTTTGACGCATGTTCGCTCAGTGCTGCTGCTCGCAGCGCTGTCGCCGTTTTCCGTGAGCAGCGCACATGCGCTGTCGCCGCAAGCGATCTCGAAGCTGGACGCGAGTTTGCTCAGCCAAGCCAAAGCGCTGCGCAGCAATGATCGGCTTGAGCTGATTGTGCGTTTGGAGCGCCAGGCGGACTTGAGTGGAATCGACCAGAACCTTGAGTTCACCGAAAAGGTCAGCGCGGTAGTGGCCGCGCTCAAACGCACCGCGGGCGCGGAGCAAAAAGCGCTGCTTGACCTCTTGGACAAACGGCGCGTTGAGACGCGCGCATTTTGGCTGGTCAACGCAATTCAGCTTGAGGCCGACTCGACTTTGATTGAGCTGCTCGCCGCGCATTCTGATGTAGCGCATTTACACGCGAATCCAAAGGTCAAGGCGTCACTCGCCGTAAATGACCTTCTGCCAAAGTTTGGAACGCCTGCTGCGAATGTGTGGGGCTTGGGCAAAGTCCAGGCCCCGTGGGTTTGGGCGCAGGGATTCACCGGCCAAGGCGTGGTGATTGCCGGGGCTGACACGGGTTACAAATGGGACCACGCGGCGCTGCGGCTTGCCTATCGCGGTACTGATCGAGCTAGCGTCAATCATAATTACAACTGGCATTCTGCGTTTGTGAGTAGCGGTGGCACGTGTCCCGGTATTTTACGCGCGCCGTGCGATGACAACAGCCACGGCACCCACACTATGGGCACCATGCTCGGGCTCGACGGCGCCACGGCTTACGGCATGGCGCCCGACGCAAAATGGATCGGTTGCCGCAACATGGACAGCGGCAATGGCACGCCCGCGAGCTATATCGATTGTTTCGAGTTTTTTCTAAGCCCGACGGATCTCGATGGGCAAAATCCGCTGCCCGCGCTCGCCCCGCATATCACGTCGAACTCCTGGGGCTGCCCGCCGAGCGAAGGCTGCTCTGACCCAACGGTTTTACGGCTCGCCGTGCAAAACACGCGCACAGCTGGAATTTTTCAGGCGATGGCGGCCGGTAACTCGGGATCGTCCTGTGGATCGGTCGTCGATCCGCCCGCGATTTACCCGGAAGTATTTACCGTGGGCAATACCACGCAATCCGATTTGATCAGTGGCTCGTCCAGCCGTGGGCCAGCGACTTTCGCGTCGAACTCCTACGCCAAGCCCGATATCAGCGCACCGGGCACCGGAATTTTCTCGACTATCCCGTCGGGTTACGGCAGTAAATCCGGCACCTCAATGGCTGCGCCGCACGTCGCAGGCCTAGCGGCGCTGTTGATGAGCGCCGATCCGAGCCTGAAGGGCCAGCCTGCGCGGCTCGAAGCAATCATCAAACGCAGCGCGGTGCCGCTGTACTTGTCGACCCAAACTTGCGGCGGCGTGTCGGGCTCCGCATTGCCCAACAACACCTTCGGCGCGGGTCGAATCGACGCGAAAGCCGCGGTGATCGACGCCGTGACCGTGTTCAAAGACGGATTTGGCGCATGAAATTTGAGCGCGTCGCTTTCGTTGGTGCACCAACGGAGCCTGCGCAACTGGCGTTGAAGCAGTTTGTGGCCAAGTATGGGCAGCACAAACCGGCCGAAGCCGACGTGGTTGTCGCGCTCGGTGGCGATGGATTTATGCTGCAAACGCTGCATCGCAATATGGGCCACAAGTTGCCGCACTACGGGCTTAAAACCGGCACCGTTGGGTTTTTGATGAACCTCTACACCGATGCCGATTTGATGGAGCGCCTGGACCGCGCGCAGGCCAGTGAGCTGTATCCGCTGCGCATGCTTGCGCAACGCGAGTCCGGCACCGACGAGGACGCGCTCGCGATCAACGAGGTGAGTTTGATCCGCCAGAGCAAACAAGCCGCGCACATTCGCGTGTGGGTGAATGGCGTAGTGCGCATCGAGGAGCTGATGTGCGACGGTATTTTGGTCGCCACGCCCGCGGGATCTACCGCGTATAACTTGTCCGCGCACGGGCCGATTCTGCCGCTCACGTCTAACGTCTTAGCGCTGACGCCGATCAGTCCCTTTCGCCCACGACGCTGGCGCGGCGCGGTGCTTAAAGGCGAGTCGCGCATCCGCTTTGAGATTCTCGATCACTACAAGCGCCCAGTTAGCGCCACGGCGGATGCCTCCGAGGTGCGCGACATCACCAACGTGGAGGTGTTTGAGGACCGCGACGTGTGCTTACAGCTCCTGTTTGATGCCGAGCACAGCCTTGAGGAACGTATCGTCAACGAGCAGTTTGCGTGTTAGATCCGCTGGTCGTCGCGATCTCCTCGCGGGCGCTGTTTGACCTCGACGAAAGCCACGCGCTGTTTGAAAGCGACGGTCTCGACGCTTACCAGAATTTTCAGCGCGAGCGCGAGGCCGAGCTGCTCGCGCCGGGCATCGCTTTCCCACTGGTGCGCAAGCTTTTGGCGCTCAATCGCTTAGCTCCGTTCGCGCAGCGCGTCGAGGTGATCTTGCTATCGCGCAACTCACCCGACACCGGATTGCGCATCTTTAACTCGATCGAACACTACGGGCTCGACATCGTGCGTGCGGTGTTTACCAACGGCGCGCCGCCTAGTCGTTACATTGAGCCAAGCGGGGCCCAGCTGTTTTTATCCGCGCATCCCGAAGACGTCAAGCGCGCGCTCGAAGCGGGTTTTGCAGCCGCTACTATCCTGCCCGGCAAGCTCGATTTGCTCGATCAGCCGGAACTGCGCATCGCGTTTGATGGCGATGCGGTGCTGTTCTCGGACGAGTCTGAGCGCATTTCCCATGAACACGGGCTCGAAGCTTTTCATCTCAACGAGGCGCAAAACGCCCACGATCCGCTGAAAGTCGGCCCGTTCAAGCCGTTTTTGGACGCAATCGCGCGTATTCAGGCGGCATTTCCGATCAATCAGGCCCCATTGCGCACCGCGCTGGTGACCGCGCGCTCAGCACCGGCACACAAGCGCGTGATTCTGACCCTGCGCAGCTGGGGCGTGCGGATCGACGAGGCGATGTTTCTAGGCGGCCGCGACAAAGGTCCGTTTTTGCGCGCATTCGGCGCGGATATCTTTTTCGATGACTCGCGCGCCAACGCCGATTCGGCTTCCAGGCACGTTGCCACCGGTCATGTACCCAGCGGCATTTCTAACCGCTCGGCGCTGCGCGACTTAGCCAAGTAATAACCGTTTCAGTTTGCTTGAGCCCAAGACCTGCGACCACGGGAAATGGGCGCCCGGATCTACTTTGCGCCGAATCAGCGTCTCGGGTGAATCCTCAGCGGCAACTTCTGAGATATCGAGCTCGTCGTGGCCCGCGATCCACGAGAGCGTCGGAATCTGCAGCGAAAGCTGGTTGCACAAGTTAACCAGCGCCTCAATCTGCGCGTTCGGATAAGGCTCGGTGATGCGCTGGTGGTCCAATCGATACCAGTGCGGATAGCGCCCGGTGTTCACCAGCTCCACGCCAACCGAGCGGCCGTTGTAGCCGCGAATGTGATGTGCAACGCGCTCGAGCGGCACGAATTGCTCAATGGCACCGTCGCGATCAATGTAGAAATGCCCCGAATTGCCGCTGCCTGAGGAGGCATAGCGGATCTTCTCGCCAAAGTTGCGCGCCATCTCTAAGGTCGGCAACTCCGTTGCATGCACGATCAGTAAATCGATCTGGCTCAGCGAGCGTCGATCAAGCCGCTCAACGTAGCGTAGTGGGCGCTCATGGATCGAAAGGGCAGCTTGCGGCAGGGGTGAGTCGATGCGTTCAACCAGAGTTGGGCGGCCTTGGGCGAGTGCAATTTGCGGCATGTGTGGGTCAGGTAAATCGATGCACCGCGAGCGCGGCAGGAGCTTTTGACACGCATGCTAGACTCGTGCCAAACGTGATGAAAGTCTCAAAATGACGCCTTTAATGCCCCTCACCTCGCTTGCCAGAAACCGCGCCCGATGGAATTGCAATGAGTGAGCCCGCGCACCTGATCGTTGCGACCTGCAGTCGCGGAATCGAAAGTATCTTGGCTGATGAGCTGCGTGCCTTTGGCGCGAACTCAGTCAGCGAAGGTCGCGGCGCGGTGAGTTGCTTAGGCGATCAAGCGCTGGCCTTGAGCACCTGTCTGTGGTCGCGCACGGCCGCGCGCGTGCTGTGGCCGCTGGTTGAATTGGACGCAAGTTCCGCTGAGAGCCTGTACGCATCCGTTCTTGAGTTTGACTACGCCGCGCAGTTTCCGCTGAAAGCCACGCTGGCCATTGATGTGGTCGGCAAAAACGCCAATTTGGTGCACAGCCAGTTTGTCGCGCAAAAAGCCAAGGATGCGATTTGCGACCGCATCAAAGCCGAGCACGGGTCGCGCCCCTCGGTTGATTTGATCACGCCGGACGTGCGTTTGAACTTGCGCATCGTCGGTGATCGAGCGCAGCTTGCGTTGGATTTAGCCGGTGCGCCGCTGCATCAGCGCGGCTATCGAGTGGCTCAAGCCGACGCGCCGCTCAAGGAGAATCTGGCCGCCGCAATTTTGCTTAAAGCCAAATGGCCAGAGCGCGCGCGGCGCGGCGAATCGCTGCTGGATCCGATGTGCGGCTCGGGCACGTTTTTAGTTGAAGGCGCGCTAATGGCGGCCGATGTTGCGCCGCAGCTAGGGCGTTTACGCTTTGGTTTTGCGAAGTGGCTGGCGCTCGAGCAGGACACCTGGCAGCGTATTTTCGAAGACGCTAAAGCTCGAGCGCAAGCTGGTTTGGAGGGCCTCAAAGCAGTGTTTTTTGGGGCCGATATCGATGCCAAAGCGCTCGGATTTGCGCGCGAAGCCGCCGCGCGCGCCGGCCTGGACGGGCGCATAGATTTTCAGCTGCAAGACCTGTCCACACCGATCGATACGCCCAGTCTGGGGCTGCTGGTGTGCAATCCGCCATACGGTGAGCGCTTGATGGATCGGCGCCAGGCGCTTAAGGTCCACGAGCGCTTAGGTGCAGTACTCGCCAACGCTTACGCCTGCCATGACGCGGCGGTATTAACGCTCGATCGTGAGTTAGCCGAAGCGCTCGACCGACCGATCAAGAAGGCCTTTAAGCTCTACAACGGACCGCTCGAATGCGCCCTGTTTCTGCTCGCGCCGCATCGCGTCGGCAAGAAAAATTCTGCTGCTGCGACGAACTCCGAAGCATCCAAACAGCTCGAATCTGTCGCGCCAACGGCCGCGACGCTCAGCGCGGCCAGCGTCATGGTGGCCAACCGGATTCGCAAAAACATGCGGCATCTGAAATCGTGGGTGGCGCGCGAGGGCATCAGCGCTTATCGCATTTACGACGCCGACCTTCCCGAATATGCAGCCGCCATCGACAAATACGGCGATGCGATTTCTATCTCTGAATACCGCGCGCCCAAAACCATCCCCGAAGAAACCGCGCGCGCGCGCTTTGAGGAGCTCAAAGCCGCCGTGGCGAGCGTGTTTGATTCCAAAGAAATCCACCTGCATCTGAAGCTCCGCGAGCAGAAAAAAGGCAGCAGCCAATACGAAAAACGCGGCACGGACGGCGAGTTTTTTGCGGTTGTTGAAGGCGGGCTCAAGTTTCTAATCAATCTCACCGACTATCTCGATTCCGGCCTGTTTCTCGACCATCGCCTAACGCGCCAGCTCGTTCGCGAGCGATCGCGCAATGCGCGCGTGCTGAATCTGTTTTCCTACACCGGCGCCTTCAGCGTGTACGCCGCCGCCGGTGGCGCCCGCGAGGTGGTTAGCGTGGATTTGTCGCCAACCTATACGCGCTGGGCGCAAGATAACTTTCGCATCAACGGCATTGATCTCAAACGCCATGTGTTTATTGAGGGCGACGTGATCGAATTTGTGCAAACTCTGGATCGCGATTTCGACGTGATCATCTGCGACCCGCCAACGTTTTCGAACTCCAAGCGCACCGACTCCGACTTTGACGTGCAGCGCGATCATGCGTGGCTGCTTGAGACCCTCGCCGAACATTTGGCACCCGGCGGCACGATGTATTTTTCAACCAATTTCCGCCGCTTCGTGCCTGATCCAGACACCTTTGACGCGCTCGGCGCGGTCGAGTTAACGCCGCGCTCAATCCCGCCAGATTTTGCGCGATCACCGAAAATTCACCGCTGCTGGCGCATCGATTGCGCCAACGCATGAGCCTAACGGCACTACCGACACCCTCAAATCACTGGACATACTTTTTAGCGCGTGCCACTTAAAAAACTCCAGAATAAGCTCAAAAACGTCACCAACTTTGACGACGTGACGTGGACCTTCTTTCGACTCTGGCTTAAAAACCCGCTGTCGATTGCGGCCCTATCGCCCTCTGGCCATCAGCTGGCATCGCTGATGTGTCGCGGCCTGGGCGAGCACAGCCAACGTGTGATTGAGCTGGGTGGCGGCACCGGCGTGTTCACCCGTGCCATCCTGAAAACCCGCGTACCGCCGAAAAATCTGCTGGTCGTGGAACTCAACCTGACGCTGTTCGAACACCTCAAAACGCAGTTTCCTGAAGCCAACGTGGTGCTCGGCGACGCGTCTGATTTGGCAAACTTAAGTCGCCGCGCGCAGTTTGCTGAACCCGGGCAAGTGGACGCAGTGGTGTCAGGGTTGGGCTTGCTATCGATGCCAAAACGCCTGCAAGAAGCGATACTGCGCTCGGTATTTTCGATGCTTAAACCCGGCGGCCGACTGATCCAATTTACCTATGGTCCGGCCACGCCCGTGCCGCGTTCGGTGTTAGGTCGCTTGGGACTCGACGCCGAGCGCACCGGCTTTGCACTGTGGAATGTGCCGCCCGCAAGCGTTTACGAATTCTTCCGCGTGTAATCTCGCGCTTGGCGCGCACTGCTGACGCGTGATATCTTGGTCGGCTATCTTCGCAAGAGAACCAATTCATGGCCCGAGTGACCGTTGAAGACTGCCTAACCCAAGTAGACAATCGTTTTGATTTGGTGCTGATGGCCACCAAACGCGCCCGCCAAATCGCCAAAGGCGCTGCACCACAGATCGAGCCTTACGACGACAAACCCACTGTGATCGCGCTGCGCGAAATTGCCCAAGGCTTGGTCTCCCAAGAACTCTTGCTAGCAGTCGAAGCACAAGAACGCGCCGCCGCCGAAGCCGAAGCGCTGAAATGGGCCGCGCAAGAAATCGACGCGGATCTGGGCAAAGGCGACGACGACTGAGCAGTCTGCTTAAGCGGATTGCATCAAGTTAAGTAGATAAACCGCCAACGACAGCCAAAGCGCTGTCGCTTGGCATGAAGTGCTCCACCGGAAATGGTTTGAGCGCGCTGCGCCGGTTGTGAGGCCGCAAAATCATCACTGTCACAAATCGCAAATTTCAGACACGCAAAATGTAAAAACGTCTGTTAGCCTCTCGTCGCCAGCAAGTGCTGGTTTGGCTTGAGACACCGCGATGCAAATGCGGATGCTAAGGTGCCGATCAGCTGGGCTGCTGATCGCTGCGATGATTACTAGCCCAACGCTTTGGGCGCAAACGCTGAATCCACCGTTGGATCTCCCTGGGTTCAGTTCGCTAAACGGCCTGAGGGCGGCAACGTCACTGTGACGATTCGGCCGGGTGGCTGTTACGGCTATAGTGGCGTTCTTCCGAATCCACGATTGATCGTCAGCGGCAGCGGTGTCACGATGCGATTTTCTTTGTTGGATCGAAGAAACCCAATCGTTCAATTCTGTGATCGACCTTTTGAAGATCGTAGTGGGGAGGCGCATTTCACCCTACCGGGCACCTACGAGCTTCGAGTGGAAGCTGATATCGCAAACTATGAACCAGAGTCACCACCCTTCCTGCTGGCCACGCGCACTCTGATCGTGGGCGCGCCGAAACCAGTACCCGTGCCGGTTGGCTCTCCCTGGTTCATCTTGACAACGATCCTATTTCTGCTGTTCGGAGCGAAGATTTA
>Ga0105044_10007593_pt1 | contig 14935 bp, 14 predicted proteins | sample MAT01_FD_78092 | JGI IMG/M metagenome (GOLD analysis project Ga0105044, IMG submission 78092) | Freshwater microbial communities from Lake Fryxell liftoff mats and glacier meltwater in Antarctica - MAT-01 | ecosystem: Environmental > Aquatic > Freshwater > Ice > Liftoff microbial mat | place...
CGGGCTCCAAGAACTCGGCCATGCGGGTCCGGTAGAGCCGGAGCTGGTCGTCGTCGAGCGCAGAGAGCAGGAGGCGGGCGAAGTGGCTGCGGTGCCACTGCTCCACCTGGGCCACGGAATCGAAGTGGAAGCGCTCGATCACATCGGTTCCGACCGGCTGGGCGAATCCAGCGTGGACGAGCGCGGCGTCGAGGATCTCCGCTCGGTCGAAGGCCTCGGACGGTCGGTCATCGGATGGGCCGAACAGCTCCTCACCGATCTGGCGGAGCCACGCCGAGGGCGTCGTGCCATCGAAGGTAGACAGCGCCACCACGCCTCCGGGCTTGAGCACACGAGCGAACTCGGCCAGCACCCGATCGGGGTCCGGGCAGAAGAAGATCATGAAGCCGGCGGTGACGGCATCGAAGCAGCCCGACTCAACATCGATGGCCTCGGCGTCACCCACGTGGACGTCGCATTTTCGATGCCTCGTCGGGCCAGGTCATCAGCGAGTGCCTCGATCATCCCTGGTGCCAGATCGATACCTGTCACCTGCCCCTCCGGCCCGACGGACTCCAACCCTGGGTAGAGGCACGCACCTCGACCGCTGGCCACGTCGAGCACATTGGCTCCCCGCGGAAGGTCAGCCGCCGGGGGCCGAGTCGCTGAACACACCCGCCACCATCGCCTTGGCGGTGGCTGCCTCGGCAGTTGGACCTGATTCCCCTACGTCGCTCATGCGGGCGACCTTGGCACACCGACGACCGGTTGGCACCCCGATGGGCGCGTCACCGGAATGCCCCGGGAAGTAGAACGCGTTCTAGCATTGGGGCATGCACCTCAAGATCACCGAGGAACAAGACGCCCTGCGAGAAGCCGTCTCGGGCTTCTTGGACAAGGCCTCGTCCGCCGAAGCCGTCCGCGAGGCCGAACCCCTCGGCTGGGACGAAAAGGTGTGGGCCGGGCTCACCGAGATGGGCGTGCCCACCCTGGGGGTGAGCGAGGCCCTCGGCGGGTCGGGCGCGTCCCTGCGTGACATTGCCGTGGTGGCCGAGGCGTGCGGCGCCCGCCTGGCGCCGGCCCCCGTGGTCGAAACGCTGGTGGCGGCCCGCCTCCTGGCCCGTTTTCCCGATGCAGCGGGCGACGTGCTCACGGCGCTGATCGATGGCGGAGCGCCGGTGGTGCTCGCCCTGCGGCCAGCCGTCGACGGGCGGGCCATCGTGGTGCCCGGGGCCGCGGTTGCTGCTGCGGTGGTGGCGCTCGATGGCGACGAGCTCGTCGTCGTCCCCACGTCGCCGGGCCGGTCACCGTCCAACCTGGGCAGCGCGCCGCTGGCCGACGTGGACCTGGCCGTCTCGGGGCGGAAGGTGCTGGCGTCGGGCCACGATGCCCTCGCCGCCCACGGGCAGGCTGTCGACGAATGGCGGGCACTCACGGCTCGCTGGTTCATCGGCCTCGCTCGCGAAGCGGAGGCCATCGGCGTGCAGTACGCCAAGGATCGTCAGCAGTTCGGCGCCGCCATCGGCTCCTTCCAGGCCATCCAGCACCGCTTCGCCGACCTCACGACGGACCTCGACGGCGCCGACCTCCTCTCGAACAAGGCGGTGTGGGCTCTCGACGTGGGCGACCCCGTCGCCACGTCGTTCCCCGGCATGGCCTTTTGGTTTGCGGGTGACGTGGCCCAGCGGTTGACGGCTTGGAGCCTGCACGTGCACGGCGGCTACGGGTTCATGGAGGAGTACGACATCCAGTTGTACGTTCGCCGGGCCAAGGCCGCTCGGCTGCTCCTGGGCGACCCTCGCCGCGACCTCCTGGCCCTGGCCGATCGGCTGTTCGCCGACCCCACGAGCGGCCCGATCCCCGGCTCGGGCTTCCGGCCCACCAACACCGGCAAGGCCGATGCCGCCGCTCGCGGTGGCTTCGTCGAGCCCGACCAGAGCACCGACGACACCTCCGACGGCGGAGTCGACTTCCGTCTCGATGCAGCTGTGGCGTCGTTCCGCGACGAGATCCGGACCTTCCTCGCCAGCCACGTCACCGACGAGGTGATCGAGACCGCCCACCGCACCGGCACCATGCACGACTGGGGCCTGCACCGCACGATGGCAGCCGACGGCTGGATCTCTGCGGGCTGGCCCGCCGAGTTCGGGGGGCAGGGCCGCTCGCCGCTCGAGATGAACTCGCTCACCGAGGAGATGTACGTCTCGGGCGCCCCCGTCGACGGCCTCGGTGTGGCCAGCCTGGTCGCCCACACGCTGCTCATCGACGGCACGGAGTGGCAGAAGCAGACCATCATCCCCGAGATCCTCTCGGGCCAGGCGATGTGCTGCCTCGGGTACTCGGAGCCCGACGCCGGCTCCGACGTGGCCGCGTGCGCCACCAAGGCCGTGCGCGACGGCGACGAGTGGACCATCAACGGCCAGAAGATGTTCACCACCCTCGCCCACGAGGCGCACTACGTGTTCTTGCTCACCCGGACCAACACCGAGGTGGCCAAGCACAAGGGACTCACCATGTTCGTGGTCCCGATGGATCAGCCCGGCATCAGCTTCACCCCGGTACACACCATGGGCGGCGAACGCACCAACATCACCTACTACGACGACGTGAAGGTCGATGACAAGTACCGGGTGGGCGAGGTCGACGGCGGCTGGAAGGTGATGATGACCGCCCTCGTGTTCGAACGGAACAGCGCCTGGTATGGCGAGCTCGTGCGCCTCCTCGATCACGGCCTCGGATGGGCCCGCGCCACCCCCTCGCCCTCGGGCGGCCAGATGATCGACGATCCCCTGGTCCGAGAGCGGCTGGCCCGCATCGCCGTCGGCAACGAGGTCAGCAACCTCCTCGGCTGGCGGGCCGCATGGATGGCCGCCAACCACGACCTGCCCGGCGTCGAGGGCTCCATGGCCAAGCTCTTCACCACCGAGCACTACCAGTTCGCGGGCAACGAGTTGATCGACTCGCTCGGCCCCGACGGCGTCCGGCGCCATGGAGACACCACCGGAGTCGACGACGGCTGGATCGAGGCCATCTACCGCCACTGCCAGGTGACCACCATCTACGGCGGCACGAGCGAGGTCTGCCGCGGCGTCATCGCCGAGCGAGGCTTGGGTCTCCCCCGCAACCGCTGACCAGCCTCATCGGGCCGGCCCTGGCTGCATTGGCCGATGCCGCTCGGCGAGGTCTCGAACTCATGATCGATTCCCATCGGCGGGCCGAGGTCGGGCGGCGAATCGCCGCTGGCTGCGAGCGCGTGCCCCAACACGATGACGACGATCTCTGGTCCGACCGGGCCACCGCAGAAATGATCGCCCACGAGCCATGGTGATCGGCGGCCATCCACTGCAGGGCGAGATCTGGTGGGCCGAGGCCGAGGACAAGCGACGGCCGGTCTTGGTGGTCACCCGCGACGCGGTCAGATCTGCCGAGCGATCGCTGCGCTCACCGACTGCTGATCAGGCCACCGCAGCGGCGGTGCGCACCACGATGCGCGTATGAGCATCGGTCCACGCCCAGTAGCGGCCGCGCATCCAGGCCAGGGCCTTCGCCGACCCACCGGCGGCAATCACCGGCCGCACGTTGTCTTCGATGCTGTCTGCGGTGAGCGCCGTCCAGGTCCACTGCCCCTCGGCGACCCGATAGCCCTCGAACAGTTCGAAGTGAATGAGGCCATCGGCCGCCGAAACGAGCGGCTCAGCGGTGACCGGGTGCACGTTGGTGGACACCACCACGCGCTTGGGCTCGGTTGGATCTTGGGCGCCGAGGCCGGCGTAATCAGGCTGGGTAGGGCAAAGCTCCCCACCCGCCCAACACAGTGGCTCCACCAGCCAGCCCGTGGGCCGCTGGCGGATCCAGAGGTACCGGTGGCGATAGGCGTCGACCGCAGACGCGCCCGCTGGCCATGGGTCCCGCACGCTCAAGATGCCGGTTGGGCGACGGTCGACGAACTGGAGATCGCTGAGCCACAGGTCGGTGTCGAGGGCTTCGCTGGCACCCCTGGTGCCCGCCGCCAGGCGGGTGTAGCGCTGCGGCGGGGGTGCAGTCGACCCCACGCGACCGATGCTCTTTCCGTCGGCCCGCCGGATCGTGAGATCAGCGTCGATCGTGCCCGCCCAGGCGGAGGTTCCTCGAAACTCCGTTGGGTTGCCATCGCTGACCACCACGTGGAGACGGGTTCCGTCGCTCGTCGCGTGGACGTACGGACGATCGCCGGCGGTGCCCGGGGCGACAACGAGGCCGTGGGCCGTCCACGTGGCCCCATCGGGCGAGGTGAGCAGGTTCCACGAGAACTGCTCGCCGCGGTAGAGGATCCACCGGTTGCCCCCGACGACGTGGGCCGACGAGTACGACATCCCTCGCCCGGGCCGCTTCATCGAACCCGGTCTGCGGATTCGCTGCGTCCGGTAGGCACCTCCAGCAGTTGCCGTGGAGATGTCGAGGTAGTCGAGCGGCTTGTGCAAGGCCCAGGAGATCTGGGCCTCGTTGCCAAGGGCCAGGACCGACGGCGATGTGTGGTCGTCCTGGCGGGTGATGGTGAGCGTGCGGCGCAGCACGATGTTCGAAGTCGTGGTGTCGAATGCTGTGGCCTGCACGGCCCCGTCGTCGGCCGTCTGGGTGCCGGCCACGCTGGAACCGAGCCAGAGGATCCCGCCCGGCCCGAACGAAGCCCGTGGCGACTGGAACCAGCACCAGGCCCCAGCGCCCAGGTCGGTCTCGATGCCACCGGTGAACCCCCGGCCGCGAAGGAACGCATCTGGGGCCAGGGGCATCGGGGTCTTGCCCGGAAGGCAGGCGCCGAGCCCGACGGGCAGCACGCTGGCGGCCCCCGCGGCCGTGATCCAGCGCAGAAGGTCCCGCCGGCTGACGACTTCAGCCCGTCCGTCGTCCATCATCGTGGCCTTTATCTTGGTCCGTGTCGGCTGTGTGAAGCCAGCGTGAAGCCGTACCGATCTGGCCCTGGCCCGCCAGAAGCCACCAGTACCCTCCGCTTCGTGGATGATCTGGCCCGACGGGCGATCGAGGTGTTGCACCAAAATGACCGTGGCGCATGGACGCGGCCATCGCCCCGGCTGTACCCGCACCAGTGGAGCTGGGACGCAGCCTTCGTGGCCATGGGCTGGGCGCAGCTCGATCCGATGCGCGGCGTAACCGAACTCTGGTCGTTGCTGAAGGGCCAGTGGTCGACAGGCATGGTGCCCCAGATCGTCTTCGACCTGAACGTGCCGCAGGGTGCCTATGAGCCGGGCCCCAACGCCTGGGGCGCTGCGCTCCATGCCCCGCTCGGTACCGCCACCAGCGCCATCTGCCAGCCGCCCGTGCACGCCATCGCCCTCGGACGCATCCGCGAGGTGGCCGCCGAACACAACGACCCAAGCCGCCACGAGGTCGATGACGCCATCGTCGACCTGTACCCCCGGCTGGCCCGCTGGCACCGGTGGCTGCGCACCGCACGAGACCCCGACGGCACCGGGTTGATCACGATCTTGCACCCCTGGGAGAGCGGCCTCGACAACTCGCCTCGATGGGACCGGCCGCTCTCGGCCATCGACCCGGGCGAGGACCGCGACGGCGACCTCCCCCGACCGGACCTCACGTACGTGGCGGACCCGAACGAGCGGCCCACCAACGCCGAGTACCGTCGCTACCGGTACCTGGTCGAACGCTTGGTCGCGGTAGACCACGACCAAGACAAGGCGCTCGCAGAGCACCCCTTCCGCGTGGCCGACGTCTGGTTCAGCGCCATCCTTGCCGCCGCCGATGACGTGCTCGCCGAGCTCGCCGCCATCGCCGGACATCCCGGCGCCGCCGAAGCGCACCGAAGCGATGCCCAGCGGACGCGAGCGGCCCTCGATGCCGCATGGGACGCCGATCTCCTTGCCTGCCTCGACCAAGACCGCGTGACGGGCCGACCGATCCGATCCGACACGATCGGCGGGTTTGCTCCGCTCATCGCCGGGTGCAGCATCGATCGCGCTGCCGTGCTCATCGATCGGCTCCTCGGCCCCACCTACGCCGGCGCCGACGGCCTCGCGTGGCCGCTCCCGCTCACCACTGCCACCACCGACACCCGCTTCGACCGAAAGGGCTACTGGCGTGGGCCGCAGTGGCCACCGATGACCTGGCTGCTCTGGTGGGGGCTGCGGCGCGCCGGCCACATTCGCACCGCCAACCACCTGCGCTCCGTCTCCATCGACCAACTGCGCGATGTGGGATGCACGGAGTACGTGGAGCCGTTCTCCGGCGAGCCGCTGGGCTCGCGTTCGCAGTCGTGGTCGGCCGCCGTGGCCCTCGACTGGCTCGGCCACGACACCTGAGCTGAGCGCTCGGCACCGCCACCCCGCCTCCTAGGCTCGCCGCCGTGAAGCTCGATGCGCTCTTGATGGCCAAGCCCCACGAAGCACAGCAACGAGCCGAGGCGCTCGCCGCCACCGGGGTCGACGGCATCTTCACCTTCGAGGGCCCCCACGACGTCTTCTTGCCCCTGATCCTGGCGGCGCGCACCGGGTGCGACCTCTACACCAATGTCGCGATCGCCTTCCCGCGCTCGCCGATGCACCTCGCTCACACGAGCTGGGACCTTGCCGCGCTCAGCGACGGTCGCTTCGCCCTTGGCCTGGGCACCCAGATCCAGGCCCACATCGAGCGTCGGTACGGATCGACCTGGTCCACGCCGGCCGCCCGGATGGCCGAGTGGATCGCCGCGCTTCGGGCGATCAGCGCCCGCTGGCAGACCGGCGAGCCGTTGTCGTACGAAGGCACCTTCACCCGCCACACCCTGATGACCCCGGCCTTCGACCCCGGACCGCTGCCGCACGGTCCGCCGCCGATCTGGCTCGGCGCGCTGGGTCCGCGGATGGTGGAACTCGCGACCCGCTCGGCCGACGGCCTGCTCGTCCACCCGTTCACTTCCGATCGCCACCTGGCCGAGGTGACCCGACCGCGTATCGACGGCGGGTTGGCGGCCGCAGGGCGAGCCCGCCCGGATCTCACCATCGTGGGCCAAGCGATCGTGGCCTGCACCTCCGACCCAGCCGCCCAGGCCGACCTCGACCTTGCGGCTCGGTGGATGATCGGCTTCTACGGCTCCACCCCGGCCTACGTACCTGTGCTCGACACCGAAGGTCGAGGCCACCTCCACCCTGAGCTGCGGCGCCTCTCTCGCGAGGGTCGGTGGGATGAAATGGCCGCCCTCGTCGATGACGATCTGCTCGATGCCGTGGTGCTCCGCGGCGATCCCGACGTGGTCGGCGACCGCCTCCGGGCCCGCTTCGGCGGGTTCGCCGACCGCGTCGCGCTGAGCACGCCGGGAGGGATTGCCGATGAGGACCTGGCCGCGCTTGTGCGCAAGCTGAAGACGTGATCATCCGTGATGCCGTTGCCGCCGATCTGGCGGCGATGGCTTCGATCTACGACCACGCCATCGTCTATTCCGATGCCATCTGGCTCGACGAACCCATCGGGATCGAGGCGTTTGCCAGGGCCGTTACCAGCCTGCAGGCCACGGGCCGATCGGTCCTCGTGGCCGTCGATGACGCCACCGAAGGGTCGCCGGCACCGGTCATCGTCGGCTACGCCTCGCTCGGCCCGTTCCGAACCCTTGCGGGCTACGCGGCGACCACCGAACACTCGATCTTCGTCGCCGACGGCCACCAAGGGCGGGGGGTGGGCCAGCGGTTGCTCGACGAACTGGTGCAACGGGCCGCGTCCGAACAACGCCGAGTCATGGTCGCGGCGATCGACGGAACCAATGAAGGATCCATCCGGTTCCACGAGCGCAACGGGTTCGCGGTGGTGGGTCGCCTCCCAGGAGTCGGCACCAAGCACGGACGAGCCCTCGATCTGGTGTTGATGCAGCGCAACCTCGTCGACGGCACGCAATGAGCACGGTGGGCGAGCACGCGTCCGTGCTCGTCTTCGACCTGGGTGGCGTGGCCTGTCAATGGCTGCCGGACCGACGGCTAGCCGCGCTCAGCGGGCTCAGCGGGCTGCCACCGGGCACCATCGACCAACTCGTGTTCGACTCCGGCTTCGATGACGCGGGCGAGCGGGGGCAGTTCTCCCCCGAAGCGTTCGCCACTGAACTGGCCAACATGCTCGGCGTCGACACCTCCCCCGCGTCGACCGTTGCCCTTCGCCAGGCCTGGGCCCAGGCCTACGAGCCGCTCCCCTCGCTGCTGCGCGTGGTCCGCTCAGCCGCGTGTCGCACCGCGCTGTTCACCAACAACGGCCCGTTGCTGGAACAATCCCTGGCCCACGAGCTCTCCGTGGTGGGCGAGGTCTTCGACGAGCTCCTCCTCTCGTGGAGGATCGGCGCCGCCAAGCCCGATGACGAGGCGTTCCGGCGGGCCACCACGGTGCTGGGCGTAGCGCCCGATCAGGTGCTGTTCTTCGATGACAGCGAACCGAACGTGGCGGCCGCCCGCGCGTTCGGGTGGAGGGCCCACCGCTTCACCACGGTGCTCGACGTGCAGGCCACGCTCGCAACATGGACCTGAGCCACCAGCCGCACACGCGTCGCCACTTGGTCCTGCTCGAACTGGCCACCTTGCTGTCGGGCACGGGCAACGGCGTCGCCATGGTGGTCCTCCCGTGGATCGTGCTCGAGCGGACCGGCAGCGCGGGTTCCGCTGGCCTTCTGGCCGCGGCCACGGCGCTGCCCCTGTTGCTCTCCAGCCTGTTCTCGGGAACCGTCGTCGACCTGGTCGGGCGCCGTCGTGCTGCGATCGGCGCGGACCTGCTGTCGGCCATCTCGGTGGCGGCGATCCCGCTCGTAGATCGTGCGTTGGGCCTCAACCTGTGGTGGTTGATCGTGTTGGCCGTGATCGGCGCCGTCTTCGACCCGGCCGGCGTCACGGCCCGCGAGACCATGCTGCCCGCAGCCGCCGAGCGGGCGGGTCTGCCGCTCGAGCGGGTCAACGGGATCCACGAGGCGGTGTGGGGGACGGCGTTCGTGCTCGGGCCTGGGCTGGGCGGCGTCCTCATCGCCTTCGTCGGCGCCGTCGATGCGCTCTGGATCACCGCGGTGGCATTCGTCCTTTCCGCCACCATGGTCGCCTTCCTGCAGCTACCCCACGCCGGGCCGGCGATCGTGGATCCAGACGACACGGCTGGGTTGTGGGCCGACACCCGAGCGGGACTCCACTTCGTCCGCCACGACCCGTTGCTGCTCGGCATCACGGTCATCTCTGCGGTGCTCGTCTCGGTCTACATGCCGATCGAAGGCGTACTGCTCCCCGTGCACTTCGAAGCACTGGACCAGCCCGGCCGCCTCGGCGCCATCGTCATGGCCATGAGCGTGGGCGGCATCGTCGGGGCCCTGGGGTACAGCGCGTTCGCATCGTGGCTGCCGCGCCAGCGGGTGTTCCAGGGCGCGCTGTTGTCGACCGCTGCGTTCATCCTCGTGCTCTCGGTGCTGCCACCGTTCAGCGTGATGATCGCCGCGTCGTTCGGGATCGGCCTGTCCTATGGACCGGTCGGTCCGTTGGTGAACCTGGCCATGCAGGCGCGCAGCCCCGAGCACATGCGCGGCCGCGTGGTGGGAATCATCACCTCGACCCAGTACGCCGCCGGACCCATGGGGTACTTGGCGGTGGGCGCGGCGACGGCGCGATTCGGTGTGCGACCAACCTTCGTGGCCCTCGCCGTGCTGATCTTGGCGGTGGCGGTCAGCTCTCTGTTCGTTCGTGCGCTCCGTCAGCTCGATTCGCTCGAGCTGGCGAAGGTCAGGACAAGCGCTCGATGATCATGGCCATTCCCTGGCCACCACCGACGCACATCGACTCGAGGCCGAAGGTCTTGTCGTCCTTCTGGAGGCCATTGATCAGCGTGCCCATGATGCGGGCGCCGGTCATGCCGAAGGGGTGACCAATGGCGATGGCCCCACCGTTGACGTTGAGCTTGTCCCAGCTGATGCCGAGGTGCTTGGCCGACGGGATCACCTGGGCGGCAAACGCCTCGTTGATCTCGACCAGGTCGATGTCGTCGATGGTCATCCCGGCACGTGACAGCGCCTTGCGAATGGCTTCGATGGGGCCGAGGCCCATGATCTCGGGGTCGAGGCCGGTGACCGACGACGAGACGATGCGGGCCAACGGCGTGAGGCCGAGGGCCTTGGCCTTGGTATCGCTCATCACCACGACGGCGGCGGCGCCATCGTTGAGCGGGCAGGCGTTGCCCGCCGTGACGGTGCCGTCAGGGCGAAACACCGGCTTGAGGCCCGAAAGCCCCTCGGCCGTGGTGCCGGCGCGGATGCCGTCGTCGCGGGTGACGGTGACCTCGTTGCCTTCGTCATCGGTGGTGACGACGGGCGTGATCTCGTTCTCCCAGAAGCCGTTCTCGAGCGAGGCCGTGGCCCGCTGCTGCGAGAGGGCGGCGAACTCATCCTGCTCCTCGCGCGAGACGTTCTCGTACTGGGCCACGTTCTCGGCGGTTTGGCCCATCGAGATGTAGACGTCGGGAAGGCCACCGAGCGGCGACCAGGTGGGAGCGCCACCGTTGGTGCGCTCGGCCGTGCGAGCCTCGGCGGCGGCGTACTTCGGGTTGTGGGGGCCGCTGTCGGCCATGCCTTGCAGGAAACGGCTCACCGTCTCCACGCCGGCTGCCACGAACACGTCGCCGTCGCCCGCCTTGATGGCGTGGGCAGCCATGCGGATGCTCATCAGCGACGACGAGCAGTAGCGGTTGATGGTCACGCCGGGAACGTCGGCCATGCCCGCCTGGATGGCGACGATGCGCGCCAGGTTGTAACCGGACTCTCCCGCCGGCTGGCCACAGCCCAAGATGAGGTCCTCGACCAGGTTGCGGTCGAGTTCGGGCACCTTGTTGAGGGCGGTATCGACGATGAACGCACTGAGGTTGTCCGGGCGCTCGTTGCGGAGCGAACCCTTCATGGCCCGGCCGATGGGCGTACGAGCGGTGGAGACGATGACGGCTTCGGGCATGTGAGCTCCTTGTAGATCCCCGGGAAGACCATCTTGTCTAGCAAGTGACCCGCCGGTAACCGAATCCGGTCAGCGCTGGAGCCATTCCAGCCAACGGCCGTGCGGGTGGAGGTCGGCGAGGCGCACCTCGGTGCATTCACCATCACGCCAGACCATCACCACGAGCGCCGTGGCCCGACCATCGGGGCGGCCGTCGGGGCGAGGGGGGACGGCGATACCGGCGATGCGCTCGGGCTGCTCGGCAAAGAGCAGTGCCACATCGCGCTGGGCGCCGATCGTTGCCAACTCCTGCATGAACCGCTGCTGGCGCTCGACCGGCAGGTACGCCAGCACCCAGGTGGCCACCACGACGGGCAGAGTGTGCGCCGCAACCGCGGCCACATGACGACCAAGAGCGGTCACGGCATCGCCCGGTTCCACCACCGGTGGGTCGCCCTGGGCCAAGGCAACGGCGGCTCGCAGCCGGGCGATCCGGTCCCGTTCCTCGGGCCACTGGCACGCCACGAGCCAGCGAGCGTCGGGTGCATGCGCCAGGTCGAGCGGGTGCTGGTCGATGCCGACCGTGCTGGCGATGGGAAGGCTGTCCTCGGGCAGCGGAGGGACCAGGTCTCCACGCAGCTCGCAATCGATCATGAGCGTTGACCCGGCCGTGGCCGAGGTGATGACCTGCTCGGGCATCGAGTCCTTCGACGGGATGCGATAGCGGTAGCCGTAACGGCCGGGGTGGAGGTTGAGCCCGGCCGACGCCCCCACCTCGACGATCCCAAGTGGTTGGGAACGGCCCACGGCGAAGAGCGCGGGATAGATGGCAGCGCTGCGCCCAACCTCGTTGGTCTGGGTGCTGGCGGTCTCCAGCAGGCGCGCCACGCGCGGGTGGTACAGCGCAAGGCGGCGAAAGTGCGGCCACGGATCGTCGGCGCCCAGCCCGACCGGGCGGGGGCGCGCCGTGCACGACGGGTACCAATCGGCCAGTGGGTCCACCTCGCCGGCCAAGAGCACGTCGTGGACCGCCGCCAACAGCAGGTTGGGCGTCTGCTGGTCGGCGCTCCCGAGCAGGATGCGACTGGCAACGTCGAAGTCGCCCGCCGCCTCTTCGCAGAGGCGGCGATACAACGGCAATCGGGCGACCACTTGGTCAGCGAAGGCACGGAACTGACCCGCGGCCGCGGCAATCTCCACGTTGGCTGGGTCAGCCGGCGCCGTACACCGGCGTGGGTGCGGGGGCCTCGGCGAGGAGCTTGGTCACCGCCGCGCCCACCTCGATCGGCTCCCACCGGGCCCCGTTGTCGATCACCGTTCCGTGGCGCCAACCGTCGGCGACCGAAACCTTGCCGCCCTCGACCTCGAACACTTGGCCGGTCACCGACGCAGCGTCGGCGGATCCGAGCCAGGTCACCAGGGGCGCAACGTTGTCGGCCGCCATCTCGTCGAACGCGTTCGGGTCGTCGGGGGCGGCCATGGTGGCGGCGAAGACCTGCTCGGTCATGCGGGTGCGCGCCGCCGGGGCGATGGCGTTGGCGGTCACGCCGTAGCGCCCCAGTTCTGCGGCCTGCACCAGGGTCAGCGAGATGATGCCGCCCTTGGCCGCAGAGTACGCGGCTTGGCCGATGGACCCCATCAACCCAGCCCCCGACGTGGTGTTGATGATGCGAGCATCCACCGTCTTGCCCGCCTTGACCTGATCTCGCCAGTAGCCGGCGGCATGGCGTGACGCCACGAAGTGGCCCTTGAGGTGCACGGCCATCGTGAGGTCCCACTCGTCCTCGGAGGCGTTGGCAAACATGCGATCGCGCACCACGCCGGCGTTGTTGACCACCACGTGCAGGTCGCCGAAGGCCTCGATGGCGGCACGGACGAGGTTGGCTCCCCCATCCCAGGTGGAGATGTCGTCGCCGTTCGCGACGGCCTCGCCCCCGGTGGATCGGATCTCGTCGACCACCTCGCCCGCCGGACCGGTGGACCCACCCGAGCCGTCGAGTTCGGCACCGATGTCGTTCACCACGACCTTCGCCCCTTGGCGGGCGAACTCCAGGGCATGGCCGCGGCCGATGCCTCGCCCGGCGCCCGTAATGACCACAACCCGACCATCGCAGAGCAATCCCATGTGCTGCACCTGTCTGTGTTCTGAGAATCTGACGGATCGTCAGGTTACTGTCGAGCCATGGACCTCGGCGTCACGATCTTCCTCACCGACCAGAGCATCGACCCGATCGAGCTCGCTCGTGAGGTGGAGCAGCGTGGCTACAGCTCGTTGTGGCTGCCCGAGCACACCCACATCCCCACGAGCCGGCGCACCCCCGCCCCCATGGGCGACCCGCTTGCCGAGGAGTACCGGCGCTGCCTCGACCCATTCGTGGCCATGGGCATGATCACCGCCGTCACCGAACGACTGCGCATCGGCACTGGCATCGCTCTGATGGCCGAACGGGATCCGATCGTCACGGCGAAAGAGGTCGCCACCCTCGACCACTGTTCCGGCGGCCGCATCTCGCTCGGCATCGGCTACGGCTGGAACATCGAGGAACTCGAAAACCACGGCGGCTCGAAGAAGACCCGCCGGGCTGTGGTCCGCGAGCGCGTGCTCGCCATGCAGGAGCTGTGGGGCGAAGAAGCAGCCTCGTTCCATGGCGAACACGTGCAGATGCAAGAGGCGTGGGCCTGGCCCAAGCCCAGCCAGTCCGTGCGCGGCCGCGCCGGGGTGCCGGTCCTGATCGGTGGCGGCGCCGGACCCATCTTGTTCGAGCACATCGCCGAGTTCGCCGACGGGTGGATTCCCATCGGTGGCGCGGGTGTGGCCGCGGCAATGGCCGACCTCCACGCAGCCGGCGAGCGGGTCGGTCGGGCGCCGAGCGACTTCACGGTGATCCCCTTCGGCACGCTCCCCGACCAGGGCAAGCTCGACTACTACGCAACCCTGGGCATCACCGAGACCGTGTTGCGCCTGCCTTCAGCCGGCCGCGACGAGGTCCTGGCGACCCTCGACTCGTTCGACCCATTCCTCGCTGGTTGAGCAACCAGCGGGTGTCCACCGACCCGGCCGACCCGCGGTTGGCTGACTTCGTCGGGCTCAACGACCCGCAGGCCCGACGGGAGATCGAGCGTCGCGGCAACTACTTCGTGGTCGAGGGAATCGTCGCCATCGAGCGGCTCCTCGGGCTGGCGCAGTGGAACGTGCGCATGCTTGCCCTGCTACCAAAGGTCGCCGAGCGCCTCGCCCCGCTTCTTGTCGATCGTGGCGTCCCCACGGTGGTAGCCGACGAAGACACGCTGCGAACTGTGGTCGGGTTCGACATCCACCGCGGGGCGCTGGCCTCGGTGGACCGGCGAGCACCCGTGGCCCTCGACGCTGTCGTCCACCGGTCCACCTCGGGCGTCTTGGTGTGCGCCGAGGGCATCAACGACCACGAGAACCTGGGCTCGCTCTACCGGAACGCGGCGGCGTTCGGAGCCATCGGGGTAGCTCTGGACCCAACGAGCGCCGACCCCTTCTACCGCCGGTCGGTACGCGTGTCCCAGGGCAACGTCTCGGTGGTGCCCACCTCGTCGATGGCCGCAGCGCCCGAGGGGATCGAGCGCCTCCAAGCGCTCGGCGCCACGGTCTTGGCGCTGACGCCTGCGGGTGAGGTCGATCTCACCGAGCTCTCACCCGCCCGGTTGGGACCCGGACCCATCGCCGTGCTGGTGGGAGCCGAAGGACCCGGGCTGACCGGGGCGGCACGGCGCGCCGCGGACCACCGCGTGGCCATCCGGGTCCGCTCCGGGGTCGACTCGCTCAACGTGGCGACCGCCGCGGCGATCGCGCTTCACCACCTCGGGCACTGATCAGCGAGATCAGCGAGATCAGCTGGTGGAGGTGGTGGTGATGGCAGCGCTGAGGGCGACGATCAGCACACCCGAGACGAGGGCCAAGATCACCAGGACCGAAGCGATGATGCCGCAGATCCGCCCCGCCTGGACCTGGCTGCGGTTGGGTGCCGAACCGCCGGCCGCGTCGATCTCCTTGATGGCATTGCTGC
>Ga0105044_10007594_pt1 | contig 14933 bp, 11 predicted proteins | sample MAT01_FD_78092 | JGI IMG/M metagenome (GOLD analysis project Ga0105044, IMG submission 78092) | Freshwater microbial communities from Lake Fryxell liftoff mats and glacier meltwater in Antarctica - MAT-01 | ecosystem: Environmental > Aquatic > Freshwater > Ice > Liftoff microbial mat | place...
CGAGCTTCAGGAACTCGGCCCGTCTCCATTTCACACTCCGGATTTGGCCACAATGCGTTAAACTTTCGCGGCAGGATGCCGCGACTGCGATTCGACAGGATGTCCTCAAGCGAATCCGCCTTACAATCCATCGGTCTGAGGCGAGCGGCAAAGCCGTGATGCCTCGCTGGATTCGATACGCATGACGTTTATTGAACTGCTACCTGTCACATCTCCCGTTCGCGGCGTAATTCGCCCTCCCGGTTCCAAGAGCATTACCAATCGCGCAATGGTGATGGCGGCTTTGGTGGACGGTCCGATGACAATGACGGGTGTCCTGGACAGCCAGGACACGCGGGTGATGGTCGAGAGTCTGCGGCGGTTGGGGTTCACTGTCGATCAGAATCTCGCGGCCTGTCGCTGTACGGTCCACGGTCTGGGCGGTCGTGTTCCTGCTGAGACTGCCGACTTGTGGCTCGAAAACAGCGGCACCAGTATCCGTTTTCTGACATCTCTCTGTGCGCTGGGGACCGGTACATATCGCCTGGACGGCGTCGAAAGAATGCGACAGCGACCGATCGGCGATCTTGTGCGCGCTCTGAAACCGCTCGGCGCGAATATTCGATTTGAACAACCGCATGGTGATTGTCCTCCTATTATCGTAGAGGGCCGTGGCGGCAGTTTGCGGGGCGGTGCCACTTCGATCCACGGCGATATCAGCAGTCAGTTTCTCAGCAGCCTGCTGATGGCCGCACCTGCGTGCCGCGAAACAGTTCATGTCAGCGTTGAAGGCGAACTCGTCTCCAGACCGTACGTCACGATGACACTGCAGATGATGCAGGCGTTTGGAGCCAGGGTGCGGTATCCGGATGATCTGTCGTCCTTCCTGATCGAGCCACAACCGTATCGCCCAGGGACTTACGAAATCGAACCGGACGCATCCGCCGCCAGTTATTTCTTCGGAGCGGCAGCCGTGACCGGCGGGTCGGTGACCGTCACCGGGTTGTCGCGACATGCTTTGCAGGGGGATGTTGGATTTGCGGAAGCACTGGAACAGATGGGCTGCGAAGTCACATGGCAAAGTGATCGCATCACGGTCACTGGTCGTCCACTGCATGGCATCGACATTGACATGAATGCCATCAGCGATACGGCGCAGACATTGTCTGCCGTCGCGGTATTTGCCGACTCTCCCACGACGATCCGCAATGTGGGTCACATGCGTCACAAAGAAACGGACCGCATCACCGCCGTGGTGACTGAACTTCAACGTGCCGGGATTCACGCCGAAGAACTGGGCGACGGATTGCGGATTTATCCCGGGACTCCGCGGCCCGTTGAAATTCAGACCTATGACGATCACCGGATGGCGATGAGTTTTTCGCTGCTCGGACTGAAAGTGCCCGGCATCAGGATCCTCGATCCCGGCTGCACCGCGAAGACCTACCCGCAGTACTTCGAAGACCTCGCTGCGTTGTGTGCAGGAAGTCGGTCGTGACAGACTCTTAATCTTAATCCTACTCTTAATCTTAATCCCGCTCTGGATGCCAGGTCGTTTGCGGAGCGAAACACTCGGTGGCCGGGATAGCTGCGAATCGATTATGATTAAGAGGAAGATTATGATTAAGAACGAGAGAAGTTGAACGACATCCTCGAAGATCAGTTATTTTTCGAATGATCGGAAGTGCGTCGCAAGGCCACTGACAAATCGTCCGCGACTCATCACCCGACCGATTCCAGCCGCGCGGGCGGCGTCGAGTTTGGCGGTGTGAACGTGCGGTCCGAATGCAACCGTGCGAACCAGCAACTCCGGCGATGCGGCGCTCGCGAATGCGTGCGGATCGCTGAACGAGGCCGCGAGATCCAGGCAGACAATACTGCCGACTGCCGAGGCTTTGTCGATGGCAGCCTGCAGAGAATTCACAGACACAAATCCAAAACCGCTGCCTTCCGCAGCACCACCGACAGAACTGATGAGCATCAGGTCGGTGGAGCAAAGCACAACACATGGTGCAGATGGCGATTCGGTTTTCGGCATGGTGGCTGACTGCGGCTCGACTCGGAGAGCCAGGTTACGAGGAGCGGCTATTGTTGTTGCCGGATCGGGGCGAATTTGATGCGCTGCAGATACGGGATGTGAACTCCATTCTGACCGATACGACCGGAACAGGCGCCAATTGCGTTAATGATGTAGCGATAGTTCAGGTTATAATCCGGATCAATCTCGACTTCCTGTTTTTCCAGCTGGTCGCTGCCAATCGCCTGCAAGGCTGTGATACTGCGAAAAACTTTGGAATTGAGTGAAGAAATGGCTCCGGGGCCGCCGCCGAGATTTTCTCCGTTGAATTTGAGGGAAACCAGTTCACCGCTGGCATCTGCTTCCATGCGGACTTTGAATGGTGGTAATTCAGCGTCCGTCACGGAATCTGCCTTTGGAGCTCCTAACGGCATACTGATGTCAAAATCTCCTTCCGGTTCGATCATTTTCAGAGTGCACATGAAAAAGATGAGCAACTGAAACACCACGTCAATCATCGGCGTCATATCGATCTGAATTTTGCCGCCAGAGGCTCGGTTTCGCAGTTTCATAGTAACAACTCAATCGAGATTCCTGGGTGATCCTGAATTCCGTACAGCAAATTTATTTCGGCGGCCACAAATTTATTGTTGGGTCCGCATGAGTGGCTTTAGAAAAGGGGTCAGGAACCAATAGCCAAATGGCCCAGAGGGTGCTCCGCACGATTGGTTGCTGACCCTTTTTCTAAAGCATCCGGAAATTACGGTTCAACTTTTTGAGTTGCCTTCAGGGCGAATCGCTGAAACTGAATCCTGTCTTCCTGACACATCTGAATCAGTTCCTGAACCATGCCGGCAGGAACGCTGGCATCGGCACGAATTTCAACCGTGACGTCTTCGTACTTTGTGCCGATCGTTTTGTAGAATTGTGATTCCTGCTGCAGTCGAGGCCGCACCTGTTCCAGCGTGGCTTTCTCATCTCCAAAGAATAAATACGGAATGTCGGATTTTCGCTTTCCGGTGGAATCGATATCGTATCCGAAGTTGAGCATGAATGAGTTTTTTCGGACCGCCATTGGTGGCCTGGCTAACTGATCTTTCGGCAGCGTGACGCGTTCATCAGCTTCGTTCTGATCAAAATTGGTGATCACCATGAAGAACGTAATCAACTGAAACACGATATCGATCATGGGTGTCATGTCGATTTCCGGGACGCTGACATTTGCAGGTTTGAACTTCATCGCGGGAATCCTGAATCACACTACTTCTGCTTGCCGACAGTTGCAAACCGACCCATCAATCCTTCACTCACCATGCCGATTTCAAGTACCAGCCGCTGTATGCGGTTCTTCAGGATACCGTGGAACACCATTGCCGGAATCGCCAGCAGCAATCCGATCAGCGTCGTTACCAACGCCGTGGAAATACCGTCAGCGAGTTCCGATGGTTTGGGGGCAACGACGGACAACGCAATCTTGTCGAAACTTGAAATCATACCCTGAACTGTTCCCATCAACCCCATCATCGGAGCAATCGAACCGATCATTGCCACGTAGCTGAGACGATGTTCAAGTGCCATGTTTTCATCTTCACCGGCTTCCTGCATTCCTTCAACCGCTTCAGGATAACCACGGCTTAGACGTCCCATGCCCGCCGCGAGGACGCGCCCGACAAAAGATTCGTCCGCACGGGCGAATTCATAAGCTCCCTGGAAGTCTTTTGCGTTGAGTTTCTGTTCAAACTCTTCAACAAAAGTCGATGGCAGCAACACGTCACGTCGCACCTGCAGGAGATTCATCATGATGAGTGCCACCAGGATAAATGACACCAGCAGGAAGGCTGGTCCCCAAAACCAGCCGACAGCCCTGGCAATATACGCGAGAAAACTGCGGGATTGCACCGGAGTTGCCGCAGCCCCTGCTGCGGGCAAAGCGGCAGGGTCGGCTGCGGGATCGGCTTCGTCGGCGAATAGGCTCGTAGAAGTCCCAAGCGCTGGCCAGATCGACGCGGCCGTCAAGGTAAGAAGCAGGATGAGAACGGATTTACGTCCGCCGAAACGGGCGGATGATGCAGAGACATTACGCATTTCGAAGAATCTCCGGGATGTCCTCAAAGGGGCAAACTTGTCCAGTGAGAAATGTCGGCAAGTTGAGGATAGGAAGTGTAGTGACTTCAAGGCGTCTCGTCACTCTTCAGAGGGTGGCACAAGATGCGAGAAATCCGGATTTGTGAAAAGCTATTGGTTTGCCGCAGCCTGTGGAATCGTGGTCGCCTGCTTTGTCCACAGGCTGTTCGGATATTTTGTTGACAGTTTTGCCATGGCTTCGTCTGAACGGTCCTGATGTCCGGCAGGCGCCCACAACGAGACCAGATGATACAGCGCTTCGGCGTGGGCCGCTGGCTCCGAAGGATACAGGACATCGACATGCAGGTAAGCCATCAGAGCATCTTTTGGCATATTTTTCGTCCGGAAACAATCGCCCTTCAGAACCCACGCCTGGGCCAAAGTCTGCGATTCGGATTCGGATGCCTGGCTGATGACTCCGTCCAACGTGGCGATCGCCTCGTCGGTTTGTCCCTGCTTTTGCTGACACGCTGCCTTTCCCAGCAGTCCGTCAAACTGAGCGGTCGAGGACGCTGGATCTCCTGCGCTTTGGTCGATGACCTGTTGAAATGCCGACATCGCGCCCGCTGAGTCGTTACCAGCAAGAAGAAGCTGTCCAAGCTGTACGCCTGCCTGAAGTTGATAGCCTTTGACCGGTGACGTCTGAACTTCTTTCAGTAGCGACTGAGCTGCTTCGCCTTTGGCAAGCGAAGATTCCAGCAACAGGGCTTCGAAATAGCGAAAGTTGGTCTTGTTCTCTTCGCTGAACTTCTTCATCGCCGCGGCAGCATCCGGCACTTTTGCCGGGTCTGCCAACGCCTGTTTGACCATCGTCCGTGCGATCAGAAAATCCACATCTGCGGTAATGCGTTTGTCATCGCCCGCATACTCCTTCTTCACCGTCTGGAATTTTTCCAGTGCGACATCCAAAGCGCCGCTGCGTTCGTTCGACTGAGCCTGAGCCAGCAGCGCTGGTTCCATATCAAATCGCACACTGAAAATATCTGATACCGGGACTATCTGAGTCTGTCCGTTTGACAGTTTAATCGTGACAGATTCAAGCGTCATCGCCGAGATCTCGCCGCGAAACGTGACGCGATCACTGCGTTTTGTCACCTGATCGACGGCAGACACCGTCCCCGCACTGCCGATCACTGCCGTCAGAACGGCTAGCAGCAAGTGCCCGAACGACTTGTGACACCGCATGTATTTGGAAGTCATACGTTGATAACCCTCGTGGAGAATTCGGAATGCCGTTTTTGGTCTCGCTGGAGTCCAGCGGGTTACATCGTTATTTACCGTCCGGTGGATTTGGAGGTTTTCGTTGCGGCGGACGGGCCGGAGGCGGTCCAGGTGGTCGGCCTGCAGGTGGTTGTTGTTGAGCAGGTGGACTCGGGGCAGTTGGTTTTGCCACTGGCGGTTGAGATCCGGCGGGTGCTGTCCCCGTGGCCGGAGCGGCAGGTCGCGCCGCAGGCGGACGCGGAGTCGCTGGACGCGGAACTCCGGCTGGGGCTGAGGACGACACTCCGCTTCCATCTTCCGTCGCCGGACGGGTTCGTGGTTTGGAAGCAGCCTGACTGTCTGCCGCGCTGGACGACGGTGCCGTTGGTGAAGCTGGTTTGGTTCGCGGAGCAACCGCTGGATTTGCTGCGCGAGTTGCGGTACCGGCGCCTGCCTGTCGCGCAACTGCCTTTTGTTTCGTCGGCGTGGCGACGGCCGCAAGTCCGGAAAAATCCAGACCAGGCGCTGGACCATCACCGGGTTCCGGAAACATGGCTGCGGGATTGAAGGCTCCTGGGTTGCTCATAGCAAGAGCCGAAAATTTTGGCTCCTTCTCGGAGCCCGGTATTGTTGGTCGTCTGCTCGGACGGCGCATGAAGAAGAACATTCCGCCAGCGATCCCGATCGACAGACACGTAATCAGCGCGCCAAGCAGCAGCCCGCTACCAGCAGATTCTTCCGGCTGCGTCACCGCAGTTGCAGAACTCGCCTCAGGACTTTCCGTTGCCGTCTTGTCAGCAATTTCAAACTCTACGCCCGCTTCGCCAGCGCCGGACGCACGCTCAAGAGGAACGGGTGCGTCACCTTTATCCGTCTGCAAGTCCTGATACAGTCGGTCGAATTTCGCGAAAGAAGCATCATCCAGATCCCGATCCACCTGCACAAAACTTGTCACTTCCGCCAACGCAGAATTGAGCTGCTTGTCACTATCCGGAGCGTTCGTTTTCGCATAACGACGGCGACTGTTTGTCAGCTGGTAGCGAGCATCAATAAATCGTTCCCGCATTTCCGGTGTCGGAGTACGCTGCAACGACTGCTGCAGTTTGCGCGTCATCAACGACCAGCCCCAGACATGTCCTGCTTTGCCGTCCGGCGTTTTGATCCCCTGAATCGCATCCAGCAGTTTTGCCGGCTCACTGTCCGATCCCCAGTCACTCAGCACATGAGCCACTTCAAACTGAGCATCGAGTACACTCGGATTTGATTTCAGGATTTCATCGCAAATGCGGAACGCTTCATCATATTGCTTCTGCTGGCGTCGGCAGCGAGCCAGCCGCAATTGCACCGCCGTACGATTCCCTTCAGTCGCCAGCCCACCGGTGATGATTTCGTTGTACGCATCGGCCGCTTTGGCATAGTAGCCAGCCGACGCGATCGGATCGGTGGCAACGCCCTGACCAAGGCCGAAGTATGTTTCACCGATCCACAGCAATGAGTTGTAGTCCGACTTGTTTCGTGACTCGTAGACTTTTTGCAGAAACTTTTCGAACGAATCACGCGTCTGTGCCAGACGTTCGTTGTCGCCAGCCAGTTTCAGCCGTTTGAGTTCTTCCTGTAATTCCAGGCCCAATTGAGTGTATACCGCCAGGATATTCTGACCACCGACGTTTTCCAGCTGTGTCATCACACTCAGGGCCTGCTCGATCTGTTGAGTCCCCACGTATGCACGCAAAAGCAGTCGATACGTCAGCCCGGCAAATGATTTACTTTGAACTCCTTCATCGGGACGGGCATCACCGTCAGCGACTTCAATTGCAGCCACAACGGAGTTCGCTTCGCCACTCGTCAGTCGCGTGATTGTTCCCTGAAAATCACCGTCCAGATTCATAATGCTGGCAAGCGAAACTTCTGCTTTTATTAGTTCTTCGGACGGATTGGCATCCGGGCCCACTTTGTCGCGTGTCAATTGAATGCCCTGAGTCAGCAGATTGAGTGCTTCGGCTTTCCAGGTCTGCATTTCTGCGGGCGGCGTTTGGACATCTTCAGGGTTTTCTGTCGCAGTGGCGGCTTTCTGCGCCCAAGCGGCCCAGTACGACTGACCGGCCCCGATACGCGCCGCTGCATATTGCGGATCGGTGTTCGGCACTTCCAGATACCATTTGACTGCTTTCAGGGGCTCGTTTATGGTGCGGTACACGACCGCGAGTCGCATCCGTGCTTCACCGCCACGACTGGACTGCGGATAGAGTTCCAGAATCTTCAGACACACATCTTCCAGGGCACGGGTTTCAAAATCACGATCCTGGCTCGAGGCCATGTTCCACGCCGATACCGCCGCCTCGATCGCTATCTCTGTGGCATTCAATGCAGTGTCCGGATCCGCTGCGCGGTCCTGAATCATGCAGTACCGAGCCAGAATCAAGGAGTCCAGCGGGCGGCCCAGCCTCAGCATTACGAAACTCTGCAGATAACGCGCCTGAGCCACTGCTTTCGGATCACTGTCAGAATCCCGCAGGTCCAGAGCCATCTGCAGCAGTCGACCAACCTCTGTCAAATGCGATTCGAGAGCGGCTTTTTTTTGAGCCCGCTGATCTTGTTCTGCGGCCGCGGCAACATCGTCACTGAGCACCTTAATCTGTGCGATCATGTTGAAGGCACGCTGGAAGGCAGTGGCAAAGTCTTTTGGTTCTTTGTCTTTGTCACCCAAAGTCGCCTTAATTCGGCGACTCATGGCGTTCGCAGGTTCGCGATAGGGGCCACGATAACGGGCGACGGTCGTCGCATCGTTCAGCGCCAACCGCAGTGTCGCTTCGCGATCTTTCTCCGCCAGGTCACGCGCGGCACCCAGTTTTTCTGCCGCAATTGCACGCTCCCACAAAATCCCCAGACCATCGGAACTCGATATTTTTGTCTTGTTTTCCTGCAGCCAGATCGTGGCTTGCTGCACCACAAGCTGGTGGTCATTCCGCTGTGGATCATTCAGGCAAATCAACCGATAATGCAAAGCAATGGCTTTGAGCTGTTCGACGGTATCACTTTTCGAAGTATGCCCCAGCATCTCGTTGTAGATCCCCAGCGCGCGGCTGAGATCACCCTGTTCCTGATAACACTTCCCCATCATCAAACGGGCGTGAAGACCCACGGGTTCTTCGCGATAATGACTGTGAAGGTCTTCGAACAGTTTAGCGGCCGTCGTGAGAGTGTTCTTGCGCTCTTCGGTGCCATTGTCAAAGGTGAGTCCACGTTCATAAGTGCAGCGAATCAGATTGAACCAGGCACGTTGATACTTAAAATCGACGTCCCGTCGTGCGTTGTATTTCTCTTCTTCTTTTGTCCGGTCAATAAAGGTTTTTGGAAAGAGATCCAGCGCTGCTTTGTACTGATCGTTTGCCGTCTGATAAATTACCTGACCTTCATCAATCAGCTTGCGCGCGGCGAGTTGATATTCGGTACGCTTGTCAGGAGATTCGGCACCCTCCATCTGCCAGATCAGCGTGCGTGCGCGTTCCAGTAAAAGTTCACCCAGCATCGAATTCGCAAACGCCGCCTGGGGATGATTGCTGTGAGCGCTCGTGAATTTCTGCAGAGCCTCTTTCGCCTGCTGCAGGTACAGATCGCGATCTTCAGGGACACGTGACGATGTTCCCATTGCCTGCAATGTCTTCGCACGTTCCAGATCAATCAGATCGCGAATCGCAGCGGACAGTTCTGATCGTTGCTGAGCGACGTCCAGATATTCCAGAGCCGTATCGAAATACTGTCGTTCGCGCAGTCCTTCCAGGAATTCCAGCACGGGTTCTTCAGCCGATGCAACGCCGGAACTCACCAGCCACAGACCCGCGATCAGTCCCGTACAGAAGACGCAAATGGCAGCATTTAACCTGCCGACAAGTTGAACGCTCACGCGGACGGTTCGTTGCGTAAGCGTGGTCAGTATCTGTAAACCGTCCATGCAGTATCCTTTGTCGAACCGAATCCGACATCGTCATTAAGAATATCAACTGAGGAACAACCTCTAAAGGCACCAACACAGCATATTGCCGGATTTATGTCCTGGCAATAATTACGTGAATGCGGTGATCCTTTCTGCGGGAAAGTCTCTATTGGCCAACTGACTCAGAGAACTTGAAAAAGTCCAGCTTTACCAATGGCATGACAGTACCCACATTGCGAGTGTTTGGCCGCGCAAAGCCATAGGCAATCACTGCTCCGGAAGAGAGTTCCCCGACATAAATCACTCCGTACGCTGGCTGAACGCCGCCAATGTCTCTCAGATTCAAAATCCCGGAAACGATGGCATACTTAGGCTCGGGCGTTTTCGCAGACGTCTGGAAATCCGCTGCCACGTTGTGCAAAAAACGGTATCCGAATTTGCCAGTCTGATTGTAAAGGACGCCGCCTGTAATGACGCCGGTCAGGTGATTCAGCACGAATATACCTTCAGCTTCTCCTACCTCAGACAGGGGCACCGAGACCATCGTAAACTTATCATTTCCGTTGGCCATGCCAGCCTTGATTTCCGGTTGCGGCCAGAAATACGCGCTCGCTCCCATGACAATTGCCCCGGCTGCGAACATCATTGTGGAACGCAGAATGTGATTTCTCATAAACTCGCCTTTGCGTTTTGCTGGAGATCCCGGCATCAGAACAGTGACGATGCCCACCGGAATGATCATACTCATATGATTGCCGCACGACCAGACTCGCGACGAGTGATCTTGTGAGGACTTGCCTGCATTTTGGTTTTCCGTCACTATTCCTTTCCAAATCCACGTAAATCACAGCCAGCAAACCATGCCTTCCAATCCGAAATCCACCGAAACCTGTATCTGGTCGTCAATCCGCGAACGAGCGTCTGAACGGGCCAGTTCGGAACCGATGCTCGCCAGTTTTCTGCACGCCACGGTACTCAACCACGAGCGCTTCGAAGACGCTGTGAGTTATCACCTTGCGGGCAAACTGGCATCCAGCACGTTGTCTGCCATGCAATTGCGTGAAATTATTCTGGACGCGATGCATAAGGACCCTTCGATCGCCGATGCGATATGCGCTGACATCCGAGCCGTTCGGGAACGCGACCCGGCCGTCACATGCAACCTTGTGCCACTCTTGTTTCTAAAAGGCGTTCATGCCCTCATCGGCTATCGCATCGCAAACTGGTTATGGGGTGAGGGACGCGAACTGCTTGCGTTATTTCTGCAAAACAGAATGTCAGAAGCGTTCAGCGTCGATATTCATCCGGCGGCCAGAATCGGACGCGGAATTCTGATGGACCATGCAACTTCCATCGTGATCGGCGAGACCGCCGTCATTGAAGACGATGTCTCGTTATTGCATGAAGTCACGCTCGGCGGCACGGGAAAATCCACCGGTGATCGTCATCCCAAGGTCCGTCGCGGAGTGCTGATCGGTGCCGGCGCAAAAATTCTGGGCAACGTGGAGATCGGTGAAGGAGCCAAAGTCGGCGCCGGCAGCGTCGTTCTGAAGAATGTTCCGCCACATTGCACTGTCGCAGGTGTCCCTGCTGTCGTCGTCGGAAAACCGTGCTCAGCAAACCCGGCCCATGACATGAACCACGAAATCTACGTCGGCGATTCAATCTAGGACCAGGAAAAGGGGTCAGGAACCAATAGCCAAATGGCCCAAAGGGTGCTGTGCACTATTGGTTCCTGACCCCTTTTCCAAGCCTTCCTCCTTCCTCCTTCTGCCTTTCAAACATGCCCATCGACCTTTTGACATCTCCTCGCTGGAAAGCGGAACATCTTGGCCTGCCGATGCCCGATTCGCCGCATGCCGTTTCGGTTGCGCTGCCATTGTGGGAACACAACATCAAGTATGAAGAGGGCGATGCAGAAGTCGTCAACCGGCTGCAGGCTGCGTATCCGCGATTTTGTCTGCATCCTTATGTACGGCGTTTGTGCCATGACGTCTTTGGTGCCGAGAACGCAGGCCTGATTTTCCCGAGCGCTGCAGCAGCTCAGCGGGCAGTTGACTACGTCGTCTGGCGTGGCGGGCGGACCGCTCGACTTGTGGGAATCGCAAATCAGACGGCCTGTGGTGTCGCGATCGAACCGGACGAGTTTTCACGACTCCGCGAGTATTGGCAACATGCCGGTGAAGTCCTGACCTCGCGCGCGGCAGAGTTGATTCTGAGCGGTCAGACTGTGAAAAGCTCTGAAACGAACGCGCGTCAAACCGTTCGTCGCCGATTGCAAGAGTTCAGAACCAGCCCCCATTCCGAAATCTGGCTGTATCCCTGCGGCATGGCGGCGATCGCTGCCGTATGGCGTGCCCTGCGACAGCACGATTCGGCAAATCCCAGCGTGCAGTTTGGCTTCCCGTACGTCGATACACTCAAGATCCAGCAACGCTTTGCTCCGGCGGATGTGCGGTTCCATCCAGTCGGTGATCGCGGCGATCTCCAGCAACTTGAAGCGTTGCTCAACACACAGAAGATCGCCGCCCTGTTCTGTGAATCCACGACGAATCCACTGCTGACTTCACTTGATCTGCAGGCCCTGCGGCAGCTTGCGGATGAACACGAATTTCTGCTGGTGATTGATGACACTCTGGCCGCATGCATCAATCACGACGTGTTGCCCTTTGCTGATGTGGTCGTTACGAGTCTGACAAAATATTTCAGCGGTTACGGTGATGTTCTCGCAGGTTCAGTGACCCTGAACCCGGCCAGCCGACACGCGGACTGGCTCCGATCAGGACTTGCTGATAACTTCGAAGAACTGCTGGTCGATGTTGACATTGAGGTTTTGGAAAAGAATTCGCGCGACGTCCGGGCGCGCGTTGAAACTATCAACCGCAACGCCAATCAGATGGCACGATGGCTGACTGAGCAACCGCAGGTGGACAGGGTGTATCATCCGAGTCTTGACGCGCAGCGCTTTGACTGGATGAATGCGCATTCGACCGACCATAACGGCGGACTGTTATCGATCGTACTCAAGAGCCCCGCTGTCACAACGCCGACCGTATTCGATCATCTGGCAGTCTGCAAGGGTCCCAATCTGGGAACGAATTTTACGCTCTGCTGTCCCTACACAATCCTGGCGCATTTCACAGAACTGGATTTTGTCGAACACTGCGGCGTCTCCCGCTGGTTGCTGCGAATCAGCGTCGGCACTGAACCGATCGAAGAACTGCGAACCCGCTTTCAACACGCGCTTCGTAGTGCGGGCAGTATCGACTGACGTAAACGGCAGTGGGACACGGTTCAACGACAAATGAAGTGCGCGTGCCAACATTGATTGCGATGAATGCGATTCACCCTGAAGGGATGCCAGAAACGCGAATCTGGCACCCTGATCAGGGTGCGAACCCAATTTTTTGCAACGTATCGGTGGTGGCGCTCCGCTTACCACCGGCTAATTTCTCGAACCGCTTCGCGGTAAGGCACACAAATCACTATTACGTCCACAACATCACCAATCTGGCCGTCGACAGCACTCGCGCACACGATTTGTCGTTGAACCGTATTTGGCTCACAAAGCACTCCGCGTGCCAAACGCTACGAATGCAGATCTTCCAATGATTTTCGGCCTTTGGAAACAAGCAGGTCTCGCCGACTTCCATTGCGGCAGGCTCTTTGTGCAATTCCGTTTGTACTAAACACAATCGGAGTTATGGAATGGCGTCGTGGCGTATCTTGAGTTCCTGGATCGGTCACAACGATCTGTTGTCGGCGGCTGCTGAGCAACATCAGGAATTCCAGAAGCGAGTACTGTCGACACTCAAGATTGAACGTCCGTTGCCCGTTAAGAAGCAAACTGGCCCCATCAGGACATTGCTCGACCAGGAGCAGTTCGATGAGATTCATTTGCTTGGTGACTATCCTAAGTGGCTCCGACAGCTTTACACGGAATGGCTCAATCGGTCCGTGACGATGCATGCAGTAAGTCTGGCTGACCCAACCGACTACAGTCAGATTCTGGAAGCCGTCGAAGGCGTACTCGCAAAGATCAATCGCCGTCCGGACGCCGACTTTTCATTTCTGCTGACTCCAGGTACGCCGTCCATGGCGGCCACATGGATTTTGATCGGAAAATCGAGATACGATGCCACGTTTTGGCAGACCCATGAAGGTAAAGCCGCTCGATCTGAGGTCCCATTTGATGTGGTCGCGGGGTTCGCGTCGGAATTGGCAACCGTCCCCGATGCCAACCTGCAGCACCTCGCAACAACACCGCCTCGTGAACTGGCCGGGTTTGAGAAGATCTCAGGCTCAAGCAAGATACTGACGCTTGCCGCAGGCCGAGCTGCGAAAGCGGCAGCCCGCGATGTCCCGGTCCTGATCCTCGGAGATCCCGGCACTGGAAAGGAACTCTTTGCGGAAGCGATTCACGAAGCCAGCAAGCGGAAAGGGAAGCCGTATAAACGGATCAACTGCGCCGCGATTCCCGACAGCTTATTAGAGGGTCAGCTTTTTGGCTACGTCGAAGGGTCGTTTTCCGGAGCGAAGAAGAAGGGCCAGCCTGGGATTTTCGAGCAGGCAGACGGAGGGACTTTATTTCTGGATGAAGTTGGTGAATGCAGTCCAGCGATGCAGGCTGTACTTCTTCGGGTCCTTCAGCCACCACACGGAAAAGGTCCGTGCTTCCGCGAATTCTCTCCAGTCGGTGATCTTGGCGAGATTCGCCACAGCGATGTGCGGATCATCAGCGCCACAAATCGCGATCTCATCAAGGAAGTCGAAGCTGGAAAATTCCGGGAAGACCTTTTCTATCGACTGGCCGTGATCCAGGTGAAGCTACCGCCGCTTCGCAGTCGCAAGACCGACATTCCGGAACTCATCGACATTCTGATGAAGGAAATCAACGGGGATTTCCGCCGGAACGAAAAGGACTATCAGTACAAAAGCGTTTCTGATGATGCAAAACGATTTGTGCGGAGTTACGACTGGCCGGGCAACGTTCGGCAGCTCAAGAACACATTGGTCGAAGCTGCTGTGATGTGTGAGCAGCTCATTATCGAGGTTGGCGATGTGAAGGCTGCAATCGCCGATGTACCGGGTAAGACTTCCGGCCTGTTTGATCAGGAGCTGGGGAGTGGTTTTTGTCTGCAAAACCTGCTGGAAGACGTGCATCGCAAGTATTTGGAACGAGCCATGGAAGAAGCCGACGGAGTAAAAACCAAGGCCGCAGAACTACTCGGAATGTCAAGTTATCAAACTCTCGACGCACAGCTAAAACGACTAAAGGCTCGCGTCAGCAAGAACAAATAGTTACCTCATCGCATCCGTGATTCTTCGCTTTGGCACACGAGTTGCCTTTGTCGGGTTTCATGCATTCAGAATCGTACCTCATCATGCAATCAATCAACTTCGAGTTCTTACGACCGAAGTGGCCAGAGCTGTCAGGGCTCGGTGGCTTTGCGGAAGCGTACACCCATACCGATGCTGTTGGGGCGATCTCAAAGCTCCGGATGTTCTGCGAACAAGTTGTCGAATGGATTCACTTCGACCAGCGTCTGCCGAAACCCTATCAGGCCAACCTGAACGACCTGATGGCCAATCATGCCTTCAAAGATGTTATCCCCGACGTTGTTCTCTCGAAACTTCATGCACTTCGAAAAGAAGGCAACAAGTCGGTTCATGGCAACG
>Ga0105044_10007595_pt1 | contig 14933 bp, 10 predicted proteins | sample MAT01_FD_78092 | JGI IMG/M metagenome (GOLD analysis project Ga0105044, IMG submission 78092) | Freshwater microbial communities from Lake Fryxell liftoff mats and glacier meltwater in Antarctica - MAT-01 | ecosystem: Environmental > Aquatic > Freshwater > Ice > Liftoff microbial mat | place...
CGCGATCGCGACGTGATGCTCGTCGGCGCGGGCCTTGGCCGACTCGTCGTTGGCGACGCTGATCGCGGCGACCGCGCCGGCGTGCAGCCCGGCCAGCTCGGTGCGCAGCGCGGCCAGGGCCTCGGCGCTGGCCCGCTCGGCTTGGACGGCTCGCTCGGCGGCGGTCTGCTCGGCCTCGGCGCGGGCCTTGTCGCGGGCGGCGGTGTGCTCGCGCTCGGCTTTGCTGGTCGCGGCCTGGTGCGACGCCACCAGCTGCTGCATCTTGGCCTCGGTCTCGCGGCGCGCGGCGGTCGACTCGGCGTGCTGAATGCGCGCGGCCTCGCCGTCGCTGGTGAGCTTGCCGACCCGGGCCTCGAGGGTGCCGATGCGAGCCTTGGCCTCGCCGACGGCGGTCTCGGCGATCTCGACCCGCTCGTGATCGCCCAGGAGGCGCGCCTCGAGCTCGACGTTCTTGCTCTCGACCGCCGCTTTGGCGTGCTGGAGTTGACGCGTGCGCTCGCGGGCGTCGAGGACCTCGCGATCCTTGTGCGAGATCTCGTCGCGCAGGCCGAGGAGCTCTTTGTCCTTGCTGGCCAGCATCTCGCGCAGGTTCAAGAACTCGCGTTCGCGACTCACCGGCTTGGTCGTCGACGGCTCGGCGGTCTTGGCCTTGTCGAGCTCGGCCTTGAGACGCTGGTTGTCGCGCTCGAGCTGATGGAGCTTCTGGAGGGTGCGGCGATCGTGGACGCCCGACTGCTCGGCGTCAGCGCGGGCCGCGATCTCGTCGAGGCCGAGATCGAAGGGCGCCGGCTCGTCGACCGGTGGCGTGGTGAGCGGCTTGGCGCGCGCTGCGCCCGACGACGGCGGCGGCGCGGTGAGCGGCCGAGCGCGCGGCGGCGGCATCGGGGTGGGCGTCGGTGCCAGCGACGGAGGTGGCGGGGCCGGGACCACCGGCTCGGTGCGTGGTAGCGGCGGCGGCGGCGGGGCCGGCGCTTCAGCGACCGGCGTGGGGAGGGCCGCGAGCGGCTCGATGGCGTCGAGCGCCGGCAGCGGGATCGACGCGCTCGTCTCCATCATGATCAGCCCGTCGATCGACTCGATCGGCTCCTCGACGTCGAGCGCCTCGTCGCGCGCGGCGGCCGGCGGCTCGGCGACCGGCAGGGCGACCGGCGGCTCGGCGAGGAGCGCCGGCTCCGGCACGCTGGCCTCGACGGGGCCCGAATCGATCGCGCTCGCCTCGAGGGTCCCGGGCTCCAGCTCGACCGCACCCGACTCGACCTCGACGACCCCGACGGCCGCCGTGGCCGAACCGTCGACCTCCTCGATGGTCTCGACCGGGTCCGCCTCGGCCGGCTCCGGCAACGGCCGCGGCTCGGCCGCCTCGATGGGCTCGGGAATCCCGCCGATATCGAGCGGCGGCATCAGCATCGACGCGCGCGCCACCTCGATCGGCACCGCGTCGGTCAGCGCCGCGAAGGCCGCGTCGGTCTCGGCGTCGATGAGGTCGTCGAACGCCTCGGTCGAGGCCTGGGTGTGGCCGCCGTCGTCGAAGTCCTCAACCTCGGCCAGCTCGAGCCCGCTCTGCTCGACCTCATCGACGACCACGTCGTCGTCGAGGGCGACCTCGTCGACCTCGATCGGCAGCGCGAGGTCGGCCTCGCTCTCGACCTCGACCAGATCGCCCAAGCCGATCAGGTTGTCGAACTTGCCGAGCAGCTCGGCCTCCGACAGCTCGCGCTTGTCGAGGTACTCGTCGGCGTGGACCTTGAGCTTGCGGTGCGCGATGAACGCGGTGGGCGCCACCGAGGACGTGATGAGCACGACCGGCAGGTTGGCGGCGACCGTCTTCTTGGCCTTGTTGAAGGTCGCGTAGCCCTTCTTGTCGGGCTCGTCGACGGAGATCACCACGGCGATCGCGCCGAGCTTCGCGACCTGGCCGAGCGCGTCGCTCGAGTCGTCGCGGATGATCTCGAAGCCGTAGGGGCCCAGCTCGCGAGTGAGCAGGGCGTGAAAGTCGCGATCGGAATCGATGAGCAGTATCGGGCGCTGGCTCATGCGTCGACGAGCATATCCGCTCGCGCGCGCCCGCGGGCGCGTGGGGGAGCCTTAAAGCTCCCCGCGCATCGTCAGCGCGGGGCGTCGTCGCCGATGCGGGGCACCAGCAGCGTCTCGCCGACCAGCGAGAGGATCTCGCGCTGGGACAGCGTGCTCGACGTGAGGATCATCGTGTGGCCACCGTCGCGGACGAAGGTGCCGTCGTGGGGCGTGGCCCAGACCTCGTAGCCGGCCACGGTCATCGCGCTCGCCGGATCGAGGGCGATGCGGTTGGCGCCGACCACGATGGCCGCGATGTCGAGCTGCCCGCCGTCGGGCGTGAGGATCGCGTAGGTCAGCCGCGCGACGTCGGCGCCGAGCACCTCGGTGCCGTGCAGGCGGATCTTCACGTCGCTCATCGACCAGGCCGGGTTGCTGGAGGCCATGCCGCCGCTCAGCACCGGCATGGTACGGCGCGGCGCGGTCTGGGCCGGTGCCGCGATGGTCGGATCGCGCTGGACCGGCGCCGACTGCGGGCGCGACATCGCGACGAACAGCACCAGCGCGGCGACCGCAGCCAGCGCCGCGCCACCGGGCAGCACGTAGGCGCGCCGCGACGGTCGGCGGGCCCGGTCGACCTCGTCGAGGGCGCGGTTGAGCCGCGCCCGCAACAGCGCCGGGGCTGGCGGTGCGGCCAAGCGCTGGCGACGCAGCAGATGCGCCGCCCGTTCACGCTCGACGTGGGCCTTGCACGGCGGGCATCCCAAGAGGTGGAGATCCATGTCATGGACCTCCTGTTGGGCGAGCTCGCCGTCGAGCAGCGTCATCGCCATGGTGTCGATGTCGTCGCACAGCTTGAGCATGGTCACGACTTTTTGTTCCGGTAGGCAGCGAGGTCGATGGGAGGGTTGTCGCGGCGGCCGTCGACGTGGCTGACGTCGTCGCGCACGTAGCCCTCGGCGATGGCGAAGGGCCGGAGCTGAGCCTCGAGGAGACGGCGGCCCCGAAACAGGCGGCTCATGACCGTACCGACGGGACAATCCATCGCGTCGGCGATCTCCTTGTAGGACAGCCCCTCGACATCGCACAGCACGACGGCGGTGCGGAAGTCGGCGGGCAGGGCGTCGAGGGCGCGCTGGACATCGTCGGAGACGCCGCGCTCGACCAGCGCGCGCTCCGGGCTCTTCTGGGTGTGGGCCTCGACGTGATGGAGCACGCCGTCGACCGCGTCTTGCTCGGCGCTGGCGGCGTCGAGCACCTCGCGCTGCCGGCGGCGGCGCTGGTATTCGTTGATGAACGTGTTGGTGAGGATCTTGAGGAGCCAGGCCTTGCAGTTCGAGTTCTTCTCGAACGTGTCCCAGAACCGGTAGGCGCGCAGCAGCGCCTCCTGCACCAGATCCTCGGCGTCGCGCGGGTTGCGCGCGAGCCGATACGCGGCGCCGTAGAGCGCGTCGAGGTGGGGCAGCGCCACCACTTCGAACTCGCCGCGGCGGGGAGACTTCTTGGCTAGCATCGGAGCTTGCCTATCTTACCGCCGGGCCCGAGTCCCGCATTCCCGCCACCAGCCTCAGATAAACCGGGACACCGAGATCGCGGAGGCGATCAGGTTCGGTAGGTGACGTGAGGGACGCCCAAGGCTTCGGCGACCGCGGCGTGCGGGACGGTGCCGCGGAACGTATTGAGTCCGCTGATGAAGACCGGGTCGGCCTTGATCGCGCCTTCGAGGCCGGCGTCGGCCAGCTTGGTCACGTAGCGCATCGTCGCGTTGGTGAGCGCGTAGGTCGACGTGCGCGGCACCGCGCCCGGCATGTTGGCCACGCCATAGTGGATGACGTCGTGGACCACGTAGGTCGGGTTGTCGTGCGTGGTCGGACGCGCGGTCTCGACGCAGCCGCCCTGATCGATCGACACGTCGACGATCACCGAGCCGGGCTCCATGGCCTTCACCATCGCCTCGCTGACCAGGCGCGGCGCGCGGGCCCCGGGCAAGAGCACCGCGCCGATGACGAGGTCGCTCTCGAGCACGCAGCGCTCGATGTTGAGCGGGTCGGAGTACTGCGTCGAGATGCGGCCGATGTAGACGTCGTCGAGGTACGCCAGCGTCTTCAGGTTGACGTCGAGGACCGTGACGTTGGCACCCAGGCCGACCGCGATCTTGGTCGCGTTGGCACCGACGACGCCGGCGCCGATGATGGTGACGCGGCCGCGCCGCACGCCGGGCACGCCGCCCAGCAGGATGCCCTTGCCGCCGCGCTCGCGCTCGAGGTACGTCGCGCCGGCCTGGACCGCCATGCGGCCCGCGACCGCGCTCATCGGGGTGAGCAGCGGCAGATCGCCGGGCGTCGGCTCGATGGTCTCGTAGGCGATGGCGTCGACGCCGCGCTTGAGCAGCTCGTGACCGAGCTCGTGGGCGGCCGCCAGATGGAGATACGTGAAGAGGATCTGGCCCTTCCGCATCAGCGGAAACTCGGTCGCGATCGGCTCCTTCACCTTCACGACCATGTCGGACTCGCCCCAGACCTCGTCGCGGGTTGCGACGATGCGGGCGCCGGCCTTGAGGTAGTCCGCGTCGGGAATGCTCGAGCCGATGCCCGCGCCTTGCTCGACGAGCACGTGGTGACCGCGGGAGGTGAGAGTGGCCGCGCCGGCGGGGGTCATCCCGACGCGGAACTCTTGAGTCTTGATTTCCTTGGGGACGCCGATGCGCATGTGAGGCGGACTATCCGGCGCGCGCGCGACTCGAGTCAATGGCGCGACTCGACGACGAGGTGCCGATCGCGCGCGATGCGTTGCGTCATGACTCGCGCCCCGCTCCGGGCGGGCCCGCGCCGCCGAAAATCTGGTTTCGGGCCGAGTCTGCTTGACGACGAGGGTGTCGTACGGCCGGGGCTGGCGGATGGTATCGGCCGAGCCGATCAGGATCGATAGTCGGCGTTGATCGACACGTACTCGTGTGAGAGGTCACACGCGAGCATCTGAGCCGACGCCTTGCCGCTGCCCAGGTCGACGGTGACGCGGTAGCTCGGTGCGGTCATGACCGCGGCCGCGGCGGCCTCGTCGTAGCCGGGCGCGACGGTGCCGCGCCGCACCACCTCGACCTCGCCGATGCGCAGACCCAGCCGGTCCGACGTCAGCGCGACGCCGGCGTTGCCGACCGCGCACAGGATGCGGCCCCAGTTGGGGTCGCCGCCCGCGATGGCGGTCTTCACCAGCGGCGAGGTCGCGATGCGCCGCGCCACCGCCGCCGCCGCGCGCTCGCTGGCCGCGCCGCGCACGACGATCGTCACGACGTGGTGCACGCCCTCGCCGTCACGCATGAGCAGCGTCGCCAGCTCGGCGAGCAGCTCGGTGAGCGCGGCGCCCAGCTTGGCGGCGCCGGTGCCGGTGAGCACGGGCCCGGTCGCGCCCGAGGCCAGCACCGCCAGCGTGTCGTTGGTCGAGGTGTCGCCATCGACGGCGATGGCGTTGAAGGTCGGCGCCACCGCGGCCCGGGTCAGCCGGGCCAGCGCGGCCGGCGCGATCGCCGCGTCGGTCGCCACGAACGTGAGCGTGGTGGCCATGTTGGGCGCGATCATCCCCGCGCCTTTGGTGCAGCCGACCAGCGCGATCGAGGCGCGGCCGATCTTCACCGTGCGCGTCGCGACCTTGGGCCCGCGGTCGGTCGTGAGGATCGCGGCCGCGAAGTCGGCGAAGCCCTCGGCGCGCAGCGCTTGGCCGGCGGCGCGGGTGCCGGCGACGACGCGATCGATCGGCAGCGGCTGGCCGATCACGCCGGTCGAGCACACCAGCAGCTCGTGGGGCCGCGCCCCGATCGCGGTCGCGGCGGCCGCGCCCATGGCTCGCGCGTGGATCGCGCCCGCGCGCCCGGTGCAGGCGTTGGCGTTGCCGCTGTTGACCACGACGCCGCGGATGCGGCCGCGCGCGGCCTTGAGGTTGGCGACCGACAGCAGCACCGGCGCCGCCTTCACGCGGTTGCCGGTGAACACCGCGGCGGTCGCTGCTGGCGCGTCGGCGGCGAGCAGCGCCACGTCGGGCCCGCCCTTCTTCTTGATGCCGGCCGCGACGCCAGCGAAACGAAACCCGTTGACGATCACGCCACCGAGCTTAGGGCCCGCGAGTGGACAAGTCGATCGAGGATCGCGGTCGAGGCGCCGGGAGGGCAAGGCGACGGCGAGGACCGCAGGGGAGCATCCTCGACGGATGTGACCCGAGGACCGGAACCGGCAACGCAGCCAGCCGGGATGGATCGGCCGCGAGAACGGTCGACTTGTTCATGCGCGGGCCCTTACTCGGCGGCCGACTCGACCTCGTCCTTGCCGTGGCACTTCTTGTACTTCTTGCCCGAGCCGCAGGGGCACGGATCGTTGCGGCCGACTTTCGGCTTCTCGCGACGAACCGTCTCGACCTTGGCGTCGGCATCGGCGGCCTTGCCGGACGGCGCCTGCTGCGAGGCCGCGCCGCTCGCCGCCGCGGCCTGGGCCCGGGCGTTGGTGCGCGGCTTGCGGGTACGGCCACCGGTCTTGGCGGCCTGGGCCTCGGCGACCTGCTCGCTCTCGTCGATCTTGCCGGCGGCGCCGGCCTCGACGAGCTGGCGGGCCTTGGCGACCAGCGCCGGCACGTTCTCTTGCTCCTTTTTGACCTCGACGCGGAACAGCTTGGTCCCGACGTTGGTCTGGATGCGGACCATCATCTCCTGGAACAGATCGAAGCCCGACTTCTTGTACTCCTTCTTGGGGTCCTTCTGCCCGTAGCCCTGCAGGCCGATGCCCTCGCGCAGGCCGTCCATGGTCTTGAGGTGATCCATCCACTGGGCGTCGATCTCCTCGAGGAAGAACCGGCGCGCGAAGTACATGAGCCAGGCCCGTGACAGCTCGCTCTCGCGGGCGGCGAGGCGGGTCTCGATGGACTTCCAGGCCACCTCGGCGATCTCCTCCCGGGTGCCGTTCTCGACCTCGACGTCGGTGTTGAACTGCTCCTCGAGCGCCTCCTCGAGGCCGTCGAGATCCCACTGGTCGTCGGGCTTGTCGGCCGAGCAGTGGGTCTTGATCGCGCCGTCGATCAGCTCTTCGGCCAGATCGTACATGCGCTCGCGCTGCTGGATGAGCGACTTGGCGACGCGCTCGGTGACGTAGTCGATGAGCGCGGTGCGATCGCCGCCGAGCACCAGCTTCTCGAGGTCGAGGAAGCTGCCGTGCTGGCGCCAGATCTCGGCGCGCAGCACGCGCCAGGCCGGGCGAGCGTCGCGACCGTCGTCCTCGCCGGCGGCGATCTTGGCCTCGCGGTCGGCGACCTTGCCCATGACCTGCTCGATCATCTCGACGATCTTGGGCCGCAGCGACTCCGACAGGTTGCTGACGGTCCAGTCGCCGGAGACGACGATCTCGGCGGGCAAGACGCCCTTCTTCTCTTCCTCTTCCGACACGGTCGGCTGGTAGGTCCCGTCGAGGACCTGGCGACGCAGCGAGTAGATCGTCTTGCGCTGCTGGTTCATGACGTCGTCGTACTCGAGGACGTTCTTGCGCTGGTCGAAGTTGCGACCCTCGACCTTCTTCTGCGCGCCCTCGATAGAGCGCGTCACCATGCCGCTCTCGATCGGCACGTCCTCCTCGAGGCCGAGCCGCTCCATCAGGCCGCTCATGCGGTCGAGGCCGAAGTTGCGGAGCAGATCGTCTTCGAGGGACAGGTAGAATCGCGACGCGCCGGGGTCGCCCTGACGACCGGCGCGACCGCGCAGCTGGTTGTCGATGCGGCGCGACTCGTGGCGCTCGGTGCCGATGATCTTGAGGCCGCCGGCGGCGAGCACCTCTTGCTTCTCGGCCTCGCACTGGGCCTTGAACTTCGCGAGGTTGGTCTTCAACACCCCTTCCTCGTCGAAGGCCGGCTGGGTGGCGCCGCGGTACGGGCCGCCCGACGGATCGTCGGCGCTCACCGCCTCGTCGTCGGCCGGGCGCGCGGCCTCGACGGCGGCGGCGTCCTCGGCGACCTTCTGGCGCTCGCTGTCGACGGCCTCCTTGGCCATGAACTCGGGGTTGCCGCCGAGCAAGATGTCGGTGCCGCGGCCGGCCATGTTGGTCGAGATCGTGATGGCGCCCTTGCGGCCGGCCTGCGCCACGATGCCGGCCTCGCGCTGGTGCTGCTTGGCGTTGAGGACGTTGTACGGGATGTCCTTGTCGCGCAGGAGCGAGGCCAGGACCTCGGACTTCTCGACGGAGATCGTGCCGACCAGCACCGGCTGGCCGCGCTTGTGGCAGTCCTCGAGGTCGGCCAGCACCGCGCGGAACTTGCCCTTCTCGTTCTTGTAGACGAGGTCGGGCAGGTCCTTGCGGATGATCGGCTTGTTGGTCGGGATGACCGAGCAGTCGAGCTTGTAGATCTGATGGAACTCGGTCGCCTCGGTGTCCGCCGTGCCGGTCATGCCCGACAGCTTCTTGTACATGCGGAAGTAGTTCTGGAACGTGACGGTCGCGAGGGTCTGGTTCTCCTCCTCGACGGTCACGCCTTCCTTGGCCTCGATCGCCTGGTGCAGGCCGTCGGACCAGCGGCGGCCCGGCATCTTGCGGCCGGTGAACTCGTCGATGATGACGACCTTGCCGTCCTCGATGAGGTAGTTCACGTCGCGCTTGTAGAGCGTGTGGGCGCGCAGGCCCTGGCTCACGTGGTGGTTGAGCTGCAGGTTCTTGACGTCGTACAGGTTGTCGATGGCGAGGAGCTTCTCGATGCGCTCGACGCCGTCGTCGGTGAGCATGGCCGAGTGGGCCTTCTCGTCGACGGTGTAGTCGACCTCGCGCTTGAGACGCGGGATCATCTTGTCGACCTTGCCGTACCAGTCGGCCGACTCTTCGCCAGCGCCCGAGATGATGAGCGGCGTGCGGGCCTCGTCGATGAGGATCGAGTCGACCTCGTCGACGACCGCGTAGTTGAGGCCGCGCTGGACCATGCGGTCAGGCGCCTCTTTCATGTTGTCGCGCAGGTAGTCGAAGCCGAACTCGTTGTTCTGGCCGTAGGTGATGTCGCAGTTGTAGGCCCGCTGGCGCTCGAAGTCCTCGATGCCGTGGACGATGATGCCCGTCGACAACCCGAGGAAGCTGTAGAGCCGGCCCATCCACTCGGCGTCGCGTCGCGCCAGGTAGTCGTTGACGGTGACCAGGTGCACGCCCTTGCCCGACAGCGCGTTGAGGTACACCGGCAGCGTCGCGACCAGGGTCTTGCCCTCGCCGGTGCGCATCTCGGCGATGCGCCCCGCGTGGAGCACCATGCCGCCGATCATCTGCACGTCGTAGTGGCGCATGCCGAGGGCGCGCTTGCCGCCCTCGCGGACCAGCGCGAACGCCTCGATCTGGATGTCGTCGAGGGTCGCGCCGTTGTCGAGCTTGGTCTTCAGCTCGCCCGTCATCGCCTTGAGCTCGGCGTCCGACTTCTCCTTGAACTTCGGCTCGAGCGCAGCGATGGCTTCGGCCTTCGGCTGGAGCTTCTTGATTTCGCGCTGATTCTTGCTGCCGAAGACTTTCTCGAGGAATCCCATGGTGCTTCCGATCTGCGCTCGCGCTGAGAGGCGGGGTGTCTTAGCACGCCCGAAGAGCCAACTCGCGCCCAACGATGCGAATGCGCAGCGGCAATCGCGACTGGCCGAACGGCGGGGTCTTGCGCGCCGCCCGCGGGAAACCCGCCCGCGGGAAACCCGCCCGAAACGAAACGAAGCGGGCTCCGATCGCTCGGAGCCCGCCCCTGACTACTCACTCAGCGCGACGTTCAGTCCGCGACGCAGCGGTCGAACGTGAAGGTCTCGCAGGTGCAACCCGAGTCGCCCATGGAGCAGGTAGCGCCCGACGGGTTGGTGCAGTTCTGGCCGGAGTAGACCGCGCCGCAATCGCCACGGTCCAGGCAGAGCCCTTCGGTATTGATGACGCCGCAGCTCGGGGCGGTATCACAGCCGAGGAGGAGGTCAGCGCACTGGCCGGTCCAGCAGCCGTCCTGGATGGTCGGGACCCAGCCAGCCGGGCAGCTCGGGGCGCCAAACGCGCAGGTGATCTCGCCGGCACACGACGGGCCACCGGGCGGGATGATCGGGTCGGGCATGCAGGTCGCGCGGGTGGTGTCACAGAACTCTTCGGTCGGGCAGTCGGCGTCGGTCGAGCAGATGTTGGTCTCCTCGCAGGTGCCGTTGAGGCAGTAGCAACCGGCGGCGCACTGGGTGTCGTCGGTGCAGCTCGGGCCCTGGGGGATGCAGCTGCCGTCGGCGGCGCAGGTCGTGCCAGCCGGGCAGCCGGTGACGGAACACTCGACGCCGCAGGTGCGGCTCTCGGTGCCGGCGGGGACGCACGAGTTGGAGCAGTCGCACTCGAAGCCGTAGCCGCAGTCAGTGTCGACCGAGCAGTAACCGGCCTCGGCGCAGCTACCGCTCGCCTCGTCGCAGTAGCAGCCAGACGCGCACTGGTTGTCGGTCGTACAGTCGAAACCGATCGGGCCACCCGGGAGGCACGCCTCGTTGCCCCACTGGTCCTCACCGACGTACGTGCCCGGCGGACAGTAATTCGACTGGGTGTCCTCGCCGAAGTAGAGGGTGCAGCCGGAAAGGGCGACGGCCGTCACTAGGCCCAAAATGGTCAGGGCCCGATAGGCGAGGAGCTTGGTCATGGTGCGTATCTCCGAGGTAGCGGTGGGGGAGCGAGTGGCGACATGTCGCGACTAAAGCAGATGGCGTGCCACTCTGTCATCGAGATCGAACTGCTTGGAATCGCGACGATAGTCGGTGGTCGAACCGGGGAAGATTCCCCAGCGGCGCCAGATCCACGACAGAAACGTCCGGGATTTCGCCAGTCGCCTGGTGTGCAAAGGGGTAGCGTGCTCGACGCCCGAACGCCCGTCCCGATCTGCGTCAACGAGCGTTCGCGATCTACTGTAGCAATTCGTTCACAGTCGACCGGGGCATTCCGTCCACACCTGCTCCCGATCGCAATCAGCCATGACGGAGCAACGTCCGCTATGACGGTTCATCGACAGCGAGGATGGTCTCGCGCAGGGTCGCCCGTGCGTGGAAGCCGAGCTCACGCTGGGCGCGACTGCCATCGACCATGCAGACGTAGCGGATGAAGTCGAACTCGGCGACCGGGTAGCTCGACAGGCCGAGCCGAAACGCCAGCGACCACAGCGGCTTGGCGAGCGGGTGCGGGATCGGCAACGTGCGCCGACCGAGCTCTCGGAGGATCACCGACAGCGGCACCTCGCCCGGGCCGACCACGTTGTAGATGCCGCGGGCGCCGGGCTCGAGGGCCGCGAGCACCGCCTCGGCGACGTCACGCTCGTGGATCATCTGAACCATCGGGTCGAAGCCGAGGAGCGTGGGAACCGGATCGAGGCGCAGGTAGTTGGACGGAGCGTTGTGCACCGTGCCCAGGATGTGGACCGGCCGCAGGATGACGGTCTCGATCTCGCGGGCCTTCCAGAAAAAGGTCGAGGCCAGGTGGTCGATCTCGACCAGATCGCGCATCTGCGGGAAGCGCTGAGCGGCCAGCAGCGGTGCCTCCTCGGTCAGGAACTGCGCGTTGTCGGGGCGCGGACCGTAGACGTTGGCCGACGACATGACGATGACCTTGGGGATCGCGTAGGCCTGGCAGTACTCCAGCAGCTTCATCGTGCCGGCGACGTTCCACGAGTACAGCTCGGCGGCCGACGCCCGCGGGTCGTGCATCACCCCCATGTGGATCAGGCAGTCGATGTCGCCGGCCCGGAAGAGGTCGCGCGCCTTCTTGCTGCGGAGGTCGACCTGGTGGTGGGCGATGTCCTTGGGCCGCTCCACGAAGGCGCGGCGGTCGAGGCCCTCGATCGCGAAGCGCGGGTCGCGGTGGAGCCGGCGCGCGACCACCCGGCCCAGGCGGCCGGCGATGCCGGTGACGACGATCTTGCGGCGGCGCCCGTCACCAGAAGACATGCTTCCGCTCCTGCAGGCCGAGGTGGATCATCGACTCGATGCGTCGCTTGACCGCGGTGACCTTGTCGCCGAGCGCCTCGTCGTCGTCGTCGGGATCGCCGGTGAAGGTCATGGCCTCCCCGAAGTAGAGGCGGTACTTCACCGGCAGCGGGATGAGCGGCACGAAGGGCGGGTAGGGCACGATCGGAAACGACGGCGTGCCCAGCAGACGGGCCAGCGGCTTGAGGTTGATGGCCGGGGCCTGCTCCTCGGCGCCGATGACCGCGACCGGCACGATCGGCGTGCCGGTCATGAGCGCGAGCCGCATGAAGCCGAGGCCGAACGCGGCGAGCTGGTAGCGGCGCGAGAACGGCTTGGAGATGCCGCGCGCGCCCTCGGGGAACACCAGGATCGCCTCGTCCTGGTCGAGGAGGTCGCGGCAGTTCTCCGGCGTGCCGATGATCTGGCCCCACCGGGCCAGCAGGTAGCTCGCGAACGGCACGGTCGGGACGAAATGCTCGACCATCGAGCGCACCAAGCGAGGCTGTGCGGGCTCGAGGAAGCACGCCGAGCCGATGACGACGCCGTCGTAGGGCAGCTGCCCGGAGTGGTTGGCGACGAAGAGCACCCGACCGCTGGCCGGGATGTGCTCGACGCCATGGGCCTCCGCGCGAAAGTAGCTGCGGTAGAGCCAGCCGGCCAAGCGGGCGGCGGTCTCGACGTGGTCGCGGCCGAGGCCGTAGGAGTCGTAGCCGTACTCGTTGCCGCGGATCACGAGCGCGCTGGCGCGGCCGCCGATGTCATCGGGATCGCGGTCTCGCATCGTGCGCTCGATGCGACGGCGGAGCCAGTCGGCGACACCCATCGCTGGCAGCTTCCTCGCCTGCAGGCGCGCTGTCAAACCCCGCGGCACGCGTGGTAGCGTCGACGCGATGAGCGAGGATTTCGTCGACGTCACCTGGCGCGGCCTCGAGGTGGTGCGCAAGGCGCGGCTGCGCGCCTCGGGGGCCCATCGGGCGTACGTCGAGTACGCGAGCCCGATGCCGACCGGCAGCCAGCTCACGATCCGCACCTCCGACGGCCACGAGCTGGCCGCGGTGGTCGCGCGGGTCCAAGAGCAGATCGGCGGACGCACCGACGTGCCGGGCATGGAGGTCACCATCGCGGCGAGCGGCGCGGCGGCGACGTGGTGGCTGGCCCGGGCCGAAGCGGTGGCGAACCGCGTCGAGCCAGTGGCGAACCGCGTCGAGCCAGTGGCGAACCGCGTCGAGCCAGTGGCGAACCGCGTCGAGCCGGTGGCGAACCGCGTCGAGCCGGTCGGGCCTGGTCTCGACGAGGCCACCCAGGTGCAGGTGAACGTCGCCGAGCTGGCGCGCGCCAGCACCGAGGCCGCGGCCCAGGCTGCCCACGTGCGCGCCGCGTCGCGTGCGACCCAGACCATGGCGACGGTGTCGATGCCTGACCTGCGGCCGCCGGCGATGACGCCCGACGAGCTGGCCCCGGAGCTGGCCGCGGAGTCGCCCGCGGTCGACCCGCGGATCGCGGCCGCGACGACCGCGCCGATGCCGATCGTCGCCCCGGCGACGCCGTCGATCGCGCCGGTCCAACCCGTCGACACTGGCCCGACCCGCCCCAGCGCGCGCGCGACCGCGGTCACCATCACGCCGCCGGTCGGCGACCCGCGCCACACCCAGCCCATGTTCGCGGTCGGCGCCGGCGCCCACCATGACGAGGCCGACGCTGGTGACGGCATTCCGACCGGCATCGACGAGTCCATCGATCGCCCCGAGGACGACGCGATCGTCGACGACGGCCGCCGCACCATGGCCATGACGGCGGTCGACATCTCGGCGATCATCGAGGCCGGCACGCGCGCCGATGCCGACGACAGCCCGGGCGGCGCCGACCCGTCGAATGGCGGCGACAAGAAGAAGGCCAAGGGCAAGCGCCGCCACAAGCCCCGATGAAGCCGGCGACGATCGACTGGATCGTCCCGCCCGCGGTACGGCCCGGCGACCTGGTCGGCGTGTGCGCTCCGTCGGCGCCGATCATCCCCGAACGGTTCCAGCGCGGCCTGGCGATCCTGGCCCGGCACCTGACCCTGCGGGTCCCCGACGGGCTCGGTGAACGCCGCGCCGCTGGCTACCTCGCCGGCGACGATCAGCAGCGGGCCGACGAGCTGACCGCGATGCTGGTCGATCCCGACGTGCGCGCGATCGTGGTGGCGCGCGGCGGCTATGGGCTGACCCGCGTGTTGCCGTTGGTCGACCCGACGCTGCTGGCCCGGGATCCCAAGCCGATCGTCGGCTTCTCCGACGCGGTCGCGCTCCTGGCCTGGGCGGCGGGCGCCCGGGTCCGCGCCATCCACGGCCCGGTGGTGAGCCAGCTGGGAGACCTGCCGGAATCAGACGTCACGGCGCTGGTCGCGATGCTCACCGACCCGCGTCCGCTCGGCCGCCTCGACGCACGGCTGCGACCGCTGGGCGCCACGCGCGCGGTGGCCGGCGTGCTGGTGCCGGCCAACCTCAAGATGCTCGCGCACCTGGTCGGGACGCCGTGGCAGCTCGATCCCGACGACGCGGTGCTGCTGATCGAAGAGATCGGCGAGCGACCGTACGCGGTCGATCGCGATCTGACCCAGCTCGAGCTCGCCGGGCTGATGCGGGGCGCGCGCGGCGTCGTGGTCGGCGATCTGATCCGCTGCACCACGGTTCCCGGCGGGGCCGACGACCCGACCGCGGCCCGCGCGGTAGTGGCCGAGCGCCTCGCCGCCTTCGGCCTGCCGGGCTGGTGGGACGCGCCGGTCGGGCACGGACCGCGCAACCGCGCGCTGCCTTTCGGCGCCCGCGTCGAGATCGACGAGGCCGGCGGGTGGTCGATCCTCGACGGCGCGGTCGTCTAGCGCTGCGGGGCGCTCGCTGGCCCGCGCGGCGAAAATTTGGATCGGGCGCGCGCGCGGTGCGTACCACCCGTCATGACGCCTCGCCCGCTCCTCGCCACCGCGCTCGCGGTC
>Ga0105044_10007598_pt1 | contig 14927 bp, 7 predicted proteins | sample MAT01_FD_78092 | JGI IMG/M metagenome (GOLD analysis project Ga0105044, IMG submission 78092) | Freshwater microbial communities from Lake Fryxell liftoff mats and glacier meltwater in Antarctica - MAT-01 | ecosystem: Environmental > Aquatic > Freshwater > Ice > Liftoff microbial mat | place...
CGTTGAAAAACCGCCTCGACCGCGACGGCGCACCCGGCTTCAGTAACACCGACTGGTCGCGCTCGCGCGCGTATGGGCTCGGGATCAACAGTCTCTTCCTGAACGAAAGCGGTCGCGAGCCGGATGGAATCGTGAAACGCGGCGATGACGCCGACCGGCTCCGCACCGAATTGATAGGCGCGCTGACTGCCATCCGCGATCCGCAGACCGGCGAGCAGGTGATCCGCCGGGTGATCCGCCCGGAGGAGGTTTACCGGCGCGTCTCGGGTGATCGCATTCCCGACCTCGTCATCTGCTACAACGACAACTACCGCGCCTCGTGGGACACGATCCTCGGCGGGTATCCGGCGGAGCACATTCTCGACAACCGCGATCCATGGAGCGGCGACCATTGCATGGACCCGCATTTCCTCTCCGGCGTCCTGCTCACGAACGCACCGATCCGCCGGGACGATCCCTCGCTCGAAGACATGGCGCCGACGATCATCCGCTCCTTCGGCGTCCCGGTGCCGGAAGACATGAAAGGGCGCGATTTACTGGCGCAGGCGGAATGATGGAACCGGTGAACCGTCTCGCGAACGCCGTGGTCGGCGGACTGACCGCGCTCGTGCAAGGACTGCCGCCGTCGTTGGTCCTGATGGTCCACGCCCTCGCAATCGCCGTGATCGCCGTCGGCGTTTACGCGTTGGTGTCGAACCAGCGAGTGATTAAGCAACGGAAGAATCGCATGATCGCGCGGCTGCTCGAGATTCGTCTTTTCCACGAGGATCCCATCGCCGTGCTCGGCTCGTTCGGGCGCGTCCTCGCGGGCATCGCTGCCTACATGGGCGCTTCGCTCAAACCGCTGCTGTTCCTGGTCCCGGTCATCCTCGTCTGGATCGCGCATCTCGCCGGATGGTTCGAGTGGCGCCCGCTCGCACCCGGCGAAGCTGCTATCGTGACGCTCAAGCTCAATCCCGGAGTAAGTCCCGTCGCGGCTCCCGCATCACTCGAAGCACCCTTCGGCTTCGAGGTCGAAACGCCCGCATTCCGCTCACTCGCCACCAACGAAATCTCCTGGCGCATTCGTGCGGTGCGGGCCAGCCACGGCAGTCTGCGTTGCAACGCGGCGGCGTCCAGTGCGACCAAAACCATCGTCGCGGATACGGCGCTCGCAGAGGTTTCGCCGCAAAGGGTGGGGGACGCATTCTGGTCCCGCGTGCTGTGGCCGTGGGAGCCAGCGTTGGAGAAAGGCTCCGCATTTTCGGAAATCCGGATCGACTATCCACGTCGCTCGCTGAAGTTCTTCGGCTGGGAGATCAACTGGCTCGTCGCGCTCTTGATTGCGTCCATTGCCTTCGCTCTAGTCGTGAAGAAACCCTTCCGGGTCGAATTTTAACCCCGCACAAAACGCCCGCCATGTTTGGAGCCAAGCAACACAAGGTCAGTCTCGATAACGAACTCTACGAGCGGCTCGCAAAAGCCGCGCAGGTCGCCGGCTATTCCTCCGCGGATGAATTCATCCTGCACATCCTCGAAAGCGCCGCCACGCCTTCGGGTGTCGTTGAATCCGAGGAAGAAGTGCGCAAGCGACTCAAGGGCCTCGGCTATCTCGAATGATGTCCGCGACCCCGGCAGATTTCATCACCGTGGTCTCAGGCCTGCCTCGTTCCGGGACGTCGCTGATGATGCAGATGCTCCACGCCGGCGGCATGCCGGTCGTGGCGGATGGCTTGCGCGCGGCCGATGCGGACAATCCGCGCGGGTATCTCGAACTCGAGGCGGTGAAAAAGCTGAAGGACAATGCCGCGTGGCTTTCCACCGCGCACGGCCACGCGGTGAAGGTGATTTCGATGCTCCTCTACGAACTGCCCGCATCACATTCCTACCGCGTCATCTTCATGGACCGCGACATGACGGAGATCCTCGCCTCGCAACGCGAGATGCTCGTGCGCCGAGGCGTCTCCACGCCGGATGCGGAAGATGTGGCGATGCGCCAGCACATGGAGCGTCACCTTGAAAAAGTCCTCGCATGGCTTGCGGCGCGTCCAAACTTCCAAATCCTCCGCTGCCGCTACGCCGAACTCGTGCATGCGCCCGGGGAGCAGATCCGTCGCATCACGGACTTTCTCGGACTCAGCCTCGACGAGGCAGCAATGCGACTGGCGGTCGATCCAACGCTGCACCGGAATCGCACTCGCACGACCTAACGCCGGCGATGGGATTGACCATCCTAAACGGCGATGGGGTGAACCGCGGATTACGCGGATGGAAGACGATATGGCGGATCCCGCGCGCAAATCGGCTCATCCAGTGGCTGAGTGCTGCTTGACTCCCAAGTCCCTGCTTATCCGTGTTGTACGATTCAGTCAGGCTGAAAGCCTGAATGCAGGAGGCGGCGGCGGGGTGCTGCAGCGTAGCTCTCCCGAGCTGCGCAACACGAGGCTTCACATGCGGATTCACCGGCGCAGATCGGGAGAGCTACGCTACTTTCCGGTCGCGCGCCCCCATCGGGTGAGAACGTGGTCTTGGGCAAGTGCCTGCTTATCCGCGTCAATCCGCGCGATCGGCGGTTTCCAGTCACGGATCCAGGCTCAGGCCAGGACCTTTTTCAGCGCGGTGCGCAGGTCTTCCAACGTGAACGGCTTTTGCAGAAAGCCGGCGAGGCCTCTTTCCGCGAAGCGCCCGACGGCTTCCTGTGCGTCGAATCCGCTCATCAGCACCACGCGGACTGCGGGGTTCAGCTTGCGAAGTTCGACGAACGTTTGCTGCCCGTCCAGGTGCGGCATGGTCAGGTCGAGCAGCACCAAGGCAAACCGGCGGGGGTCCGCTTCAAAGATCTTCACCGCTTCACGCCCGTCCGCAGCTTCCACCGAATCGAGGCCAAAGATGCCGATCATTTCCGCAACGATGCTGCGCATGAACTCCTCGTCATCGACAATGAGCACGGTTCCTTTCCCGGTCCATTCGCCGGCGGCAGCGGTTGCGGTGGTCGCGGGGTCTTCGCTCACGCCGCTCGCGGCGGGGAAGAGCAGCTTGAAGGTGCTGCCGCGGCCCGGTTCGGAATGCACTTCCATCGTGCCCTTGTGCCCGCGGATGATGCCAAGCACGGCGGCCAGCCCGAGCCCGCGACCGGTGAATTTCGTGGTGAAGAACGGATCGAAAATCTTCGCCTGTGTCTCCGGGCTCATGCCGCAACCGGTGTCGGCGACTTCGAGGGAAACGTATTCGCCTGCCGCCAGGCCCGGATCCATGAAGGCGCTGCCGGTGGAAGGCCGATCGACCCGGACGAGGCCGGTGGAAACGCTGATCACACCGCTGTCTTCACCAATCGCCTCGGAAGCGTTGATGACGAGGTTCATGATGACCTGCCGAATCTGTGTGGCATCGACATCGACTGGCGGCAGCCCTTTCTCCAGATGGAAACTCAGCGCCGCTTTCTTGCTGATCGAGAGTTGCAGCATCTGCGCGGTCTGTTCGACGAGCTGGCCCAGATCGAGCCTCTGCACGACGAAGCGACCGCGACCGGAGTAGGCGAGCATCTGCTTGCACAGTTCAGCGGCACGGAGTGAGGCCTCGGTAATCCGCCCGATGGAATCCAGAACGGGTGACCCGTGCGGGAGCGTCGCCGCGGCGATGCTGGCATGACCAAGGATGCCGGTGAGGAGGTTGTTAAAATCATGCGCGATGCCGCCGGCGAGCACCCCGAGGCTTTCAAGTTTCTGCGTCTCCTGCATCTTGCGGTCGAGTTGCTCACGCTCGATCTCCGCTTGTTTGCGCTCGGTGATGTCGGTGATGAAGCCGTGCCAGAGCGTGGAGCCGTCTGACTCCCGCTGGGGGAGCGATTTTCCAAACAGCCAGCGGACCGTGCCATCGTCAAACTTGACCCGATACTCATGGCACCACGGGCTCAAGTCTCGCGCCGATTCCTGGATGGAAGTCACGATCGCTTCGTGGTCATCCGGGTGAAGAATGGCGAAGACTTTGGAAGCATCCTCGCGAATTTCCTCCGGGCTGCACCGGTAGATCCCGCGGATGGCCTCACTGGCGAAGGGAAAGTAGGAACTGCCATCGGGGCGCATGCGAAACTGATAAACCACGCCGGGCACCTGGCTGGCGATTTTCTGGAGGCGATGAAGCGCCTCATGGTGCGCGATCTCCGCCTGCCGGAGCCTTGTGATGTCGCGGCTCAGCACGAGTGCCGATTCGATCGTGCCCTCCGGTCCATGCTCGGCGACCACGTGGGATTGCCAGTATTTCTTCCCCGCCGGCCCGGTGTGGGCAAATTCCAGCCGTTCGTCGTTCCCAGTGGTGAACACGCGGTCGAGGGTCGCCTTCCAGACAGCGGTGTTTTGCTCGGGCATCCCGAGTTCCTCGTTGGTCTTGCCGATGAAAGCCTCCGGCGGGAAACCCGTGGCCTCGACGACCGCGGGATTGGCGTAAAGATGACGGCGCTGCCGGTCAAAGCGCACGACAACATCCGGCAGATTGGTGGTGAGCGTGCGGAAGGATTCCTCGCTCTTCCGCAGCGCCGCCTCCGCCAGTCTTCGCTCCTCGATGATCTCCGCCCGCTCCATCTCCGTCGCGATCCGCTGGCCGATCACCCTCAGGATGCTTTGATCCTCATCCGTGAATTCATGCGGCTTGTCGTCCAGCAGACAGATGACCGCGACGACCCGGCCCGCGTTGTCCAGCGCGGGGAAGCCGCAGTAGCTGTAGGCATTGTGATCGCGCAGAAACGTCGCCTCGGGAAACAGCTCCTGCACGCGGTCAAACATTCGGATGGCTCCGTCCTTTTCCACCTTGGAGCACGGGGTGATCGACAACGGGCAGCGACCCGCGTCGGAAAGGATCTTTCCATCCACATAGACCGCCCGGAAAAGCAGTTCCGTCCCGGCGATTTGCGAGAGGCAGACGACGCGCACGGCGAACAGCTCGCCGACCATGCGCACGACGCGCTCGAACACCGCCGCGGGATCGCCGGCCAGCATCACGCTCAACTCGGCGAGCTGCTTCAATCGCTGCACGCGCACGGCCTCCCGCTGTTCGGCCTTCCTGCGCTCGGTGATGTCGGTGACAATGCCGTCGAGGCGGAGCGGCTGGCCGCTTTCGTCCGGCACGAGCGTGCTGCGATCGTGGACCCAGCGCATGGAGCCATCGGGACGGATGATGCGATATTCCTCCTCGAAGGAACCGGTCTCTCGCATGCGTTCCCACGCCCGGTCGATTGCGGACCGGTCCTCGGGGTGAATCGCTTCGAGCCAGCGCCGCGGGTTGGCCATGAAATCCGCGACGGAATGCCCATAGAGACCCTCCGCGGAGGCACTGATGAAGAGCATCCTGGAGCCGTCCGGTGAGGCTGAAAAAACGACCTCTTCAAGGCAGTTCAAAATCCCATCGAGCCGGCTGCGGCTCTCGCGCACGGCGAGTTCGGCCTGCTTGGTTTCGGTGATGTCGAAGACCAGCACGAAGAACCCTGAGACCGCGCCCCCTTCGCCGCGCCGCGGCACGTACTGCACGTCGAGCCAATGGGACTTTCCGTCGGGGCCGGCCAGATTGGATTGATAGCGGACGGTCTGCCCGGCGAGCGCCGCGCGGACATGCGGCTGCATCTCCGCGTAGGCGACGGGCGGTTGCGCGTCGCAGAGGCGCTGGCCCACGATCTGGGCGGCGGGGCGGCCGAAGTATTCCTCGTAGCGCCGGTTCACCAGCACGTAGCGCTCGTCGGCATCCACAAAGGAGATGTAGGCCGGCACGGTATCGATGAAGAGCTGCAAGGCCGTGAGGCTGCGCTCGCGCTCCGCCGCGGCTTCCTTGCGCGCGGTCACATCCCTTGTGATGCTGAGTACGCCGATGATTTGGCGTTGCCCGTTCCGGTAGGGCACGGCGTGCGTCTCCACCCACCGCCGCGTGCCCTTCAGCGCGATGATCGAAAACTCGCAACGTCCCGTCTCGCCCCGGATGACGCGCCGGTGCATTTCGGCAAAGGCGTCTTGATTCTCGGGCACGATAAGTTCCCCGATGGGGAGGCCGCGCACTTGGTCGAGGGAAGTGGCTTCGATCATCGCGAGCCCGGCGGGATTCATCTCGATAAGCGTGCATTCTGGCGAAAGCAGCTTCACGCACTCCGGCTCCAGCGCAACGATCGTGCGCAGGTGTTCCTCGCTCTGGTGCAGCGCCAGTTCCGCCTGTTTGCGCTTGGTGATGTCGCGCTGGATGCCGAGGAAGCCGGTCATCTCGCCGCTCTCGTCCCGCACCGGGGAGATGACCAGCGCATTCCAGAATTTCGTCCCGTCCTTGCGGTAGTTGAGAATCTCACCATCAAAAAAGCCGTCGCCATCGAATGCGGCCTTCAGCCTCTCCACCGCCGCCGGGTCCGTATCAGGGCCTTGGAGAATGGCGCAACTTTTTCCGATCAGCTCCTCCTCGCTGTAGCGGGTGAGCCGCGCGAAGCCGTGATTTGCATAGGTGATGCACCGATCCAGCCCGGCGAGGAGCACACCCAGCGAGACATCGCTGAGCGCCCGCTCGAAAAGCCTCTGGATCCCCGTGGCCTGGACGCGCGCCGCATGCAGCGCCGAGATCACCCAGCCGAGCGCGGCCGCCGTCGCCATGAAGATCCACAGGACCACCACACCCTCCATCGGATACGGCCGGAAAAATGGACCGTGCCCCGTCGCCGTGCCGTAGGCCCCGCCCACCGAGATCACGATGAGTGCGACCGAGGTGCCGACCGGCCCGTAGCGCAGCGCCGCCCACGCCACCATCGGCAGCGGCACAAACGCCAGCGCCCATGCCTGGCCGTCGGAGCCGCGGTTCAGGACAAACACTCCCCACGTCGCCAGGGCCGTCACGCACAGCCAGGCGGCGAATTCCGCGCGGCGCGAAAGAATCGCGCGCAATTCCTTGCGGGTGAAAGCGAGCACCAGCGGCGCACCGGCGATCACCCCCATCGTGTCGCTAGCCCACCAGATGAGCCATGCGGTCGCCCGTGCATCCGGCAGCACGCCGGCCAGCGAGAGGCTCGCCACGCCGAGACCCGAACTCACCAGCATGCCGAGGATCGCCGCTGCCGTGAGAAAGAGGATGTCGCGCTTGCGATCGAAAGCCGGATGAACGCCAGCCCGCCGCAGCACCCAAGCCGCGAGCAGCGGGCCGAGCGTATTTCCCACCGCGATCGCGAGCGCCAGCGGCAGGGGCGAGCCGACTGCGAGATTCACGACCGCTGCCCCCAGGGCAACGCCGGGCCAGCAGCGGAACCCCCAGCGCAGCAGCGCCGCCACCGCGATGCCGGTGGGCAGCCAGAACAGCGTGATATTCGATCCGAAAGCCGGGAGCATCAGCCCGAGGCGACCCGTGGCGAAATAGGCGAGCGCGAGAAGTAGAGGGATGATTGCGGATTTCAACCGGCTGGGCGTTGCGGCCATTTCTTCGAGCGAGCGCCGAAAGTGTGCAATGCCGCCGGAAAGGCAATCGGAAAGGCCGTCGCAGGCTGTTGGAATGCAAGCTTTCCCCTTTGATTCCACGCCGCCCCCGATTCTAAATCCTGCACTCATTGGCGCATGAAACTCCTCCCATTTCCCATCCTCCTGCTGCTCGCTGCGTCGGCATTCGCCGCGGAGAAAAAGGATCCCTTTGCGGAACTCGTCCGCTCCACCGAGCCGCTCACGCCGGAGCAGGAGCGCGCATCGTTTCATCTGCCGCCCGGTTTTGAAATCCAGCTCGTCGCCAGCGAGCCCGGTCTCCGCAAGCCGATGAACATGCAGTGGGACGCGCTCGGCCGGCTGTGGATCACGGAGTCGCGCGAGTATCCCATTCCCGTGAAGGACGGCTCGCCGGGCCGCGACACCGTCCGCATTTTCTCCGACTTCGCTCCGGATGGCCGTGCGCGGAAGATGGAGATTTTCGCCGACGGGCTGAACATCCCGACCGGGCTGTATCCCTTCCGTAGCCGACGAGGTGACGAGGCGGGCACTTCGAATCCCCGCGCTTCGGAAAAGTCACCGCGCGCTCTCACGAGCGCGGCTGCGGCTACGTGGAAATGCATCGTGTGGAGCATCCCGAACATCTGGCTGATCGAGGATACCGACGGCGACGGCAAGGCCGACAAACGCACGGTGCTCTACGGCCCGCTCGGCTGGGAGCGCGACACGCATGGCAATCTTTCCTCCTTCCGCCGCGGCGCGGATGGCTGGCTCTACGGCACGCACGGCTTCAACAACGAAAGCACGCTGCGCGGACGCGACGGCAGCGAACTGAACATCCAGAGCGGCAACACATGGCGCGTGCGGCTCGACGGCTCGCGCGTCGAAGGCCACACGTGGGGCCAGGTGAATCCGTTCGGCCTCTGCTGGGATAATCGCGGCAACCTCTTCAGCGCCGACTGCCACAGCTCGCCGATCTACCAGCTCCTGCACGGCGCATATTACCCCAGCTTCGGCAAGCCGCACGATGGCCTCGGCTTTGCCCCGCAGACGATCACGCACTCGCACGGCAGCACCGCGATCTGCGCGCCGATGTATGTGTGCGACCCCGCGTGGCCCGCGGAATTGCAGGACCACATGTTCGTCGGAAATGTGCAGACCAGCCGCATCAACCACGACGCGATCACATGGCACGGCTCATCGTCGAAGGGAAAGGAGATGCCCGATTTCCTGAGCACCGACGACCCGTGGTTCCGCCCCGTGGACCTGAGCTGGGGCCCCGACGGCGCACTCTACGTCGCGGATTTCTACAACAAGATCATCGGCCACTACGAAGTCCCGCTCACCCACCCCGGTCGCGACCGCGAGCGCGGGCGTATTTGGCGCATCGTGTATCGCGGGGAGAAAAGTGGCGTCGTCGTTGCATCCCAAACGTCATCCCCGTCGCCGACAGCATCCGCCATCGCGAAAGAAATGGGTGGCGCGGGCGTCCCGCCTGCCGGTTTCGGCGTCTCGCCGAACCCATCGGAACCACGCGACGCGCAAATCGCCACACTGGTCCGCGAACTCGCCTCCACAAACCTCACACGCCGTACTCTCGCGCTGAATGATCTCTGCGACTTGCACGGCACCGCTGCATTGCCCGCGATCAAAGCCGCACTCGCAGCGCCGGCGAACGCCTTTCAAAAACTGAACGCACTCTGGGCGCTCCACCGCCTCACTGCACTTGACGAAGCCACGCTGCTCGCCGGCATCAAGGACACGGACGCTCTCGTGCGAACGCACGCGCTGCGCATCGTGGCACAGGCGTCCCCGCCTGTGGGGCAGCCGGGCATCCTGCCCGCAGTCCCCGCCACTGCGGGCGGGACGCCCGCTGGCCCCACAGGCTGGAAGCCTGTGCCACATGCCGCTCGCACCGCGTTGAACGACCCCGACGCCCTCGTCCGCCGCTGCGCCGCCGAGGCTCTCTCCGCTCAACCCGCCGCCGAGAACGTCGCACCACTGCTCGCACTGCTGCGCACCACGCCGCCTGACGACGACCACCTCATCCACGCCACGCGCATCGCGCTGCGCAACCAGCTCCGCGATCCCGCCGTGCTCGCCAGCCTCGCGCTCGACAAGCAAGGCGCGGAGGAGCGCGCACTCGTGCTGGAAATGCTCCTCGCCGCATCGGGCGAAGCATCCGCGGAATTCCGCATGAAGTTTTTCGAAAACCGCGATGACATCTCCGGCGCGCTCTTTGCGAACCATCTCCCGACGCTCGCGCGCAACATCACCGCCGGAAAACTCGAATCTCTCTTCGCCCTCGCGCAGCGCAAGCTCGGCAAGAACCCAGAGGACCTCGCCGCCGGTCTCGATGCCCTCCTCTCCGCGCTCGATCAGCGCGGCATCCCTCCGGGCGCGACCTTGCGCGCGTGGGGCCCGCAAGTCGTCACCGCGCTCCTCTCCGCAAACGAGCCCGCGGCGGTCTGGACAAATTCGCCCATTGATGGCGCGCCGCCGTCCGCAAATCCGTGGGCCTTCGAACAGCGCAAGTGCGCCGACGGAAAAACGCCCGCCTTCATGTCCAGCTTTCCACACGGCGAGAAACTCACCGGCACGCTGCGCTCGCCCGCGTTCACGCTGCCCACCGCGCTCAGCTTCTTCCTGTGCGGCCACGACGGCCCGCCCGGCAAGCCAGCGGCGAAGACCAGCTTCGTCCGCCTGCGCGACGCGCAAAGCAATGCCGTGCTGCGCGAAGCCGCGCCGCCTCGCAGCGACACCGCGCAAAAGTTCGCGTGGGATCTTTCCGACTGCGCGGGCAGGCGCGGCGTGATCGAAATCACCGACGGCAACACCGGCACCGCCTGGGCATGGCTCGCCGTCGCGCGCTTCGAGCCGGAACTTGCCGGGCTGAAACTCAGCGAGCCCGCGACCGCCTCGCGCCGGATGCAGACCGCCGCGGATTTGATCCGCACGCTGAAGCTCACGGGCTTCGAGCCAGCGCTCACGAAGCTCGCATTCGCATCCTCGATGGATGCGGACACCCGCGCCGCCGCCGCGCGCGCACTGCTTGGCGACAGCGCGGAAAAGTCCCAGCCGCAGATAGCCGCCATCGTCACCGACTCCGCCGCGCCTGCGCTGCTGCGCGAAAAGTTTGCGCTCGCGCTGGCGGAGACAAAATCACCCGCTGCCATCGCCGCGATTACCGCCGCGATGCGCGACGCACCACACCGCCTCCAGCAGTCATTCGCAAGTGCGCTTGCCGGCTCGCGCGAGGGCGCGGAGGCGCTGCTCGCAGCCTGCACGGATGGCAAGGCGCCCGCGATGCTGCTCCGCAACAAGGCGCTCGTGGATCGCCTCAAGGCCGCGAAATTTTCCGGCCTCGAAGCGCGCATTGCCGCGCTCACTGCAAATCTCCCGCCCGCAAACGCCGAACTCGACAGGCTCATCGCCGCGCGGAGCAAGGCATTCGATCCGGCAAATGCCAGCGCCGCGCGCGGAGCCGATGTCTTCGTGCGCAATTGCGCCGTGTGCCACGCAATCGAGGCCAAGGGCGGCGCGCTCGGCCCGCAGCTCGACGGCATCGGCGGCCGCGGCCCCGAACGCCTGATCGAGGACATCCTCGACCCAAACCGCAACGTGGATCGCGCCTTTCGCATGAACGTGATCACTTTGAAGAATGGCTCCGTGATCGGGGGCCTGCCTCGCCGCGAGGAAGGCACGCAGCTCGTGCTCGCCGATGCCGCCGGGCAGGAGACGCGCATCACGATGGCCGACATCGCCGAGCGCAAGGAGACGGAGACCTCGCTCATGCCGCCGGCATTTGGCGAAGGCATCCCGCCCGCGGAGCTGGACGATCTGCTCGCCTTTCTTCTCGGGAAACGGCCGGTGAAGTAGGTGCGACCGGCGACGGGTTTCCGCGCGGGGCGTGATCCAATGTGAGTCCAAAGGCAGGTTGCCGGCAAAAGCTGAGCGGCGCGTGAGTGCCGCGAGGCTTTGGACTGCGGAGGCTCGACTCCGCTTTGGCTTTGCGGAGGAGCGATGGGCGAAATCGCGGCGTGCGCCGGGCGGATGAAAGGCGCTGGGTTGCTCTGCGGGGCAACGGTGACTTTGCGCATCGGACCCGTGGCGAAGAGAAAAGCGGTGTCAAGCCGCGCGCAGTCCAAAGGCTGGCGCCACCATTTTGCTCGTCCAACTGGACTCACTTTCAATCACACCCTTTCGCGCAGCGCGCCCGGATTCCTGCTCGACCTCCCATGCTTCCCGTGCTGTCATCCGCGCGTCCTGCTTTCCTCATGAACTCGGATTCCAGCGCAAACTTGGATGCGCCCGTCATTGGACGCGGGCATTGGGCTGCCGCAACGACGGGCAACCCTGCGGTCGCCGGTCAGGCCATGCGGGAACTTGCGGCGAGCTATTGGTATCCGGTCTATGAGTGGTGGCGTCGCGCGGGCTGCAAGGCTTCCAAGGCTGCCGCGGCGACCGAAGCCTGCTTTTCCCGCTGGATCGAAAAGGAGCCGCCGCGAGCGCACGAACCCGGTGGCGGCCGGATGCGCGAGTGGCTCCTCCACCGTCTGCGGGAGCTGGCCGCCGCGGGCGTGAAGCCGTGGCCGGCGCCATTGATCACCGTGGACCGCGAGTGGGCCGAGCAGATCTACGCCACCGAACCGGAAGGCTCGCCAGACGGACTCTTTGCGCGGCGTCTGGCGATCGAGATGCTGGAATTTTCGCTCGATCTGCTGCGCAACGAGGCGACGGCGGCGGCGGCGGGCAAGGCCGAGGAATTCAGCCGCCTGCTGCCGCACCTTCGCATCGTGGCCGGACAGCATCACGATCCGGCAGTGGAACAATTTCGCCGGCGCTTCCGCGAAATGCTCCGCTCGCTCGTGGCGGACATCATCGCGAATCCCCGCGACGTGGACGATGAAATGGCGACGCTGCTCGCCGCGGCAAAACGTCATGAAATGCCGGCCTCCTCCCTGCCGGAGATCTTCGACGGCATCACACCGGACGAACTTTTTGGCTGGGGCCTCACGGCACCGAGCACGACGCAGATCGCGACGCCAAAGCCGGCTGCTCCCCCGCCCGTCGTCACACGACCCACGCCGATGCCCAGCCCGGAGGAGCGTGTCCCGACGGAGGAACCTGCCCCGCCCGGGACGACTGCTCCGCGACGCACCCGACAATGGATTGCCGCAGGTATCGGGGCGACCCTCGCAATCGTCGCAGCCTCCATCGCAATGTGGCCGGCGAGCCCGACGCTTTCCTACGCGGAGAGGATGGCCCTCGATAACGCGGCGCAACCGAGACCTGCCACCACGCCGACAGAGGCCAGGCCCACGCCGAGGTTCACACCTTCCCCTTCGACGGAAGCCACCCCAACCCCGGCGCCAGCACCGGAGCCCGCGCCCGTCCCGGCCACCCCCTCTCCCCCGATGGTCGCCGAAGCGCCGACCCCCACGCCCACGCCCGAACCGGCCCCGGCTGCGACACCACCGCCCCTTTCCGAATTCGCCAAATGGCTGGCCACCACCCGCACCCAGTTGCAAGCGGCCTACGACCGCGAAGTCCGCGCACCGTTCGACGCCGCCGTGGGCCGGGCTCTGCAGCAATACACCGGCGTGATCGACGCCGCGATCGCTGCCGCCGATGCCTCGGGAAAACGCAACGTGGTCCTCGCCCTGCGCCTTGAGCGGCAGCGCATCGTCAGCGGCCAGGCCGCCGTGGACGACGCATCCCCTCTCCCCGAGTTGACGCCGCTTCGCGCACAATGGCGCACGCAGTTTTCGCGGCTCGACAAGGAGCGCTACGACCGTGGGAAGGCACTGCACGCGCGCTTCGATCCCGCGCTGGCAAAGCAGGAGGCAATGCTGACGTCGCAAAGCCGGACCGAGGACGCCGAGTCCCTCCACGCCATCCGCACCGAGATCGCCACGGCCTGGCTGGTGCCGCCGGGTGCCGTCACGACCACCACGACACAGACCGCGCCCGCGCCGGTCGCGCAGACGACGAGGACGCACCTCGCGCCGATCCCCCTGGTCGCGCGACTGCTCACGCTGGATGCGCGCGTGGTGGTGCGAGACCAGCCAAAGGCCAAATCTCACCCAGTCCTGACGACTCTGGATCTGAAGAACGACAAGTTCGAATTCCAAGAAGTCGAGTTCCACGCCAGGCCCGAGGGGAAACCGCCACTCACCGAGGCTGACCTCGAACTTCTAGACCAGCTCACCACGCTGCCCAAGCTGATCCTCAACAACGTCCCCGCGACCGACGCCACCATCGGGCGGGTCCACGCCTGCCGCGGGCTTCAGCAAGTTCGGCTCGAGAATTTGCAAAACGTCACCGCGAAAAGCCTCGCCGTACTCGCCACCCTCCCGGAGTTGCACACCCTCGAGCTGGTGAATCTTCCCATCGCCAATGACGGCATCGCCACCGTCGCGAAGCTCAACAGGATCGTGAAGCTCCGGATCAACAACCTGCCGATCACGGATGCCGCCTTTGCCGCAATCTGCGCGATGCCGGCAGTCGAGGATCTCGAATTCGGCGGCGGGAAAATCGAGGTCGCGTCCGCCGCATGGGAACGCCTCGCATCCATGCGCAAGCTCACGCGCCTCGCCTGCAGAGCCACAAACCTCGATCCAGTCATCATCGGCCATATCGCGCACTGCGCTCGTCTCACGCACTTGAACTTCGATGGCCAGCCGGTGACCGACGAAATGCTTGCCCCGCTGAGCGCGAGCGCGCACCTCACCGCGCTGACTGTGAGCAAGAGCAAAGTCACCGGGGCCGGCTTCAAGAGATGGCCGGCACGTCCCGGCCTCACCCTCCTGAACCTCACAGACTGCGCCGGCCTCGACGACGACGTGCTGCGCGCGATCGCCGCCGCCTTTCCCAAGCTCGAAATGCTCGACGTGACCGGGGCCGCCGGGAGCGTCAGTGCCGCTGGAGTTGGAGCAATCGCCAAGCTCCGCCATCTGACCAACCTCCGTCTGCACGGCGAAGCCGCCACCGACGTGATCGCCGGGGAGATTGCGCGGGTCGATACGCTCATGCAGCTCAATCTCGGCGCGGCCAAGCTCACCGAGACGGGATTCGCCGCGCTCGCGCGGCTTCCGAAGCTCGAAAAGCTCGCCATCATCAATCCGCCCATCACCGACGGTGCGCTGAGGGCGCTGAAAAAGATCCGCTCGCTCAAGGAAATCAGCGTCGGCAAGGAAACCGCGGATGCGATCTTCGCCCGCCTGAACGCCGATCTCCCCGGCGTGAACGTCCACCGTTAGCATCGCGGCGGCGATACGGCACGCGGGCCTGTTCGAGGTGTGATTGAAAGTGAGTCCAGTGGGTGAGCAACATGGGGGCGTCGAGCGTGGCGCCAGCCTTTGGACTGCGCGCGGCTTGACGCCGCTTTTCCCTTCACCACGGGACTGACGCGCAAAGTCACCGTTGCCTTTGCGGCAAGACGCAGCGCCTTACCTCCGCGCGGCGCATTCCGCGATTTCGCCCATCGCTCTTCCGCACAGCCAAAGCGGCGTCCAGCCCTAA
>Ga0105044_10007599_pt1 | contig 14926 bp, 10 predicted proteins | sample MAT01_FD_78092 | JGI IMG/M metagenome (GOLD analysis project Ga0105044, IMG submission 78092) | Freshwater microbial communities from Lake Fryxell liftoff mats and glacier meltwater in Antarctica - MAT-01 | ecosystem: Environmental > Aquatic > Freshwater > Ice > Liftoff microbial mat | place...
CTCAGTCTATACACATCATCATTTACTACAGGTTTGAATTCAACATAAATACGGACCGTATCCCGCGTAAAATCCTTACACCCGTCTATACTGTAATCCAAGTAGATAATATTTTCACCTGGCAGCAAACCTGAAATGGTAGGAGATAAAGCATTGATTCCCGAAATGTTATTTTCAGGATTCAGGGCTGTCCATTTTACTTCCACCAAAGGCGGACCAAAAGCAGATATTAATCTGACTACTTCACCCGGACAAGTGACAATGTCAGATTCAATGGCGCGGGCATCAATGGCCGGAGGTGAATTTATATTAAATATGAATGGATCAGAGTTTTTAGAAACACATTCACCCAATACAGCTCTGGCAACAAGAAAATTGGCGCCATCTGATAGGGATTTTAAGTCAGTGATAAAAAAACAGGTACTATTTCCTTCAGCCAAAATGGATTGATTGGACAAGTTCATTATACTGAAAACGGCATTGGCTTCAAGGCTGGATGGCATAAAACATATTTCAGCTCCTGATGGGTTGGTTTTACAAAGAGATACAGATGGAATTGAAAATGACGGAATCTTAATTTCATCCTTGACCACAATTTCTACTGATGAAGAAATTTTTGAAATACAACCATTTTTAGCGATTCTTACGGAGTAAAAACCGCTGTTTGCTTGGGAAGCACCAGAAATTAATATCTCAGGAAAATTGCCCGGATTTCCGGGACCTTGCCATAGATATTCTGCGTCTGCTATAACATCAGTAGACAAGCGGACGGTATCACCAAAACATACTGGGGATTCAGCCATTATTACGGGAAGGGAAGGCGTATTCCTGACTTCGATAAATATACTTTCTGATTCGGGAGAAAGGCAACCATCAGATTTTACCTGCAAGCTATAAGTACCACTATTTGCGAGTAAAGCTTCATTTATTTGTATATTATTTACAGTGGTATTTACATTACCCAATGGCGTTTTCCATGTGTATTCCACATCGGAATTCGCTGACTGCCCCTGTACAGATATAGTATTCCCTGTACATACAAAGGTAGGCCCTGTTATTGCGGGTTTTTCGGGAATTAGATTAAAACTGACTTTTGTTTCGATTTTTTCAGAAGGACATCCATTATTTAAGATCACCAAAGTATAGATTCCGGTATCTTTCATGGACAAATTGTTCAACATCGGATTTTTTATTTGAGATAAAAATCCTGAAGGCCCCGTCCATTTATAGGTATAATCATTGGAATTTGGAAATACAGACGGAAAAAACTGAATCTTATCTGTAGCATTCATACAAGGTTTTGAGTCATTGCTCAATGCAGTAATTTCAGGTACACTGATGACGGAAACGGTAGTATTGGCATTGTTCTGACAACCTGTAGGAGTCGTAATGGTAACTGAATAATCACCCGGCACTCCCGGTATCAAAGGATCATATACATTGGGTATTATTGCAATCGGCCCTGCCCATTTGTAGGTAGCATTAGGGACAAAAGTGGCTTGTAACCTTACGCTGTCCCCCATACAAACAGGTCCTGAATTTATGGCTCCGATTTCAAGACTATTATCTATGGCCACAAATTTTGCATTAGAAATCGTGGATTTGCAGTTGCCTTTGACTGAAATTACGGTCCAGGTACCTTGTAATGCTGATTGCGCATTGGGTACAATAAGACTATTTTCCTGGGTTATGGTGAATAAAATTCCATTTTTATACCACTCAAACTTTTCAACATTAGGTGAAGAAGTGGCTACCAATGTAAATATAACACCTTCACAAAAAATATCTGCGCCTATGATGGTTGGCTTTAATGGCCGCTCAAGAATGACTACTTTTGTGACCGCTGTATCAGAAAAACACATACCATTTCGAATCGTTAAAAAATAATCTCCTGCATTGTTCAAAGTTGCATTTGTTATTGCCTTTGGTAATCTTCCGACCTCATTGTAGCCGGAAGGCCCTGTCCAATGGTAAGTGAAATTAACATTATTTACTGATGTACCCAGTACGATTTCGTCCCCTTCACATGGAGACAAAAACGAATTATTTACTAGCGCTTCCGGAGTTTTTAGTACGGTTACTTTTAGCAATGCTGATGGATTGGAGCTACAATCCGGACCTTTGGCTATTACATAATAAAAGTGAACACCTACATTTGGATGTAGGATAAACTCAGGGATTTGAGTAGTCTTAAGAAGTATTCCTGTGGGAAAAATACCTTCATACCATTGATAATCAATATTGCCGCTATAATCTGATGTGGTTAATATTAGATCTTGAGTTTCGCATAAGTCCTTATTATTGGCTGTAAGTGCAGGATTGATCAGTGGTTTGATATTCACGAGCACAGAACCAACGGATGTACAGTTATTAAATCCAGTAACAGTAAGGATATATGGGCCATTAAAACTCTCATCTGCATTGGGAATAAAAGGATTTTCTGTAAAAAACTCAATATTGCCGGGCCCATCCCAGTGAAATGAATACGTTCCTCCTATAGATGCCGCAGGGAGATTGGAAAATAATTTTAAAGTATCATTTGAACAAAGACCTGCAGAAAAAGAAGGAGAAATTTCTGCAGCTTTGACTCGTATTATGGATGAACAGGTATTCGTATTTCCGGCTTTGTCTTCAACGATAAATTGCACCGTGACATCGCTGTTGGCAAATGAGCAATCCAAAGTTGATGGGGTTACCGTCATTTTTTCAATGATACAATTGTCACTACTGCCATTATTTATCATCTGAGGTGTGATCACCAATGTTTCCAATCCCGATGGATGAAGTGTAGCAACGGCATTCTGACATCTTGCAACAGGACGTTCATTATCCTGTACATCAATATCGAATTTGCAGGTACCAAAATTCCCTGCATTATCTTTAGTTCTTAATGTCACAGTATTTTTTCCGGCATTAAGGATGAGATTATGTTTTAAAGCACCTGCGGGTATCTCTTTTTCAGTGATCATAGTAGCTCCCGACGTACTGATGGAAAAAGTCACATCTGAGTAGAAGAGTCTTCCTTTTAAAAAACTCAAATTATCTACCGTGCCCCCTGATGGAATTTCAGCACAGGGATTGATGCCGTCATTACCGTTTTTCGGCACAGCCAATATGAACACCTGATTATTATTAATCCAGGCATTGAAGATATCCCTGTTTATTTCAAATGTAGTTTTTGAAAGGGTACAATCTACATTACCGTTTGCAACCCGGGTAGTACCAATCATGTATCCTTCAGGTCCGAATATCTCAAAATATTCTCCAGGAGTATTATTGTCTCCAAAAAAAATAATTTCTAAAGAAACGGGCAAATCAGTATGTACTACCGGAAACACATTTGTAAAAACGATTTGTTTGCTGCGTGCTTCATGCAATCCTTTTGCTTCATTGTAAACAAAAGATAGATACGACGCTTCATCGGAGATAGGTGACAAACTTTCATATTTTCTTGATCCTTCACAATTTTCAATTACTTCAAAATCTACATCCATCGAAATTGTATCTTTACACTGCCCCGTACTTAATACAGTAGATTTGTTTGAAGGGCAAAGGATTTGAGGTGCGGTTTTGTCTTCAATAGTTACCGGCACCGTACAAATTGCAACATTATTGGCACAATCTGTAAATGAAAAATGAATCAAATGATCCCCTTTCGGAAGTTCCAGATCGATTTGTTCTTCATTATTTAAAGTTACAAACGGGCCATTATCTATCGTATAAGACTTCTTAATGGTATTTTTTATGTCGATATCAAAACTTATGGTTGTCTCTATTGCACTCCCATTACAAATATTGTTGATAGACAAAACAGGGCTACCCGATACTATATTTGGGGCAAATGTGACATCAATGAATCCATCCTGAATCCATCTATTAATACTATTTTTGTCGAGCGAGATCGTAAATTCTATGCTGGCACATTGACCTGCACCAACGGGTGTTTTGCCTAAATTTAAACCATCTTCATCAAAAATATTATAGTATTCCGTCACATCGTCAATGTCCAGATTTCGTAATTTAACCAAAAGCATCCCTTCATTTATTGGAGTTGATGTGGAAGAATTGAAAGGCCCTATTTTTATCGTTACGGATTCTACGATAGATTCCGGTCCTGCCGGCGTGGACGATCTCACGGGAACAGTAACTATTTTGGTGACTGGCGAAGTGGATTCCACGCAGTCATCGGTAGCGCTAGGTATCACAATTCTGGTTTGCGAATAACATGAATTTTCATCTACGGCTTGCACGATGGCTGGCGGACAAGATGATATAGTAGGTGCATTTTGATCTTTGATTCCGAAAACACCTGAAGTTACCGAAGTATTCCCACAAGTATCGTAATACACAAAATCAACTTCCAAATACCTTAAAAAGCCAGTCAGGGAAGATGGACATGTTTGAGGAGGCAAGTTAACCGGACTTATACCCGGAAAAGTAGTCGGATTATTAATAGCATAACTTCCCTTTATTGCAGCAAAAAATTTTAGATCACTACAAGCGCTTTCTGCTGTAGAATTTCCTCTGTTCTGAACCCAGGTACTGAGTAACGCATTGAAATTTTCCAAGCTCTGACAATCGTATTCTTGATTTTCTGCAGCAACAGTTATCATAGGGTCTACATCCCGAATAACGGTAAGCTTTTGTGTAAAAAAACTAATATTATTGCAAATATCCGCCAAAGTATAGGTCCTTTCTATCAAGGAATTACATCCTGAAGATTGAATAGTGTCTACAAATGATGCCATAGCCGGAGAACATTGGTCTTTAAAACTTATGAACAAACTATCCGTATTTGTATCAAATGTCTGGCAACTAAGGGTTATTTCAGGCTGGGGAGAGGTGAGCAAAGGTGGTATAGTATCTCTGACTGTAATCAACTGAGTATGCGATGATGAATTTCCACATTTATCTGATATCGACCAATTTCGTGTAATAATAAAATTATAATGTCCGCATTGGGTAGAATCCGATATTTGAGTGCTTGAAAAATTGTACACAGGCAAAACAGATCTATCGCAGTAGTCTGTTGCCGATAAGTTGGGCACTACAGGAATTTTATCACAATCTACAGTAATATCTTCAGGCAGGGAGTTGAAAAAAGGAGCGATATTATCCGTCACGTTAAAAGATGTCGTACCAGGCGTTCCTGTCTCATTGCCACATTCATCAGCGACTATAAACGAAATATTCATGCGCCAGTCACAAATACCATCAGGAATCAACGGGTATGGACCATTCAGAATGCTACCACCACCTGACTGGATAACAATATTATTTTGAGAAATAGCGTAATTAAAATTTTTCCAGGTTATGCTATTGGAGCAATCATCCGTTGCGTTGTACCCAGCTCTATTACGAATCCACTTTATCAATGTATCTCTGATCCCCTCTATACAGTCATAATGCACTATTGGCACACTATTCAGCAATGTAGGTCCTTTGGTGTCCGTAGTAAAAAATGAAGCTTTAAAAGCCAAACTTTGATTCCCTGATGTATCTTGTGCAGTAAAACTTACTTCAACCTTTTGTTTATTACCGCAGATGACATCCAGTGAATTGTTGAAAATTGTGATGGCTTGCTGAAGCGTAATATCCGCTTTCCATAGGATACTATCAGAATCATCGGTAGCAATAGCTCCTCCTGCATCATTATACCATGCCGTGAGTTTTCCTATAATATCTTGGGTAGCACCACATTCAAATGATGTATCCCTAGGTGGGGAGACGACTACAGGAGGAATAACATCCTGAGCTGAAACTTTAGATAAAGATCCGGCATTTAAAAGTAAAATTAAAAAAAGCAAAAATCCCTTTTGTATAAGAGCGTGTAAAACTCGGATGCTTTTAAAACTCATAAATAATTATATCTCAGGTTAAAACATGATAGGTAAAATAAAAAAATTACCCGATCTAAAACACAAAGATAAGTTTTATAATTGTTAGTGCATGAATCAAAGATTCAATTTAACACCTGTTATGTTAATGCATCATACAATACACCTGCAATTTTTATTTAAGTGTCATGGTATATTCTGCTACGGCTCTTATTTCGGATAGGTTGAGAATGTTTTCGAATGCCATCATGACCCCTTTACCTTTGCTGACCATGGCAATTCTTGCGTTGAGATCAAGCTCTGTAATAGTAAGGTTTTTTGATCCGTTTGCGCCTAATTTTCCGTCAGGTCCATGGCAGAGTTCACAGTTTTGTTTATAAATTTTAGCTCCGTCTACTACTGGTTTGGACACTTCGGATGTATTGTTCTCTGTCTTAACTTCTTTGGGCCCACATGCAAAAAGATAAAAAGCAGCCACTGAAAAAATTACATATTTCTTCATGATAGAAATGTTTTGATATTAATTGTTTTGAATAATGAATACAAAACTAAGTTATCTTTATAAAAACCAATTAATTTTTTTAATTTTTTCATAAAATAAGAAAGACCATATTTTAAAGTATGGTCTTTTCTCAAAAATTTACGAAATACGTATTCAGAATAAAGTGTTTTATTTCTCCATTCTATTTTTCCTTCGCTCCTTAATATTTGAAATGACTTTTTCCTTAAATTCTCTCTCAACTTTAAACAACATGGCTATTTTTTTTGCAGGAACAGCCGTTTTCATTTTTTGAATATACTTTTTCTGGATATCAATTTCTTTGCTTCGACCTTCCAGCATGGCCATCATCATTTCTTCGGCTTCTTTATCTGACATATCTCTCCTTGGCTTTAGGTCCAGTGAAGCCCTGAGTTGCTCAATTTCTGACTGATAAGTGTTGTATATCGGCCAAATTTCTGGGCTTCAGTTTCGCTCAATTCCAATTCCTGTGTGATGTATGCGACTCGTTGCGCTTTTACTTTGTCTTTTATTCTTTCTCTTTGCTGACCATCTTGTCCTATTACAACAATTGTACTGACTAAGAATGCAAAAAAGATGAACATTCTGATTAAATTTGTTTGAAGTTTCATGCTAAAATAATTTATATAATTAAATAAAGTGTTTCCTAAAAATTAATTTCTGATTCAAGAATAAAATACTGACTATCATCAGTGACTGCATCTTCTGTGTAAGTGATCAAAGTAATATCGCTTTCTTCAATCAGATCATGATCTACTAATGAATTGATATCAAATTCATCTATATTATCTTCCAGATACTCAAAATAGGCATCACTGGTTTCCAAAGTTGTATCTTCTGTGATGGCGTTAGTATTATTCACATTAAATTCGATCCAAACCGAAACAAACAGTATCAGGACTGCGGCCGCCGCGTATTGCAACAATTTTACATTTGAAAACAATACAATTTTAACTTCAGAAGACTTATTTGGATTATTTTTACTGACAACATTAATTACATCTGATTCAAGTTTTTCAAAGTACCCTTCAGGAACTTGCATCTCAGATTTATGGACATTTTCTGAGATAAAAATTTGACGCATGATTTGCTCTTCTACCAGTTGAAAATACCCTGTTGGTACTTCTGAAGCACTATTTTTTGGTAATTCAGCAAGAATTGGGGCAATGTCTTTCAGCTCTTTATTTACTTCGTATGTATCGCTATTCATCATACATTCTTTTTTATGTGTTCTTCAATTTTTTTAACTGCCAAATGATAAGATGCTTTTAACGCACCTACAGAAGTATCTGTAATATCTGCAATATCCTGATATGGAAGTTCATCGTAATATCTCAGATTAAATACCAATTTTTGTTTGTCCGGCAGCGTTTTAATGGCTGAAGCAAGTGATTGCAGGACTATTGTCTCATTTACACTTTCATAAGATGTAACATTTTGCAAAGCAGAAACATCTGTGCTTTCTTGATACTTGTTTTTTTTTGCATTTAAAAAGTTAATGCTTTCATTGGTGGCAATCCTGTATAGCCAGGTAAACAATGAGGACTGCCTCTGAAAACCTTCAATATTTTTTACTACTTTTAGAAAAGTATTCTGCAATACATCATCTGCATCTTCGTGATTCTCTACCATCCTACGGATATGCCAATATAATTTTTCTTTATACTTAGCCACCAAATACCTGAATCCTTCATTTCTTTTGTCATAAGAAATGATCAAATTTAATATATTTTCATCTTCAGGAAATATCATTGTTCATTAAAATCTACATTAAAAGACCAATATTTGAGGGTAAGGTTTAATCTATGGGAAATTATTATTAAAAAAATGAATCAAAATGTACCTTTACATCAAATTCAGTAAAACAAATGTTTCGATTATTATCTGCTACCATTTTGTGTTTCCTTTTGGTAGCCTGCAAAAAGGAAAATTCAAATTTTCAAAAGGAAGCTGCCGATCAGGCGATATTTCATACTTCAGTAAAAGCCTTGACAGACGTCATTGTCCATGATATTTTTTCTCCACCAGTGGCAAGCAGAATTTATGTTTACTCAAGTATTGGAGCATATGAGGCAGCCAGATATAATGATTCTTCTTATATCTCTTTGGCACGCCAAATACATCATTTACCTGAATTGCCACAGCCTGCATCAGGAAAAGAATATTGTTTCCCCATGGCGTCAACACTCACTTTCTTAAAGATTGGTAAGGCTTTGATATTTTCAGAAGACACTTTGAATATTCAGATAGCAAAAGCGCTTAAGTTTTACCAAAATACTGGAATGCCTGAAGAAGTCTATAGTCGAACTATAGCATTTAGTGATACACTTGCATCTCATATTTTAAAGTGGTCAGCGGGCGATAATTACAAGCAAACCCGCTCATTTCCCAAATACAGCCTTCAAAAAGATCTTGCCACCTGGAAACCAACACCTCCGGGTTATATGGACGGTATTGAACCTTCCTGGAATAAAATCAGGAGTTTTGTAATGGATTCTGCCCAGCAGTTTAAGCCATTGCCACCTACTCCTTATAACATGACAGATAAAAATAGTCAATATTATAAAGAAGCAATTGAAGTTTATGAAGGGGTAAAAAATCTATCTGATGAGCAAAAAGAAATTGCCAATTTCTGGGATTGCAATCCATATAAATTGAACGTCACCGGACACATCATGCATGCTACAAAAAAAATATCCCCCGGCGGGCATTGGATCAACATTGTTGGATTGGTGTGTAAAAATGCGAAAGCAGATATCACAAAATCTGTCCAAACGTATGCTTTGGTCTCATTAGCGCTGGTAGACGCTTTTATCTCCTGTTGGGATGAAAAATACAGAAGCAATGCAGTAAGACCGGAGACCGTAATCAATGAGTTTATTGATCCTGAATGGTTACCATTATTGCAGACTCCCCCATTTCCCGAATATACCAGTGGGCATAGTGTGGCATCATCTGCTGCAGCGACAGTGCTTTCCGAACTTTATGGCAATGATTTTGGCTTCAAGGATAATACTGAAGTTGAATTTGGCATACCTGAGCGTTCATTTACTTCTTTCAACCAAGCTGCTGAAGAAGCTTGTATTTCCAGATTGTATGGCGGTATTCATTTTATGCCTGCGATCAAGAACGGCATTACCCAAGGCAGGGGAATTGGCAATCTGGTGATGACAAAAATAAAATGCAGGAAATAATGCTTGTCAATGATCATTCAATGGCAATCCCTTACGCTGCCATTCTTTCCAGTTGACATATTCGGGGGCTACTCTATGTTCCTCCATGGTTATACAATCTTCCACAGGACAAACCAGTTGACATAAATTACAGCCTACACACTCCTCATCTTTTACAGTATAGTTGTTGTAAGGATGTCCCCTTTCTATATCAATGGATTGATGAGAAGTATCTTCACAGGCAATGTAGCATAAGCCACAATGAATACACTTGTCCTGATTGATCTTGGCGATGTGATGATAATTGATATCCAAATCTTCCCAATGGGTGATTTTTTCTACCGATTTACCAATGAAATCCGGCAAAGTCCGATATCCTTTTTCGTCCATCCAGTTATTTAATCCTTCGCAAAGATCTTCCACAATCCTGAATCCATGGGTCATTGCAGCGGTACAAACCTGAACCGTAGAGCTCCCTAGAAGCATAAATTCTACCGCATCTTTCCATGTGCTGATACCTCCGATGCCTGATATAGGAACGCTTGATGTAAGTGGATCCTGTGCTATAGTGGTTAGCATTTTTAGCGCGATAGGTTTGACAGCCGGACCACAATACCCGCCAAAAACACTTTTGCCTGCCACGTATGGATTAGGAACAAGCGTATCCAGATCGACACCAGTCACACTCTGTATAGTATTGATGAGACTCAGTCCATTGGTACCTCCCTCAACAGACGCTTTTGCGGTTGGCACTACAGAGTGTACATTGGGTGTAAGTTTGGTAATCACAGGAATAGTGGATTTTTCCATCACCCACTCCACCACCATCTTGGCGATTTCAGGATCTTGCCCTACTGAAGCACCCATGCCCCGTTCCGTCATGCCATGCGGGCAACCAAAATTAAGTTCAAATCCCATAGCACCTGCATCTTCACATTTTTGAATAAGTTCGTGCCAGGATTTCCTGTCATTGTCGGCCATCAAAGAGACTATCATCGCACGATCGGGATACATTTTTACTACTTCATAGATTTCTCTTAAATTTATTTCCAGCGGTCTGTCGCTGATCAATTCTATATTATTGAAACCCATCATGCGCTTACCCCCATAATTTACGGATGAGTAGCGCGAAGAAACATTTTTTATCTGAGAACCTAAGGTTTTCCAAACGACACCTCCCCAACCAGCTTCAAAGGCACGGACCACATTTATTTTTTTATCCGTAGGTGGTGCGCTGGCCAGCCAGAATGGATTAGGAGATTTTATGCCAAGGAAATTGGATGATATATCAGCCATGGTTAAATTTTATCGGGTTAGAAAATTCAAATTTTAAAGTAAAAATGACAAAATTGCTGCTGCTCCATCTTTGCCTGCCTGTACTGCATCTACCACTTCCTTTCCACCATTTACACAATCACCACCAGCAAAAACACCCTTCAGATTGGTAATGGCGTTGTCCGTTATATCTATTTTGCCTTTATTTTCACTTAAATTATTGCTTTTAACGAAGTATTCATAAGGCATTTGTCCCGCTGCTTTTATCACCATGTCTACTTCCAGTGTTATGGTCTCTCCGGTATTGGCAGGACTTCTTCTGCCGCTTGAATCCGGTGTATCAAGTTTCATGACATCACACACCAATTGACTAACCTTCCCTCCTAACCCGACTATTTCTTTGGGTGATGCTAACCAAACAATCTGGCATCCATCCAGTTTGGCAATATTCAGTTCGTGTTCGGTGCAAGGCATTTCATCCTGCGTCCTTCGGTATATCAAAGTAACCTCTTTTGCGCCAAGTCTTTTTGCTTGGGTTGCTGCATCTATCGCAGTCATACCCATACCGACTACCGCCACTTTATCCCCTATCACTATTGATGACAAATCATTGGAACGCAGGTCATAAATAAAAGAAATAGCATCTACTACACCATCCAGGTCTTCGCCCGGTATATCCAGTTGCCTGGCCAATCCAACACCAAAAGCCAGATAGACGGCATCATATTCAGTTTGTATGGAGTCAAGACTTATATTTCTGCCCAGTTCATGATTGTATTTTATTTCAATCCCGCCAATAGATGTGATATAATTGACTTCATCTTCACAAAATTGAGGAGTAACTTTATAAGCAGCTATGCCATAGGTCATCAAACCGCCACCTTTACTTTCTCTTTCGTAAATGGTAACGTCTATCCCTTCTCTGCTCAAGACATGAGCGCAGCTCAATCCGGCAGGACCTGCACCTATGACGGCTACTTTTTTACCCACTGAATCTTTTCTTTTAAACAGCTGCCATTGATTTTCCATTGCCTTTTCAGTCGAATACCGCTGAAGCTTGGCTATATGGATAGGTTTTTCGTGCATTAGATTGTACACGCAGGCTCCTTCGCACAATTTTTCTACCGGGCACACCTTGCTGCATCCCGCGCCCATAATATTTGAGGATAATATAGTATGTGCTGATCCCTTTATATTTTGTGTGGCAATTTGTTTGATAAATTTAGGTACATCAATGGATGTGGGACAAGACTTCATACATGGCGCATCATAGCAGAAAAGACAACGATTGGCTTCAATAGCTGCTGCTTCTGATGTCTCAAAGGGCGGATGAATGTCAGCAAAATTTTCTTCATATTGCTGAGTATCCAATCGATTATTTTTTAGAGCCATATATCTGGGGTTTTAGACTTTTATAAATGGTAAAGCCAAAAGGTTTACGGTGCTACAATTTCATCATATGACTCAGGTCTTCGATCTCTGTAAAACTGCCATTTACTTCTTACTTCTGTAATGAGGTCCAAATCCAACTCACTGACCAGCAATTCGTCTTTATCTTCGGATGCACAAGCAATAATTTGACCCAGCGGATTAACAAAATAGGATGTACCATAAAAGTGACCTAAATTCCATGGCTTTTCGATGCCTACCCTATTGATACATCCCATAAAATACGCATTGGCCACGGCATGTGCAGGCTGCTCCAGCTTCCAGATATATTGAGATTGTCCAACAGTGGTAGCAGATGGATTGTATACGATCTCCGCACCATTCAAACCAAGACATCTTGCTCCTTCAGGAAAATGACGATCATAACAGATATAAATGCCTATTTTAGCATATTTGGTTTGAAATACCGGATAACCCAAATTACCTGGTTTGAAGAAAAATTTTTCCCAAAATCCACCCGTTTGTGGAATGTGGTTTTTACGGTATTTGCCGAGATATGTTCCATCGGCGTCAATAATTGCTGCTGTATTATAATATACGCCAGTTTGTTCTTTTTCGTACACTGGAACAATCATAACCATTTGATATTTTTTGGCGTATACCTGCATACGTTCAGTAGTCGGACCAGGTACTGACTCTGCCGAAGCATACCACGCACTGTCCTGGCCCGGGCAGAAATAAGGTGTATTGAAAATCTCCTGAAAACAAAGGATTTGTACGCCTTGTCGTCCTGCTTCTTCAATATATGGAATATGTTTCTGGACCATAGCTTCTTTGATTTCATCTATGGTTCCTTCTCCTTCTGTTTTTGCCAGACTAAGTTGGATGAGTCCTGATTTAATTATTCTTGACATATTTTATTAAATTAATGTTTTTGGATTTTAGTGCAAAGTAATATTTATATTTTTCCTTCTACTTTATTTCTTTTTACAAATTGTCCGTATCCTTTGGAAAGCTTACATTCATTATTATCAATGGCAATTTTTCCACGCAATAAAACTGTTTTCACTTTACCTTTGACTTCCCATCCTTCATACCCGCTATAATCTACATTCATATGGTGGGTATTCACCGAAAGTGTGTGGATTTCGTTAGGATCAAGAATAAGAATGTCTGCATCGCTACCTACAGCTATGGTACCTTTTTTAGGGAACATACCAAATATTTTTGCCGCATTGGTACTGGCCACTTCTACATATTTATTTAAAGAAATTTTTCCTTTATTTACCCCTTCACTAAATAGTAATTCCATTCTATTTTCGATTGCGGGATGACCATTCGGGATTTTAGAAAAATCGTCCTTACCCATTAATTTTTGTTGCCACTTAAATGGACAATGGTCAGTTGCTACTACATTCACCAATCCCTGATTAATGCCTGCCCATAACGTAGCCTGATCCTTTTTTTCTCTCAATGGGGGACTCATGACCCATTTGGCACCTTCAAAATTATTTTCATATAAAGATGCGTCCAGAATCAAATATTGTATACAGGTTTCAACAAAAACATTTTGATTTCTTTTAGTAGCATTTCTGACAGCATTCAAGGCTCCTTCACAGGTCAAATGTACTATGTAGCCGGGACATCCTGTATAATTGGCCATATCAACAAATCTTCCACTGGCTTCTGCTTCAGTCACTTCCGGCTGTGATAAATAGTGGTACAAAGGCTCCAGTTTTCCTTCCGTCCTATGTTTTGCAATCAGGAAATCAATCATGTCACCATTAGTAGCATGTACATTGATCAGTCCACCATGCTTTTTTACTTCATTCATCAGACCTATCATTTGGCGGTCGTCTATCATCAGTGCACCTTTATACGCCATAAAAGTTTTAAAAGATGTGATGCCTTCTTCTTCTATGAAATGCTGGATTTCTTTTTTAGTATCTTCATTAAAATCTGTCACTGCCATATGAAAACTGTAATCACCCACAGCATTATTATCACTTCTTCCTTTCCATTCATGTAGTGCCGATTGCAAACTTTTTCCCTGGGTTTGTAATATGAAATCTATTACCGTGGTCGTACCTCCAAATAAAGCTGCACGGGTGCCAGTTTCATAATTGTCACTACTGTATGTTCCCATAAAAGGCATGTCCAGGTGTACATGCGGATCGATACCTCCGGGCATAACCAATGACTCCGATGCATCTATTACCTGATCAGCTGCCATATTAAGGTGCTGTCCAATGACCTGAATAGTTTCTCCTTCTATATAAATATCAGCGATGTAATCATCAGTTGCTGTTATTATCCTTCCGTTTTTAATTAAGATGCTCATGGTAATTTTACTTTTTATTCTTCATTAATAGCCAATATATCCAACCACTTAAACCAAACCCAACAAACCATGCATAATGATATAATCCGGTCACCCAATACGGAAACAGATCTTTACTTATCATCCCTATTGTCATTAAAAAACCAGGTATATTGGGTATTATTCCAATGATAAGGGCAGCAATGGCTGATGGATTAAATCCTTTGGTAAAACTATAGATACCTCCGCTTTCATATAAATCATTCAAAATCAGTGTCTGTTTTCTGATAAAATAATAATCCACGATCATAATGCCACCTACAGGTCCAAGCAAGCTCGAATAACCGACCAGCCAGGTGAAAATATAACCAGAAGGATCAGCAATTAATTTCCAAGGAAAAATCATCATTCC
>Ga0105044_10007600_pt1 | contig 14926 bp, 12 predicted proteins | sample MAT01_FD_78092 | JGI IMG/M metagenome (GOLD analysis project Ga0105044, IMG submission 78092) | Freshwater microbial communities from Lake Fryxell liftoff mats and glacier meltwater in Antarctica - MAT-01 | ecosystem: Environmental > Aquatic > Freshwater > Ice > Liftoff microbial mat | place...
GTGTTCCTGATGCGAACCATTCGGGTGGATTTGCTTTCGGAGATATTGTATATCAACGACAAGCCATACGCGGAGGTATTGTGCAATTTTGATCTCCCCGACCTTTCCAAGCGAATGACGGGTAAGAGATTTTTGTGGGACAAGGGTACCCAAAGACAACTGCTTCGGGTAGCTGGTGCGTATTTTATTGGCGATGGGACGAATGGGGCTGAAGAGCCCGTGAAGGAGATGAATGTCAAGCTAAAAGCGGGTGAATTTGTGGCCAATATCTCTGCGGACGACTTCCCTTTTGAGGTAATTGAGACCATCGTGCCAGAAATTTCCCAAACCGAAGGGAATTTTGATGCGAACCTTGCAGCAAAAGGGGATCTAAGACACCCCATTGTGGAAGGCTTGCTCATGGTGAATGCGGGTACATTCCAAATTGACTATCTCAAGACCCTTTTCCATATAAAAAACCAACCCATAAAATTTTCAAAAAACAAGATTTCTGCGGATCGCGACACCATTTTTGATGCAACACGGCAGCATTTTGCGCTGGTGTACGGTGGGCTTGAACATGAGTATTTTGACAAGTGGCGGGTGAATTGCCGCGTCCAGTCGAGTGACCTAAACTTCTTGGTGCTCAATACTACTGCCGCCGACAGTGATCTTTATTATGGCCGGGCAGAAGGGAGTTTTGTGGCCGAATTTAGTGGCACTTTTAGTCGCACGAACATCGCTATTGAAGCCAAAACGGGCTCTGGGACACGGCTTTTTATCCCGCTTGCTTCCACTGCCGACGCAAAGGAGACCCAATTTATCAATTTTGAAAAAATCAAGCCTAAAACAGAAACCCGCAAGGAAAAAAGTTTTGTCAGTGCCGACCTCAAGGGACTGAATTTTGAACTCGATTTGACCGTCACCGATCTGGCCGAAATCCAACTCATCTTCGACGAGCAAACGGGCGACATCATCAAAGGCCGAGGCGAGGGCAACATCCGTCTGGGTATCAACCGGGAAGGGGAATTCACGATGTATGGCGGGTACCAAATTGTGCGTGGTGAATACCTTTTTACACTCCTCAACTTTGTGAACAAGCCTTTTGTAGTAACGAAAGGCGGCACCATCAATTGGTATGGCGACCCTTATGGTGCACAAATTAACTTGGATGCGACTTATGAAATAAATACCTCGGTGTACAATTTCGTGAAAGAAGAGTTGGAATTGCTGCGCACCGTGCGCCCGCGCTTGCTCGTTGAAGCATCCAAAGCCACGAAAGTTGTAGTCACCATGCACTTGGCCGGCGATCTGATGAAACCAAATATCACGTTCGGCCTCAACTTTCCCAACATCACCAGCGAGCTTAAATCATTGACAGACAATAAGTTGCGACTCATACGGCAAGACAATGCCGAACTTTCGCGTCAAGTGTTCGGGCTGGTAGTGATAGGTTCGTTTTTACCGCCTTCGAGCGCTATTTTTCAGAGTTCCGACGCTGTAGCTACCGCGTTCAATACACTGACACAGATGATCAGCAATCAGTTCTCCAACTACTTGGGCGGCTTGGCTTCCGAATGGTTCGGCGGAGCGGTATCGAGCCTTGATTTTGACATCGTGTATAGTGATTATCAGAATGACGTGCTGTCAGATCCACTGGGGGGGCGCGAGGTAAACGTACGGCTCAGCAGCGGTTTCATCAATGACCGGGTAACCGTTCAGGTAGGCTCACAATTTGGTGTTGGAGGTACTGGCATCACTACCTCCGATGGCTTCCTTGGGGAGGATGTAACCGTGCAAATCGCGCTCACCGAAAATCGCCAATGGCGCCTTAAAGTTTATCAGCGAACAGAACCCGATGTGTCAGGACAAAGAAGTTTGCGCTTTGGCTTGGGCCTCAGTTTTCAAAAAGATTACGACACCTTTGAGGATATGTGGAAGGGTTTTGGGCGCGCATTCTCGAATTGAATATCCAATGTCCAACGTCCAATATCCAATTTCCAAATATCTCAATATCCAACTTTGACAGCATCAAAATTCCTCCGTTCCGCAAACAATCCCTGGAAAATGGGCCTGTTCCTGCTCTGGAAACTTCCTTCTGCATGGTTTATGGGCATCCGTGTGCGATCCTGCGATTTAGAGCAGTGTGTGGTTGAATTGCCTTTCGGTTGGCGCTCACAAAACCCTTTTCGCTCCACCTATTTTGCAGCACAATGCGCTGCTGGCGAACTCTCCACGGGACTTTTGGCCCTGGCACATTTGCAAGAAAAACCCCCGGTTTCGATGCTGGTGACCCATATAGATGCTGATTTTTTCAAAAAAGCATCTGAGACCCTGATTTTTACCTGTAAGGACGGCAATGCCTTCCAAATTGTCATTCAAAAAGCACTTGAAACGGGTGAAGCCCAAATCTTTCAAGCAAAATCCATAGCCACCTTGCCAGATGGACAAGAAGCAGCAAGGGTAAGCATTACCTGGTCTTTCAAATCTAAGGGAACATCATAAATAAGTATCCCAATATCTTAATTTCCAAACCATGGCATCCCTCTTCGGTCACATCGCTGTCTCTACCGCCATTGGCTACGCTTTTTTTCCGAAACAGGTGCGACCGCTAACCCTCGTTGTAGCGGGTTTTTGCGCTTTTGCACCTGATTTGGATGTGCTATCGTTCCGTTTTGGGATACCATACGCCAGCGAATGGGGCCATCGGGGCTGGACACATTCGCTGATGTTTGCGCTCGTGGTGGGAGGGTTGATTGGCTGGCTCTGTACCATCGGCTTTAGCCGCCGTTTTCTGGGCGATAATCCTGCGGCTAAAGCCGCCAGTACAATAACCGCCTGGTTCATCCTCAGCATGGCCTCACACCCTTTGCTCGATATGCTGACCAATGGCGGACGCGGTTGTGCGCTCTGGTGGCCATTCAGTCTGGAACGGATATTCTTCCCCTGGCGACCTATTCAGGTCTCGCCGATGTCTGTGAGCGATTTTATGAGTCCCTGGGGACTAGAGGTGCTGGCGAGCGAGGTGATATGGATTGGGTTTCCATGTGTGGGGTTGGTTTGGTTGATGAAATTACGGACGAAAAATAAAACAGACGGATAGAATCACGCAGTCAGTGGCAACAAAATAACAACCACGGTATCCGCACGCTTCGGAGAGGGTCGGTGGTTCGTGCTTTGGCGATTTTTTCAGTATGGTATTATTGAAATAAGTCCTAGGTTCGCAGCTTTATTTTACTTAATGCTCACTTATTTTACACCTATGACCAACACAGACAACCCTCAAAACCCACTCGACTCCTTCAAGCACGTCGTCGTGCTCATGCTGGAAAACCGCTCTTTTGATAATTTGCTGGGCTATTTGTACAAACCAGGCGAGATATTGCCCAGTTTCCCGCTAGGTCAAAAATTCAGCGGCTTGAATTTTGATGGCCCACATACGAATCCTGTACCTGACGATGTCAAGGATGGGCATCGCGGCGAAAATATAGCCGTGCGGCCTGTGACGCCAGCGGACCACTATTTTCAGCCGTATCCCGATCCGGGTGAGATTTACCCGCACGTCAATACACAAGTATTTGGGACGATCCGCCCGGAATCCAACAATGGTAGTACGGACGATAAGATCATTGCGCCATATAATCTGCCTGAGGTCGTTCCATTAAATCCGCCCATGAACGGATTTGTGAAGGATTATATCAGCGTGCTGCGTTCGTTGAAGAACCAAGGCTGGTTTGGCCGACTATTGAACTGGCTGGGCTGCAACCCAAAGTGGTTCAAACTAAACGACAAATACGATGACTATAAAGCCATTATGGAATGTTATGAACCCGCTCAGGTAAATGTAATGGCGACTTTAGCCAAAGAATTTGCCGTATTTGACCACTGGCACTGTGATGTGCCGAGCCAAACCTATACCAACCGGGCGTTCTGGCATTCAGGAACATCCTATAATTTCGTCAATAACAGTCCGTCAAAAAAGTGGATCTTGGATCAGTCTGGCGACACGCTATTCAACCGGCTACAAGACAAGGGCATCCCCTGGAAGATTTATACCGACAACCCGATTTCAATTACGGGCATCATTCATTTCAAACAATTGCTTGATTACCATTTTACGCACATCAAAAGTTTCAAGCATTTCCTGGAAGATGCAGAAAATGGCGCGTTACCTGATTACACTTTTATTGAACCTCGTTTTTTTACCCCGCACAATGATCAACACCCCTCTTCCTATGATTCGGCGTTGTACGGCGCTGCTTCAACGGGTTCTGTACTCCTCGGCGAAAAACTGATTTGGCAAGTGTATGAAGCCATCCGAAAGTCAAACTCCGAAAAGGGTAACAACTGGGAAAATACGCTGCTGATTATTACCCACGACGAACATGGCGGTTGCTACGACCATATTCCACCGCCCAGCGCCCCTTCCCCCAATAACCCGCCTTTAGTCGGGGAAGACGGTTTTAAGTTCGACAGATTGGGTGTTCGAGTACCGATGATTATGGTTTCGGCACACATCAAGCCCAATACCATCGTCAACAATACTTACCACCACACCTCCTTCCTGAATACGATGTGTGAAAAATGGGGGATTGACCACTTCACGGAGCGCGATAAAAATGCCCCCAAATTTTATGAGGTATTTACCTCTCCAGAAGTCAGGGATGTGAAAACCTGGCCGATAATTCCTGAACCTAAATTGCCGGATGGCTGGGAAAACATAGACTTTTCGGATACCCCTTTAAATGGGCTTGAAAAGACGATCCTTTCCGCTTTGCCGCACATTACGGATATGGACGTGGAGGAGTTGAAAACCATCAAAACCGTAGGACATGCGATGAACTGCCTGGCGCGTTATGAAGGGGAGATCCCGGGTGCCAAAATGGAGGACCTAGTCTATACATTATAGACCTGCCTTCGCTCTTTTCTGAGTGTGCTGAAAACATCCTGGATCCAACGGCAATCCAAGTTTTTCCAAATCCGGCAGTTGACCAGTTTACTTTGACAACCGACGGTGATATTCAATCTTGGACATTGTACAGTACCCTTGGGACTGTAATGCAGCGTGGAGAACCTGGAGAATATACCCAAAATACTGTGATTCAAGTAGATGCAATGCCCTCAGTCATATACTACCTGATCGTTCAAACAGCAAAAGGTATCCTGAAGCGGAAAGTGGAAGTGCTGCGGTAAGTACCCATGAGTTTGTTTATAGCAAGTTGCCAGTGCCTTTGGGGTGCGGGCAACTTGTTTTTTTGGGGGGGGTAGGATGCTGCTATGTCTAAATTCGCCCTACTGGTATCGAAGTGTATGGGTGTGGGAGCGGAAATATAAGACCCCTTCCATAAATCTTGCCACGGTATAGTCCGTTTCAAAAACTACCTTTGTCATCCTGTTTTTCAACCCGACACTTTTATGCGCAAAATATTGACCGCCAGTTTTTTAGTAATAACCTGTTTGTTTCTTTTCAACCGATGTGTGCGTACGGACTCCGCCTACACCCGTGTCGCGCCAGGGATGTGGCGCGGAATTTTGGAACTTGAAAAATTCCAAATGCCCGTGGGTAAAAAAGACTCCGTGGTCATTGTATATGACCAGTTTAAACCCGGAGAACTGCCTTTTAATTTTGAAGTGAAATATGTGGACGAAACCCATTTTTACCTCGAAATCATCAACGGTTCGGAACGTATCCGGCTGGACAGTGTGCAATATGGCCGCGACCGTACCCAAGCCCGCGATACAATGAACGTGTGGTTTCCAGAATACGCCAGCTACTTACATGCTGAGATTCGCGGTGGCGTCATGCGTGGCGAATGGGTGGTGACCACCAAAGATAATTACCGCATCCCGTTTTACGCCCATTCGGGGCGCGATTATCGCTTTACGAACCTCACGTTAAAACCCCTGCGCGACCTCACCGGCAAGTGGGCTGCCAAATTTGGCGTTGAAAAAGAAGCCAAGGAACAGGAAAAAGCCATTGGAGAGTTCAAACAAAACGGCAACCACCTAGAAGGCACGTTTCGTACCGAAACAGGCGATTATCGCTTCTTGGAAGGTACCGTACAAGGGCGCAAGTTTTGGCTTTCGAGTTTTGATGGCGCTCATGCTTTCCTGTTTTCGGGAAGCATTCAAGGGGATAGCCTGCAGGGCGAGTTCCGTTCCGGTCATAAATATCAAACGCTCTGGACGGGCTGGAAAGACCCCGCGTTTGAACTTGGAGCAGCGGATTCGTTGACGCAGGTCAAACCCAACGCAAAGATTTCTTTTTCGGTAAAAAATCCTGCCGGGCAAGAAATTACGTTCCCCTCCAGCCAATTCGACCAGAAGATTAAAATCTTCACCATCATGGGCACCTGGTGTCCCAATTGCCGCGATGAGCAAATTTTTCTCCGAGATTTTTTGAAAGAAAACCCTGAGATCGCCCAAAAAATCAGCGTAATAGCATTTTCATTCGAGCGTGATAAGGATCCCGCACAGGCCAATGCACACATAAAAGAATACAAGAAAAAAATGGGCATACCATTTGAGATAGTGTACGCAGGAAAAGCCAGTACAGCGGAGGCCGCCCAGTTTTTCCCGGCACTCGACAAGGTGATGGCTTTTCCGACCATGATGATCCTCGACCAGCAAAACCAAGTCCGGCGTGTCCATACGGGCTTTGATGGTCCGGCGACCTCGCGTTATGAAGCGTTCAAGGAAGATTTTACAAAATTGATCCAAGAGATAAGTCAATAGTCCACCGTCCACCGTCCACCGTCCACCGTCCACCGTCAATGAATCGAATTATCCTCGCCTACACCCCCGAAAATGCTGCTTTGGCCAATTCCATAGACCAGCAGTTGAGCCGCATTGGTATCCCATTTGAGCATGCCAACCAGTCTGTTGCAGCGCAAATCAATTCGGCAGCAGAGCCGGTTTTATTGCTCGTTACGGACAATTTTTTGATAAATCGTGCCTGCTTAGAAGGGCTGCTGCCTGTTCTGAAAGGCTTGGTTGCAGACAACCGTTTGGTGGTCGTCCTTGCAGATGGGGTCAATGCGAGTGGACAAGCGGTGCCAACCCACATTGACCGTATGGCCAATGCCTTGCATTACATGCAGTATTGGCAGGATACCTGGCTCGCAATGAGTGACCACCATCAAAATATGGAAGCGGCAGAAAAGGCATCCCTCACGCCTGAACTGGATGCCATGCGTGGGATCGCCAATCAAATAGGGGACATCATCAGCACATTGCGGGATGCGGGATATTTGACTTGGCAACAATTTGAAAGCAACGACTTTGAATTATTTTTCCAAAAGTTTAATTTGCAGGATTGGCACGGGCAGTACAAACATTTTGCAGTTCAAGTATCTGAAAACCAAATAGTTGCAGAGTCACTCCATCTGCCCGAGGTGCCGGTGCTCGGGGGGCTTTTAGCGCCCGAACCCATGCCAGAACCTGAATTGCCCCGTATCGTGGTAGCACTGGAGCCGGTGTTGCCGCCCCTGCCTGCGATGGAAGATTTGACAGCGGTGTTGGAGGCCGAGGAGAGCAAGGTTGATTCTAAATTTGCAGAAGCGGAAAAAGGAGGCACAACATTGGAAGAGCAACAAGCAGCCCGCGATGCTTGGTTTTGGATAGACAAAGGGCATGCCGAACGAGGGATTGAACTTTTTCTTTTAGCTTTAGAGCAATATCCCAACAGTGAATGGCTCCAGGCTGAATACGAAAGGGCAGCGCAACCATCAAACACACCCATAGAAGTATCCGAACCCGCTCTAAACCCATCAATCCAAACAGACGAAGCCAAATCCTACGAGCTCATGGGCGACATGGCCGCCGAACGCGGCGACTACCTGTTTGCTAAATACTGCTGGGACCGTGTGGTGGAAATGGACCCAACGATCCCAAATATCTACCGAAAGCTTGGCTTGATGACAGCAGAACATCTCCGAGACTATCGCGAAACTGCGGCCATATATCTCCGCAAATCCTTGGAAATCAGTGCGAACGACTCAGAGGTAAAGGCTGCACTGGGAGAAATATTAGGTTTAGGAGCACAGATGACAGTTGTAGTGCGCAATGATACTACCCACCTTGGTCTTCAAGATAATGAAGCGCAAGTACCCGAGGTTAACGTCGAAGATTTAACGAAGGCAAGTGACAGCCTAAGTCAACAGGAGTTAGAGGCCCTCAACGCTCAACCTTCAACGCTGAACCTCCAACCTTCAACCCGCAACGCTCAACCTTCCCAACTCGTCCTTATTACCGGTGCTACCTCCGGCATCGGCAAGGCTACTGCCGAGATTTTTGCGCGCAATGGATACCGATTGATCCTTACAGGGAGGCGCGTAGAGCGATTGGTGGAACTGAAAAAGCGATTCGAGACGGAATTTGGCACCGAAGTGTTGTTGCTTCCCTTTGATGTGCGCGACTCCGGCGCGGTCGAAGCAGCTTTAGCCAATCTCCCAGAGTCGTTCCAAGACATTGATATTTTGATAAATAACGCAGGGTTGGCTAAGGGCCTCGCACCCATCCACGAGGGAAATCTAGAGCATTGGGAAACTATGATTGATACGAATGTAAAAGGTCTGCTCTATGTTACGCGGCTCGTATCGCCAGGTATGGTTCGCCGCCGCAGCGGACACATTATCAATGTTGGCAGCAGTGCCGGCAAAGAGATCTACCCCAATGGCAATGTCTACTGTGCTACCAAATTCGCAGTAGATGCGCTTTCCAGGTCTATGCGCCTCGATCTTCATAAGCACAATATTCGGGTCAGTCAGGTTAGTCCCGGACACGTAGAAGAGACAGAGTTTGCCCTGAACCGTTTCGACGGAGATGCTGATCGTGCCAAGATTTACAATGATTTTCAACCACTTAAATCAAGCGATGTTGCCGACGCTATTTATTTCATGGTTACGCGCCCGGCACATGTCAATATTCAAGATTTGCAATTATTTGCAACCCAACAGGCGAACAGTATGGTAATTGATCGGAGCGGGAGGTAAATCAAATCATTTTCCGCTTGGATCTCGGAAACAATTCCGCCAATTCTCCAGGCAGGCTGATACGTTCTGGAAAACGTTTTGTGAGTTCGCGTATGATCTTCACCACCATTTCCTCTTCTCCTTTTTGCAACAATTCTGACAGACGAAGTCGGACGAATTGTGCCGCAGGCGCGCCAAAGTGTTCCGCTAAATACTGATCCAAAAACGCGATGTAACGTTCCTGCACAAAGTCCTTTTTTTCGGTCAAAAACGCAGCTTCGTACCGTTGCAACATGTTTAAATCCCCTTGATTTTCAATAAGTTCGGCTAATTTTTCCAAATCGCCCTCAGAGGCCAGGAGGGCAGCCGTTTTGGGGATATCACCTTTGTCGAGGAGTTCAGCCAATAGATGGTCTCGTTCCTCGGGCCAGCGATCCTCGGAAGCCGTTTTGAGTTTTTCAAACACGTCTGAACTGCCAGAAAGCAGGAAGCGTTGACGGAGCAGGACGGTTTGGCGCGCTTGGTCGCCTGTTTGTTCGGCGATAAAAAGCAACACGTTTTCCAATTCGCGGCTTTGCCCAAGGGGGAAAATGTTTTTGCCCAAAAAACACTCTCCTACCAATGTTGCGGCCTCCCAGTGATGGAGGTAGTAAAGTTGCAGAAAGGCAGCCTTTATCATGTCCGGTTTTTCCAGATAATCATCCAGTACCCGAACGGCTGCTTGCGGCATATTGCGAACCGCCAACGCGGAGAGGAAAAGTTGCAGCATAAAAGCGGGGGCAGGGTAGGGTGTGTGGTCGAACATAGCCCGCAACTTATCAAATTTTGCCTCATCCTTGGAAGATTCCCCTAAAAAACGAAGCGCGTCGCGCTCCAATTCTGGGGGGAACACGCTATTGTTGCCAATGGTAAAAAGGGTTTCCCATACCGATTCTCGGAGTTCTGGGGAAGGCGCGGAACGGTAGATTCCGCCCAATGCCTCAAATGATATCTGGCAAAAATGAAGCAATGCGCTCCGCCGATTTCCTTCTGAATTTGCGTGCAAAGGGTTGATTCTCAAAAAAATAGCCGATGCTATTTGGAACATTCCGCGATAATCCAAGGCAGCTTGCGTTATGGCAAGTTGCTCTTCCAGTCCGTCCAATGCCTTGCGCAGTCGGCGGAAATCGGGTTCACTAATCTTGGTCTTGGCATTGGGTTTTGGCAGCACCGAATCGAGCACGAGCGCAAAAGGGTTTTCTGATTCTGTGACATGGGCTGCGAAACGGGTTTTGAGGGCGAGGGCAAAATCGCGGTCCCGGCGGGCGAAGTCGCGCACAAACTCGGCGAGGGCTTCGGGGCTGGCGTTGTCGAGGGCGGTCTGCACCGTAAACCGGGTGAGTTCGGTAGACGGTTTTTGCTCGGCTTTGACGCGACGGCTCTCTTCGCGTTGTTCGTAGAATTGCCTGATTTTTATCAAAGTAGCCGCAATGTGCGGGCACATGAGTCGGCGGCCTTCCGTGAAACACTCGCAGGCGTAAGCTTTTATTTTGTGGGGCGTTATCATCACCTCCGACTCATAATTGCCTTCGTCGGTCTCTACCAGCGCGACCCAGAAGTGTCGCTCTATTTCACGGAGGTTTTTTACGCGCCCGGCTTGCACGAAATCGTCGGCAGCGTACCAGGTGGCAGGGCTTATATTGTGTTCAAAATCTTTGAGCGAAAGCTTTTGTATCATTTTGAGGGAAGCGAACCTCAAAAGTAGCCAGAATTTTGGAAATACTAGTTTAATAATCGGAGATGCGTCACGGGAATCAGGGGCAGAAAGCCCCGGCTGGCGACCCTATTTGTAGCTCCACGGGCTGGCAAAATGGGTAGCCCCAGCGGGGTGGCAATATGTATTCCATGTCAATGAAAAAAATATTGCCGCCCCGCTGGGGCTTTTATACCAATTTGTGATTCGCAGGGGTCAGGTTGATTGCTCGGAATGAATCATGGTCTTAAGTCCATGATGCAAAGTCCTACTAATCAAAGCTCCAATTTCTTTTTTACCATCTCCGTCACATCGTCGGTTTCGGTGGCGAAAAGCATCGCACCCGTGCTGGTGTCGAAAATCATGGTATAGCCATTTTCCTTAGCAACGGCTTTAATAGCCTCGTCAACTTTGGAAAGGATAGGCTTAAGAAGTTCCTCGCGCTTTGTTGTGACCATTTGATTGGCTTCTTGCTCAAATTTTTGGAGGAATTCCTGTTGTTTTTGCAGTTCTGCTTGACGTTGTTGTGCTTGCAAGGGAGTCAAAACGCCTGCGTCGTATTCCTTTTGGAGGGCTTCTGCGCCCGCCTGAAGGGCACGGCCCAGCGAATCGTCCTTGACGCCGAGTGCACCCGCAAAAGCCTTGATTTGATCATCTGCCTTTTTGGTGTCTGGCAAAAGCTCAAGGAGATTTCCGAGGTTCATGTGGCCGTATTTCGGCGCAGTTTGAGCACTGAGGCTTGCGCTCAACAATAGCGCGAAGAGAAAAATTGGTGTTTTTTTGAACATTGATGAGTATGTTTTTGTACACTAGAGACGGTAAACGGCGCAAAGGTAATTGAATGCTCTTGTTAAAAATCGGTTAAGCTCATCTTTACACATTGGACGAAACGACACGGACAAACGTTCTGCTTCCGTACCTTTGGCTCACGACATGAAAAAACTACTCGCACTTTTCTTATTCTGTGCTCTTTTAGCACGCGCCAACGCGCAAACGGATCCGACCCTCATTCAGTTCTCTGGCCTCATCATGACGGAAGCCGACGGACGCTTGGTGCCTGTACCCTATGCTACTGTTTCTGTGCCGGACAAACGCCGCGGCACGTATGCCGATTACCGAGGCTTCTTTACCATCGTGGTTGAAAAAGGGGAAAAGATCCGCTTCGTTTGCATTGGTTTAGAACCTGTTACCATTACAATCCCGGACACGCTCACGCAAGATCGTTACGCTATTGTGCAGCTGATGAGCCAAGACACCATCCTCCTGCCCGAGGCGGTCATCTTTCCTTGGCCTTCTAAAGAGCACTTCAAAATTGAGTTCCTGAAGATGGATGTGACCCCTGAACTCCAGCGTCGTGCAACCGAAAACCTTGCCAACGAATACCTTGCGGAGGCCCGAAAAAATCCTGACATCGTGCCGTATGGTGGCCGGGAAAGCGCCAATTTTTACCTGCGCAAACAAGCCCGTGAATATTATTACATCGGCCAAACACCTCCCATGAATATTTTTAGTCCCTTGGCTTGGGGACAGTTTTTCAAGGCCTGGAAAAATGGAGATTTTAAGAAGAAAAAATAGGGATCTTGGATTTTGGATCTGAAACCTGCACAAATATGCGTTATCTCCTTTTTTTATTTGCGATTGCTTTTTTTTCCTGCGAAGCCCCGGCTCCGCCAGAATCCCGCGAGGATAAAATGGCTAAATCGCTGTGTGGCTGCACGACTCAGTTGTTGGCACTCAACCAGCAGGCAGCATCAGTGCCTGACAGCCTGGCCTTCCGAAATATTGCCCAGGAATTTGAAAAAGCTCTTGCCTGTGCCACCAATTTGGGCATTAAGCCGACTGACAGCATATCACTGAAACTTTCCTTGAAGACCCATTGCCCTGCACTTGCTGAACATACTGTTTTTTTATCGGAGTTGTTGGGGCAGTAATTCAATATCCAATGTCCAATGTCCAATGTCCACAATATCCAATGTCCAATATCCTTCGTCTGCCCAATTGAATTCGGCACCCCGGAATATGACGAGTCGGTAGCCCTGCGCTATGAAGTGCTCCGCAAGCCTTTGGGTTTGGAGTACACACCAGAGCAATTAGGGGCCGAATGGTCGGACACCCATTTGGCGGCTCATGAGGTATCGGGCAAAATTGTGGGTATTCTCCTACTTACTCCAGTAAATGTGCAGGAAGTAAAAATGCGTCAAGTGGCCGTTGCGCCCGACCAACAAGGGAAGGGTGTAGGGGCAGCGCTTGTGATCGCCTCGGAGGAATATGCACATTCCCAGCATTTTAAAAAAATGACGCTTCACGCCCGAGAAAGCGCCGTGCCGTTTTACCTGCGTCTGGGCTACCAAACGATTGGAGATAGGTTTGAAGAAGTTGGCATTCCTCATTTCAAGATGGAAAAAATGCTTTGATTGGTTAGAGCTGATTTATGTACTGGCTTACTGTACTGTATTAAAAAGCAAGAGTCACCCCGAATACTCGGCGTGACTCTTGTTTTTAAAGCAGTATTTTACCTCAGGGCCATTAGATATGCGCCTCAATCTTATCTTTCAAGTATTGTTTGGTCTGTGCGCCCACGACCTTGTCTACCAGTTCTCCATTTTTGAAAAACAGGAAGGTTGGGATGCCGCGCACGTTGTGGGTGGAGGGTACTTCCGGGTTGTCGTCCACGTTGAGTTTGCCAACCACTGCTTTACCCGCATATTCTTGAGAAAGTTCTTCTATTACGGGGGTCATCATACGGCAAGGGCCACACCATTCTGCCCAAAGGTCAATTACGGTGAGTTTATCGCTGTCGAGCACTTCTGATTTGAAGCTCGCGTCTGTGAATTCTTGTGCCATTTTTAAAAAACTATTTTATTGTGCAAATTTGAAGTTCGGTGTAGAAACGCCGATTATTAAAATTGGTTGCAAAGATACGGTGCGAGGGTAGGGTGGGGCGGATTTTCTCGCAAAAATGTCCGCATGAAAACAACCCGTCCTACGGCTTCAACCCGTAGAACAGGTATCACATCCCCAGATCAGCAAACCAGACCTGCAACTGCTCAATAAACATCGGAACAAGTCTAGGCTCAAAAAGAATGGGGAAGAAAAAGCCAAAAACTGCACCGTAATAATGCGCTGTGTGGTCAATGTTGTCTTGTCCGCGCTTGGCTTCGTAAGCACTGAACCAGAGATAAAGTATGCCAAAAATGAAACCAGGGATGCCGATGGGAATAAAAAAGAGGTATATCTTGCTGGTAGGCAAAATCAAAATGGAGGCAAACAACACTGCGGCTACTGCCCCCGAAGCCCCGATACTGGCAAAGCTCGGCGACTCCCTATATTTAAAAAAAGTAGCGGAAGAGGCTGCAACAATGGCAACCAAATAGAACAGCAAATAGAACATGGGGCCGAAATCAGGGAACACCATCGTAAACCACATCTCCACCGTTCGTCCAAAGAAATATAAGGTTATCATGTTGAAAATCAGGTGCATGAAGTCACCGTGCAAGAACCCGCTGGTCAGCCATCGGTAATATTCGCCATCTCGCACTTCCTGGTGGGGCCAGTGTTTCAATTTATAGGTCCAATAAGGATTGTTGAACGCCATAAACGAAATCAGGCAGGTGAACCCGATGATGACGTAATTGATTTCTATGATATTATTCATTGTGATACGGCTCGTTTTTTAGGATCGTCATGGCGCGGTAAAGTTGTTCAAGACAAAATAGACGCACCATTTGGTGGCTGAAAGTGAGTTTGGAAAGTGCGAGCGATTCGTTGGAGCGGGCGTAAACATCGGGCGAAAAACCGAAAGCTCCGCCAATTAGGAACACCATTTTTCTCCGAGAATCGCCGAGCCTGCGTTCGAGCCAGCGGGAGAGTTCCATCGAAGTGAATTGTTGGCCCTGCTCATCCAGCAAAACGAGCCAGTCGTCTGGAGCCAGTTTGGAAAGAATAAGTTTGCCTTCTTCTTTGGTAATCAATTGGCTGTCAATTGTTTTTACTTTCACGTTCGGCAAAACAACGAGACTGAACGGCAGGTAGTTTTTCAAGCGTTTTTCAAATATCTCGATGCCCGCTTCCAGGTATTTCTCGCTGGTCTTGCCGATGGCCCAAAGTTCGATCTTCATAAATTGGTGATTGGTGGATTGGTGATTGGTGGATTGGTGGATTGGTGGATTGGTGAGTGGTGGATTGGTGGATTGGTGATTGGTGGATTGGTGATTGGTGGATTGGTGATTGGTGGATTGGTGGA
>Ga0105044_10007601_pt1 | contig 14926 bp, 19 predicted proteins | sample MAT01_FD_78092 | JGI IMG/M metagenome (GOLD analysis project Ga0105044, IMG submission 78092) | Freshwater microbial communities from Lake Fryxell liftoff mats and glacier meltwater in Antarctica - MAT-01 | ecosystem: Environmental > Aquatic > Freshwater > Ice > Liftoff microbial mat | place...
ATCCGGGCGGGTCGAACAAGGGCTGAGCCTCGCGTCCGGCCGCGCCGTTCCTGGTTGGATGCGGCCTTGGCTGCGGGGTGGAAAAATGGGTTCGTTTGGCAAAAATCGCATCGGCATATTCACCCCCGGCCGGAGACTTCCACGGAGAGCGGCGCGGGGATCGCCTCGCCACGCCGCATCCGCTGCACCCGTTCGAGCTGCGCCATCGCCCGATACATCTGGCGCTCGAGCTTCGTCTCGTAGCGCAGGATTTTGTCGAGCGCCTCCCCGGAGGGCAGCCCCGCCACCGCCTGCCGCGCGTCCTCCTCGTATCCCTCCTCCTCAGCGCAGCGCGCCAGCCAGCACTGGAAGCCGCCGATTTTTCGATCCAGGAAGATGCACGTCTCCGCCTTTTGCCGCTCGCGCGCCGCGTCGTCCAGCCGGTCGGGTTCCGCCACCAGTTTCCGCCGGAAGGCGTCGAGGTCGTTGACCAGGCTGTTTGGCTTGCCGCCGAAGCGTCCGGCCAGCGCTTGCACGGCAGCCTCGGTCATTGCGCCCTCCTTTTCCACGGCGGCGCGCACCTCGACCAGCCAGCCCCGGAGGATGGCATTCCCGATCGAGGACTTCTCCATGGCGTGGATGGGATCGCCAAAGGTCGTCCATTGCATCCATTGCAGCACGGGGTCCATCCCCTGACGGCGCTTCCGGTGGCCCGTATCCATGTTGAGCGCGATCTCGCCGGACTCCGCACTCAGCGCCCGGCGCAGCCGCCAGTGGGCGGTCACGATCTGATCCACGAGCATCTCCTCCAGCGGCGCCAGCGGGCTGCAACTCCTCCCAAAACCGCCCGTGCAGCGCCTTCAGTTCCCTTTCGCTTTCCTCCAAGATCAGCCCTTGCACCAGCACCTGCTTGGAAAGGATGCCGTGCTTGAGGGCATTCATCTTCGAGACCACGCGGCCTTGCGGGGTGCGCGGCCCGGTGGATTTCTGCGCATTCCGCCGGTTGGCGGCGATCTGCTTCGCCGAAGTTGGCTGGCGCCGGGACCCTGCGGCCCCATTCGAGGGAAGGCCGTGCATGGTCAGTAGCGCCCTTTCAGATAGGCGTTGAAATACCAGCCGGCCGAGGAGGCACTGAGCAGGCCGTGGTAGTGATGCTCCGGCACGCCGCGCAGCGTGTAGCTGCGTCCGCTCCGAAAGCGGAGTTGCATGGTGCCGGAGTCGTATTCGACCCACGAGAGGCAGGAGGAGTTGAGGGATGGCATGCCCGTATTCAGCCATGCGACCGGAGCAACCGACACGAAGCGGGCGGTGGGAAAGTATTACCCGACGTTTACTTTCCGGTGCGGGAGAAAAGTCGCTCCGCAATCTGCCAGCCTTCGGGAAACCCGGCGCTCATCGGCTCCAGAGTTCTGCGATCAAAAGCTGCATCACGAAGCGATCCGCCATGTTCCTTCTCCAGAACCAACGCCGTCATGGCTTCATTGATAGTGTAGGCGTGGATAGTGTCTTCGTGGCGGAATCGCGCACACACCGCCAGCGTGGCAATCAGCACCTTTGGATCTTTCGGCCAGCCCTCGGGACAGATGATTTCCTGCACCAGGCCTGTTTGCATCTTCGGTCGCTTCGTCGGCGAGGCCTCGGCGTAGAGACCACGCATCGCCATGCCGCAGAGATTCAAATTGCCCTCAAGGTGGTAGCAAATCTCGAAGTAGGCGTCGCCGGTTTTGTCGCTGTAAGCTTCGGCTTCCGCCAGTGAAGCGAAAATCGGAAACTGGTGTCTTTCACCTGGCTTGTTGGAGGCGTTCACGGGTCTCGGGCAGTCAAAAAGGCCGGAGCCAAGCCGGAGGCTTGCCGGATATTAGCCGGGGGTGAAACCCCCGGACCACTCCCACCCACGCGATGCACCCCGGCAGGGGTGCCGGAATCTATCGCCGGCGGGAATTTCCCGCACCCCTTCAGGGTGCTCCGTTGGGTGGGATGGGGACCGGTGGTTTCACCACCGGCTAATATCCCTTCAGCCCTCCGGGCTGGTTCGAGGGTCAATGCTTGACCTCCTTTTGCACCTGCGGGATTTCCCCGGAGGCGATAGCCAGCGATGGCAGCGCCGCGATGAGCTTCTGCGTTTCCAAGCTCACGGTGATGACTTTGCCGATGAGCTTGGTGACAGGCGCGACGCCTGTCTTCCCGGTCAGGCTGGAAGCCTGACTTCCGCCTGCCGCGCCAACCAGGGGGATGCGCGGCAACTCGCGGCGGAGGTTGGCGGCGTAGCGGGTGCGATACTCCGGGTGATGCAGCACCGCATAGACGTAGTGGAAGATGTCCCACTTGGTGATCGCCTCGTCGCCGTAGTGATTCTGGAACCGCACCAGCGTCGAGAGCGGGATGTTCTCCCGCCGCGCCCGGTCCTCGCCGTCGTAGGTGTAGAAGGGGAAGCATTGGCCGGGATCAGCGAAAAAGTTCAGATCGCAGATACGATCCGATGCAAGAGCGGAAAAGTGCTTTCTTCCGTATAGACCGACGATGATCGTACGGTTCTCCGACTTAGTTGACGGGAAATACTCGTGGAACTGATAGACCTCTTCATTGAAGAGACGGTCGAAATAGAGGTGGGTAGCAGTGAAGGGGCGGTAGAGAGCACCGCGGACCTTGTCTGAGGAAAAGGTGCTGGCATTCCCGCGCACGAGATCCTGTTTAAGATCACGGCTCCACTTAAGCTTGGTGTCGTCGTAGCGGACAAAGCTGTCAGGGTCAGTCAGACGCTTGTTCTTTCGATTCTGCCAGTGCCGAAGCTGCTCATTATAGAACTCTGTCGCCCGCCGCATATTCGCAGTCAGTACAGCCGCATCGAAGTTATATGCCCAATCATCGCGGCTAGTAGCAACTCCACGTCCATAGTTTCGGAAGATACCATCCTGCTGTGCGCCTTTGTTGGCTTCCACGCCGAGCGGCACAAACCCATCGAACTCCTCCCGCAAATCGCCGGTGAGCCACTGATGTTTCTTATTCGGCGCGATGTCCGTCCACGCCACGCCGCTGGCCGCACGAGTCTTGTCGAGGTAGCGCAGTTTTTCCTCCCGCGTCCAGTCGGCGGTACGGCGTGGTAGAAGATTTCAGCCAAGATGACTCCTCCTCCGGCGCACCCATGTCGGGTTTCGTGCGCCGTGGACAATCGCGAAGATCGTCACTTCGTCTCCCCGAACGACGTAGAACAAACCGTAGTCCCTGAAGCGACGCAGGCCGGCCCGGCGGACATCGCGAAAGCGAATCCGGTGTAGCAAGGCGTCATCACGAAGATTCCCAATGGCTGCTTTGACTGATGCCCGGAATTTTGCTCCCAAACCTGGCTGACGGCTTTCATACCAACCTGCGGCTTCGGCGGCGTCCAACCTCGACGCGTCAGAGACGTGAACGACGAACCTCATTGATCGCCAAGTCCATGCTGGCCTCCATTTCCTCGATCGTGCAAAGCTTGACGTTGCCGGAGTCGAGTTCGTCGCGCCGCCGGTTCAATTCTTCCATGACTTCGGGCGAAATCTCGGCGGCGTCTGGATCTTCCTCATCATCCAGCGGCGGCGGGAGGATTTTGCCTTCGTTTAGGTAAAACCAATCCACAAACCGGCGGCGCTCTTCCTCGGAGAGCTCGAGCACTTTGTTTTCGATTTCGGCGAGACTCATGGCGCGGAGGATACTTTCGCGGCCTTCCGTTTGCGAACGAAAAGATTGATCGAGACGCCGACCTGGATGCCGAAGGCGTTGTGCTTGGTGCCGGAGAGCTTTGGGTTTTTGCGGACGTTGCCGCCGAGGTCGAGGACGTGGATTTGGTCGAAGTCCTGCGCGAGATGTTTGCGCACGCCATCGAAGGCGAGGTCGTCGATGAAGCTGTTGTTGCAGACGTAGGCGACGATGCCTTCCTGCGCACCGATGCGGTCGCTGGCCCAGCGGATGGCTTTCACATAAGGATCGCTGAGCGCGTTCTTATTCGTCGCCGCGGAGCCGGCGGTATAGGTCTGGCGCACCCGGCTATCGACGACTTCGTAACTCCGGCTCTTGTTGTTGTCGTTCTCGTTGAGCTGATGCGCGTTGTAAGGCGGGTTGCCGATCACGACGAAGATCGGCGCTTCCTTCTGCTTCTTCACGCGCTCGGTGTTCTCGGGGTTGAAGAAACCGAACTCGGCCTGCGCTTTCTCCGCCGTCTCGAAAGTATCCACGAGGCAGATGCCGGGGAAGGCTTCGTAGCGGCCGATCTGCTCGTAGAAGGTGTGCTCGATGTTCATCGCGGCCACGTAGTAGGGCAGCAGCATCACTTCGTTGCAGTGCCGCTCGTGACGGTATTTGTGTTCCAGCCGCGTCTTGGGCAGGCGGCGGATGAGAGTGACCATGAAATTGCCGGTGCCGACGAAGGGATCGATGACGTGGACGCCGGGATCGCCGAGGGAGCGGCTGAACTCGGTCTTGAGAATCTCCTCCACGCTCGCGAGCATGAAATCGACGATCTCCGGCGGGGTATAGACGATGCCGAGGGTATCCGCCCGCTCGACGGCGAAGCCTTGGAAGAACTGCTCATAGACGGTGTTGAGGAACTTCTGCTTCTCGGAAAAGTCCGGGATGGTGTCGGTGGCGGCCTCGATGGCGACGTAGAAGCGGTCGAGATCCTTGAGGAACTTGTCGCGGGAGAAAGAGCGGCTGGTCAGGGCGATGACGACCTTTTCGATCTCGGCGGCGATGTTGTTGCGCTGCATGAACTCGCCCACATCGAAAATCTTGCGAAAAATGCGCTCGGTGAGGATGTGCTGGATGAGCATTTCCTCCACGGCGGCGACGGCGAGATTGGGATTGAGCGCCTGCCGGCAAAGGGCGACGAAGGCATCGAAGGCTTCGGCGAAGACTTTGTTCGCCTTTTTCTCCGCGCGGACGATCTCGGTCATCTGCCGGCCGATCTCGGGCAGCTTGTCCTTGAACTCGGCGACGGCCTTTTTCCCACTCGTCGAAGGCCGGGACCTGATACTCGAAAAAGCCCTTGAGGAGGGTGATGAGGTTCTCCGGTTTGGAGATGTCGAGGTCGAGCGCGCGCTCGCCATCCTGGACGAGCACGGCGCGGGTGGGGGACTGGAAGAGGATGTTGTCGCGCGGGTAGCCGAGCTTGAATTTCTTCGCGATCTCCTTTTCGAGATCGTCGGCGGTGTCCTTGGCCTCCCACAGGCCGTGCATCAGGCGGAAGCTGTCGAGCAGCGCGCCGTCGGGGGTGATCTTCGCGCCAGCCTTGGTCTTGAGGGAATACTCGGGGACGAGCTTCCACTTGTCGGCGCGGCCTTTGTTGACCAGCGAGGTGCAGTCCTCCAGCAACGCCTGAAACGCCGCGCGCACGGCGGTCTCGTGCTTCACGCCCAGCTTGGCGAAATCCGCCAGCGAGGCGTGATACGCCGCGATCCGTTTGTGGTTCGCCTTGAGGGGAAGTGTCCGCATGTGCGCGCTGGCCTTAGCGGATGCGCGGCGCGCTGGCGAGAAATTCGCAACCACCTCCGCAAGCCGCCCCTTTCCGTGTTCAATCGCCGCGCCGCGGCTTTGCCCTGCGCGCCGTCGGATGCCCGATTTTATCCTTTTTTGCCGTTCCAGACCCGGATTTTCCGGCACGGAGGCGTCTGTGAGGGGATGAGGGGGCGCGGCTTTGGGAGCGTCGCGGGGAGACACGGGGTTCTGTTTCGCCACCGTCTCCCCGCTAAGGGACGAATGGGCTTTACGCGAAGATCGGTTCCATCAGGCCAAAGCCCCCGTCTTTGCGGCGGTGGAGGACGTTGATCTTTTCGGTCTTGGCGTTGAGGAAGACGACGAACTGGCGGTTGGTCATTTCGATCTGCAGGACGGCCTCATCGACGAACATGGGCTTGACCGGGTAGCGCTCGGTTTTGATGACGGCGGGGACGTGGTCTTCGGTTTCGGCGAAGGCTTCATCCAGATGGAAGACCTGCTCGTCGAAGTGCTGCACATCATGCCGGCGCGGGCGGTGGTCGCGCAAAATCTTCGTTTTGTACTTCCGCATCTGCCGGGCGATCTTTGAGATCACGCCGTCGATGGCCGCATACATGTCGTCGCACTCGTGGCTGGCTTCGATGGTGATGTGGTTGTTGCAGTGGAGGATGATTTCCGCGAAGTGCCGGTGCTTTTCCACGTCGAGGATGACCTGGGCGTCGATGATGCGGGGGTAGTCGAGGTGCAGGCCCTCGACCTTCTTCATGGAGTAGTCCTTGATGGGCTCGGTGATGCTGACGTGGCGGCCGGTGACTTTGACTGGGACGTTGACGTTGGCGGTTTGCATGTGGGTTCTTTCTGTTGGTTTGCGGGGTTACATCTGGAAGCCCTCACCGAGATAGACGCGGCGTGCTATGGGATCGTTGAGGAGGAAGTCCTTGGTTCCCTGCGTGACCACGCGGCCCTCGTAGATGAGGTAGGCGCGATCCACGATGTTGAGGGTTTCGCGGACGTTGTGGTCGGTGATGAGGATGCCGAGGCCGGCGTCGCGGAGGTTTGAGACGATTTGCTGCACATCGGCGACGGCGATGGGATCGACGCCGCTGAAGGGCTCGTCGAGCATGAGCAGGCTGGGTTTGGTGACGAGCGAGCGCGCGATGGTGAGGCGGCGCTTTTCGCCGCCGGAAAGTGTCAGCGCCACCTGCTTCGCGACGTGCTCGATGCCGAATTGCGTGAGCAGTTCGTCGCAGCGGTGGCGGCGCTCTTTCCGGTTCAGCGGCTGCGTTTCGAGGATCGCGAGGATGTTCTCCTCGACGGTCATTTTGCGAAAGATCGACTCCTCCTGCGGCAGGTAGCCCATGCCCATCCTCGCACGCTTGTACATGGGAAACTTCGTCACCTCCTTCTCCTCGAAAAGGACGCGGCCACTGTTGGGCTGCACCAGTCCCACGATCATGTAGAAGCTCGTGGTTTTACCCGCGCCGTTCGGTCCGAGGAGGCCCACGATTTCGCCGCGGCGGCAGTTGATGTCCACGCCATTCACGACCGCACGACCGCCGTAGATTTTGACGAGTTTCTCCGTGCGGACGATTTCCTGGCCGATGCCGGCGCGCGGAGAGTCAGTCGTGATCACGAGCGTTTACAGTCCGCCGTCGCCTTTATCGACGATGATGGTTTTGTGCGGACCTTTGGCGTTCATCTGTCCGTCACGGTTTAGCGTCATCACGGTTCCCGTCGAGGTCGCGATGACGCGGTTGATGCCCTGCTGGATTTCCGGCCTGCCGGTCAGCACGATGTCGCCGGTCACGGCGTCGTAGGTGGCGCGATCCGCCTCTCCGGTCGAGCGCTGCATCTTGCCATCGGCATTCGGCTTGTCCTGCGTGATGAGAACGCGACTGCCTGCGGTCGCTTCCGCAATCGCGCGTTGCAGGCCGCTGCCACCATTTTTTTTCGGCTCGGCCGGAGAAGGCGTCGTGGATGCGGCGACCGCAGTTTTTGGCGGTTTCCCCGTTTGCCCATCCGTCACCGATTTTGACTTTTCAGAGCTTCTGAGATGCGCGGTCAGCTTGTCGCAAGTCACGTTGAACTCCGGGTCCTTGACCGTGACTTCGCCGATGAACACCGCCTCGTTTGTCTTCTGATTGAAAGTCGCTTCCAGCGCGTCGATTTCCGTCGGGCCTTTTTCCTTTTTGAGAGCGGGCCTCGGCGCGAGTTCGTCCGCCGGCCGGGGATCGCTCGCGGCACCGGGAAGAGGCTGCTTGAAGCCGGGCGGCGTGCCGCTCACCGCCTCGATTTGCCTGAGCAAAGCTTCCGACGGGCTGGGTTCCGCGGGTTTCTGGGCAAAGACGGGCGCGAAAGAAACGGCGACGGCGGCGAACAGGGCGGGGATTTTCATCAAGGGGTCTTGGGCTCGGGCGCGTCGGGGACTTCCTCGGCGAGATTGTAAATCAGCATCTTCACGCCGCCACCGAGAATTCCCTGTTTCGTCTTCATGTTGAACTCCATGGTCTCGCCGGTGATCTCGAAATCGTCGCGCTTGATCGCCACATGCTTCTTCGTGGTAATGACGCTCGTATTCACATTCAGCACGGACGTTGGCAGGTCGATCGTCATCTCGTGGTCGCCGTTTTCGTCGAAGGTTTCGACCTGCGTTTCGGTCATGCCGATGTGCTCCTGGTCGATCTTTGACGCGACGCCGATCGTGAAGATCATCTGCTTTTTACCATTCCCGTCGAAGTAGGGGATCTTCAGCCCCTTGGCGTCATGGTCGTCGGAAACCGGGATGTCGATCTTGCCGGCCTCCTTCGCCTTGTCCTTGCCGCCGTTCTCTTTGCCTGAATTTTTAACGGCTTCCTTTTTGTCTTTCGCCTTCGGCTTGTCGTCTTCCTTTTTCTGCGCGAAAGCGCTCACGGCCAGCGCGGTGCCGGCGATGGCGACCGGGAGGAGGGTGAGCAGCTTAGGAAACGAGCGCATGGATTTCTCGTAATTGTCTCAGCAGCGCCGGGAGTTGCGCGAGCGGAATTTGATTCGGTCCGTCGGACAGCGCCGAGCCCGGGTCTTCGTGCGTTTCGATGAAAATGCCGTCGCAGCCCGCCGCCGCCGCCGCCCGCGCGAGCACCGGCGCGAGCACGCCGTCGCCCCCCGTCTTATCCCCCGCCCCGCCGGGACGCTGCACGGAATGCGTGGCGTCGAAGACGATCGGGTAACCCGCCTCGCGGATCCAATAAAGCGCGCGCATGTCGGCCACGAGATTGTTGTAGCCAAACGTCGTTCCGCGCTCGGTGAAAAAGAATTGGTCGTTGCCGAAGGCGAGCAGCTTGTCAGCGATGTTTCGCACGTCCCACGGGGCGAGGAATTGCCCCTTCTTCACATTGACGACACGCCGCGTCTCCGCCGCCGCCTGGATGAGATCGGTCTGCCGGCAGAGAAATGCCGGGATTTGCAAAATATCAATGAACTCCGCCGCCACCGCGCAATCCGCCGGCGAATGCACATCGGTCGTCACCGGCACGCCCAGCTCCCGCCCGATCTCCCCGAGCATCCGGCAGCCCTCGCGCGCGCCGAGCCCGCGGAAGGACTTGCCCGAGGTGCGGTTTGCCTTGTCATACGATGCCTTGAAGACGAACTGCACGCCGATCCCGGTGCAGATCGTTTTCAACGCCCGCGCCATGCGCCAGACAAACTCCTCCGACTCGATCACGCACGGGCCGAGGATGAAAAGCGGCTCGGCTCCCCCGAGCCGGCAGCCGCCGACGGAAATCACCGGAACGCTCACGCGCTCAGGCTCCGTAGCTTTTGGTGAAACGCTTCCGTCCTTCCTCTTCCGGTGCCGGCGCCGGCGCGGGCGCGGGTGCCGGCGCGGGCGCGGCGGGCGCTTCCGGCGGCACGATCGCCGCGGGCGGAGGTGTCGGTGCGGCCGCTTCACGCGGCGGAGCGAGCGATTCGCCGGGATGAAATCCTTCGGTGCGCGAAGCGACATCCATAAACGCCGCCTCCAGTTGGTTCAACGCGCTGTCGAGGACCTTCGCCTCGTCGGCATTGAGGTTGCCCTGCGTCTTCGCGCCGATCACCGCGAGCTGGTCGATGAACATTTTTGCCAGCGGCAAATTCACCTCCGGTTCCCCGCCGCGCGGGTTCGGAACCTGGCCCAGAAAGAGCGCCGCGTTCTGCGCCTGCATCATCACGAACTCGATGAAAATCTGCGTCATCTCGCCCGCCTCGGTGTGTGTTTGGACTTCAGCCATGCCGCGACTCTAGCCGCCGACCGGTGCGGGGCGAAAGGTATTTCCGCCCACGCCGGCTGCCGGAAAAAATTGTTCACCCGCGATCGAGATAGCCGTCGCACATTGATGCGACCATCGCAGCCGCGGCTTCGACGCTCATGGCGCGGCCAGTTTCACGATTGAGGCTCGTCATCTCCACACCGGCGATGCCGCAGGGCGTGATGGCGTCATACCCGCGGAGGTCGCCGCAGACATTGAGCGCGAAGCCGTGCATGCTGACCCAGCGGCGGACGCCGATCCCGATGGAGGCGATCTTCTTCTCCCCGACCCAAACTCCCGTGAGCCCTTCGCGCCGCCGGGCCGCGACGCCGCATCGGGCGCAGACGGCGATGAGCATTTCCTCCAGCGCCCGCAGATAGCGGTGGAGGTCCTGGCCGCGGGGCTTCAAGTCGAGGATGGGGTAGCCGATGAGCTGGCCGGGACCGTGGTAGGTGGCCTGGCCGCCGCGTCCGGTGACGACGAGCGGGTGCGGGAGCGCAGCATCCTCGCGCAGGCTGGAGCGATCCGGAGTTCGGCCGATCGTATAAACGGGATCGTGCTCGAGAAGGAGGAGCGTGTCCGGCTCGGCGGGGTCGGCGAGTTTGCGGGCGACGAGGTCTTCCTGCAAGGCGAGAGCCTCGGCGTACGGGAGGCGGCCGAGCCAGGAGAAATTTAGCATTTGGGAATTAGGATTTAGCATTTGGGTCGGCGCGCAATCGCGGGGTTTTCCTGAATGCTAAATCCTAAATGCGCGCCGGGGCGGCGAGCCCGCGAGCGGCCGACTCCGTGGCGCGCAGATGCGTGAGGCCGATGGCGAGCGCGTCGGCGGCGTCGGCTGGCGGAGTTTCCGTGAGGCCGAGGAGGGCGCGCACCATGAAGGCGACCTGGCCTTTTTGCGCACCCCCTTTCCCCACGACGCTCTGTTTCACCCGCCGCGGGGCGTACTCGTAGATGGGCAGTCCGCGGCCCGCCGCCGCGAGCAGCGCGGCCCCGCGCGCGGCGCCGAGGGTGATCGCGGTGCGATAGCTTTGGACGAAGATGACGCCCTCCACGGCGGCACACTCTGGCGCGTGCTCGCGGATGAGGTCGCAGATGCGCTCGTGAATGGCGACGAGGCAGCCGCTGGGGAGGAGATCGGCGCGGTTTTTGATCGTGCCGAAGGTCACCGCGCGCACCTTCGCTCCGGCTTTTTCCAAAATGGCAAAGCCGGTCCCGCGCAAGGAAGGATCGATGGCAAGGACGCGCATGGGCACGGATCCTAGGAGCCGCACGGGACGGGTGCAAGGCGGGCCGCGGGCGGACGAAAAACCGTGCGCCTTCTCAGAAGCCGAACCACTCGGCGAGAAAGTGTTTCACCGCGTCGGGCAGGATTTGAAAGCCGAGCGCGAGCAGGCCGAGAATTCCGAGACCGAAGAGCCCGTAAACGATCCGCAGGACGAGCTTGGCGCGCTTGAGGCGGCGGAGTTCGGCGAAGCGCTCCTCTCCGGCCAAGTTTTGCCTGCCGATGATGCCACGGAGCACCTCGTTGTCCTTGGCGAGTTGCGATTCAGCAGCGGCCTCGGCACGGCGCTCGGCGTCCGCGAGGCGTTCGCGGGCTTCGGTCAGATCGGTGCGGACCTGAAGCACGGCGGTCGTCAGGGATTGCACTTCCGCTTCGCGCCGGCCGAGAGCGGCGGTGGCCTTCTGGTGGTCCGCTTCGAGGGTGCGAAATCGCTCGCGCAAGACGAGGAGTTCGCGCCCATCATGGATTTCGGAGAGATCGCGGCGGAGCGTTTCCTCCTCCTTGCGCAGCCCCTCGCACTGGCTCCAGAGCGTCTGGCGCTCGGCTTCCGTGGATTCCAGGGTGCGCTTTGTCGAGGCGAGTTTTTCTTTCAGGGCCTCACCTTGGGCAGAGACGTCCCGCAGCTCCGCCTGCGCGCTCTCGCATTGCTGGGTCAGGATCGCGCGCTCGGATTGGAGAATCTCGGTTTCCGTCCTCGCCGCGGCCAGCGCGTGCGCGCTTTCCCCAAAGCCGGCGAGCGCCTCACTGAGTTCCGTCTCCCGCGCCGCAAGCTGGGTCGCATTCGCCTGCGCGTGCTCGGAGGTTTGGTCAAACGCCGCCGCCCATTGCGCGCGGTTTTCCTCCGCCGCCGCCAGCCCGGCCGCGAGTTGCGCGATCCTCGCGCGCGCTTCCGCAAGCTGCGACTCCACTCCCGCCGCCTGCTGCCGGCTCTGCGCCAGCTCACTTTTCCACTGCTCCCGCTCGGCCTGAAGCGCCTCCACGTCCCCCTGCGCCGAGATCGCGCTGGCGGCATGTCGTTCACGCTCCTCGATCTCCAGCCCGAGCTGCTGCTGCAGCCGCACAGCCTCCTTTCGCGCCGCCGCCACCGCCCACTCCGCATCATCAGCCCGGCGCTGTGCTGCCATCAGCTCTTCGCGCAACTCCTGCACCTCGGCAGCGGAAAACTCCGGCTCCTCGACGGCATAAGCCGGGCGCTCGTGTCCGATCTCGGCACCCTCTCCATACTGCCGGTGGTGGAGCGAACTGAGCGAGGGAACGACCAGCGGATTGTCGCAGGTCGGGCAGTTCGCCGAAAGCCCCACGGCGGACGAATCGACTGAAATGCTCTGCCCGCATTGCGAACACTGAAATTTGATCTCCGTGCTATCTGCAATCATCTCAAAGTCATCCTGCCGAAGCCGGGTTTGTAGGCGCACAAACCGTTGCGGTCAAAAGATTTTCCTTCGTTTGGCAATAATCCCATTGCCACCCCGCTGGTCCCGCCACCCTCGTGCGAAGCCCATCTCCTTCCGGGGGAAACTTCGCCTCCCGGACCCTTGCCACGCGCCCCATTTCCGTCTTATAAACTCCGCATGATCGACTACATGCAAAAAGGCGGTCCGCTGATGTGGCTCATTTTGTTCTGCAGCGTGCTCGCCGGCGCGGTCTTTTTGGAGCGCATCATCTACTTCCACCGGATCACCGTCCGCGTGGGCGAGTTTATGCGCGGGCTGGCAAATCTCGTCGAGCATCGGCGTTTCGCCGAGGCGCAGATGGAATGCGCGAGCACGCCGACGCCGGTCACCCGCGTCATCCATTCCGCGATCCTCCGCCATCAGGCGACGCGCGCGGAGCTGAAAGACATCGTCGCCGAGGCCGGCCAACTCGAAGTCCCGCGGCTCGAGCGCCGCCTCGGCATCCTCGCGACGATTGCTTTCGTCACGCCACTCATCGGGCTGCTCGGCACGGTCGTCGGGCTCATCGAGGCCTTCGTGAACATCTCGACGCAGAGCGGTTTCGCCGGTGCGACAGACATTGCCAGCGGCATCTACCAAAGCTTGCTCACGACCGCGGCAGGGCTGGTCGTCGCCATTCCGTGCGCCGTCGGCTACAGCTATCTCTCGTCGCGGGTGAACGCCCTGATGCACGACATGGAGCGCGCCGGCATTGAGATCGTGAACCTCATCACCGAGCACCGCCACGCGCCGAGCCCGGAGATCATCGACTTTGGCACGCAGGCCCGCGCTGCGCGCAAAAGCGCGGAGTAACCGGGCGGCGGCGCTTTCCCCACCGGTATGAAACTCACGCGCTCGCTGAAAATTCCCGTGTGGCTTTTCAGCGTCATCCCGCTGGTCAATGTCGTCTTCCTCGTCGTCGTCTTTTTCGCGCTCAGCTCGCGCTTCATGCTCCAGCCCGGCATGGCCGTCACGCTGCCCGCGTCGTCCTTCACCCTCGCGCCGCGCGACGGCGCGCAGATCATCAGCATCACCGCCGCGCCGGTCTCCGCGATCTTTCACCGCGACCAGCGCGTGACGCTCGACGAACTCCGCCAGCGCCTCGCCGAAAGTCGCGGCAAGGAACGCTCCGTCATCATCAAAGCCGACAAGGACACACCGTACGCCACCGTCGTGCAGATCACCGACGAGGCGCTCAAACTCGGCTTCTCCGTCATCCTCGCCACCAGCGCCGGGGCACAATGAAGGCGCCCGCACCCGACCCGGGCCTGACCTTCGATTGGCCGCGGCGCGAAGGTTTCCCGTTCATTCTTTTCGGCTGCATCACCGCTTCCTTCTTCGCGCACGCCGCCACGTTTTTTCTTTTCCAAGTCGCCGATCCGCTCCGCACTTCGCTCCCCCGCTCGGCCCCGCAGGTCAGCGTCCTCACGCCATCCTCCCCGGAAGCCATCGCCCTGCTCCACTGGATCGACGCGCAAGACCCCGCGCTCGTCGCCACCGCCAACAGCGTCACCCCGCCCGGCCTTTTCGACCTCTCCTACCGGCCCTCCTACGCCACGATGCGCACCGCCCCGCTCGGCCCGGTCGAGCAGGCGGTCACCGTCGCCTTTCCACCCGCGCGCGATCCGCTCTCCATCATCACCAGCGCCGACACCAAGCCCGCGCCATCGCCCGCCGTCAGCCTGCCGCATCCGACCACCGTCATCTTTTCCTCTGCCCTGGATGATCGCGCGCCCACGCCGCTTCCCGCGCTCGTGGTGAAAACGCGCACGACCGAACCCGTCGAGCCCACCCGCCACCTCATTGGCGTCACCGACCGCGGTGAAGTGCGCTTCGTCTTTTTACAAAGCTCCTCCGGCAATCCCTCCCTCGACGACCAAGCCGCCGCGCACCTGCAAACGCTCACTTTCACCCCAAACGACGCCCCGATCACCTGGGTCACCGCGATCGTCACTTGGGGCGACGACGCCTATGCGCAAATCCTAAATCCTAAATCTTAAATCCTAAATTCCTTGATCCGCGTCAGCCTCAGCACCCTCGTCGTCATCTACCTCGTGCTCATGCTCGGGCCGATCATCGGCGCGTGGCTTTTCAACGAATGGCGCCGCCAGCGCCGCCAGCGCGCCGCCTTTCGCCACGTCCTCCGCTGCAAACTCTGCGCCTGCGAATACGCCGACGAAACCAGCACCCTCCTGCCCCGCTGCCCCCACTGCGACGCGCTCAACGAGCGCTCCAGCCTCTCGCGGCTGTAGAAAAAAACCCCGTCATCCTGAGCGAAGCTTCGGCTTTGCGAAGCGCAGTCGAAGGACCTCTAACTTTTCGCGGGCGGAGGCGGCGGGCCAAACGACGTCCTTTTCCTGCCGCCGCCGCCCACGGAAAAGTTAGGGAAGCGCTGATTTAATCCGTGCCGGGTAGCGCACGCGCCCTCGCGTGCTGTCATCGGCGCCCTCGCCGATGATCCGCGCCCTGGGGGAGTGCCCGGCGAGGGCGCCGGCCACCACACG
>Ga0105044_10007602_pt1 | contig 14925 bp, 15 predicted proteins | sample MAT01_FD_78092 | JGI IMG/M metagenome (GOLD analysis project Ga0105044, IMG submission 78092) | Freshwater microbial communities from Lake Fryxell liftoff mats and glacier meltwater in Antarctica - MAT-01 | ecosystem: Environmental > Aquatic > Freshwater > Ice > Liftoff microbial mat | place...
CAGAGTCCAGAAAATGCACTTTCGCTGAAAGCATTAATTCAAGGAATTCATTCAATAAGTGCAAAATTCGTAAACCAAATTGACGGCACTCCAGGTCGAAGAGTCTGGTACAACTATTGGGATACGTGCATTCAGACCGAGCAATCCTATTATGCGAGACTGAACTATGTGATTAGGAATCCTGTAAAACATGGGCTCGTGCAAAACCCAGAAGATTATCCATTTTCAAGTTACAAATATTTTATTGAGAATTCGGAAGCAGAATTTCAAAAAATAGTTTTTTCCTGTGCTGATGATGCGCAAGTGGAAGATGATTATTAGCAATTGGAGTCCGCAGGTTCTACTTGCGAGTTGAGTCCGCAGGTTCTACTTGCGAGTTGTTCAAAATACTCCCCGAAGTAGAACTTCGGGACTCCGGATGGTAAATTATGACTGACGAAACGATCAACATCGAAGGTGCAGTCTGTGCGCCCCCATTAACTCATAACGAACAGATTGTAATGGGACATGGCGCGGGCGGACGGATGAGTCACCAGTTAATTCAAAAAGCGTTTATATCCGCGTTTGATAACGCTGCTTTGCGCGCCGGTGACGATGCGGCGCGGCTTGAATCAAACTTACATGCAAATCTAGCCGTCAGCACTGACGCACATGTGGTCTTTCCGCTGTTCTTCCCTGGCGGGGATATTGGCAAATTGGCAGTCTGCGGAACGGTCAACGATGTGGCTATGCTGGGCGCGAAGCCGCTTTATTTGACAGCGGGTTTCATTCTTGAAGAGGGTCTGCCGATGGAAATTCTTCAGCGCGTGGTGGCATCAATGAAAGCCGCCGCTGACGAAGCAGGTGTGCAAATCGTTGCTGGTGATACAAAGGTTGTACAAAAGGGCAAAGCGGATGGGATGTATATCACAACGGCTGGGGTCGGCGTGATACGTACAGATGCAATTATCAGCGGGACAAATGCCAAAGTTGGCGATGCAATTATCCTGTCTGGCTCGATCGGCGATCACGGTATCGCAGTATTGGGAGCACGCGGCGAGCTGGGATTCCAATCCACGATTCAAAGCGATGTGGCGCCACTCAATCATTTGATCGAGGCGATGCTCAATGTGAGCAACAACATTCATGTTTTACGCGACCCCACACGGGGCGGATTGGCAACCACACTCAATGAAATCGCGACTCAATCCAACGTCGGCATTTTGCTGAACGAAGAAACGATCCCTGTCCACCTCGAAGTTGCTGCGGCTTGCGAGATGCTTGGATTCGACCCGTTATATATTGCCAATGAGGGCAAGCTGGCGGCAATGGTTGCGCGTGAAGATGCAGAGTCTGTACTGAAAGCGATGCGTTCAACAAGATACGGCGAAGGCGCGGTTATGATTGGAGAAGTCACCGCTGACCCACGCGGACGCGTATTACTCAAGACAGCGCTTGGCAGCACACGAATCGTGGATATGCTGGCCGGTGAAATGCTGCCAAGAATTTGCTGATTTTCATCCTATTAAAATAGAAGGGAAAATAACAGATCAAAAGAGACAACCGTATTATGCGTGTGTCTCTTTAATATATTACCCAGACGTTGCAATCATCCGCATTTTGCCCTCCACTGGTAAAATCGCCCTCATGTCTTTACATAAAACTGTTTGTATTCTTCTCCTGACCAGTCTGCTTGCTTCCTGTGCGCCATCCACGGTTACGCCGATCATCCTTCCAACTTACGATCCTTTTTTGCCAATCCCATTGGATCCCGCAAATTCTGATATTGCAGTAACCAGCCCGCCTTTGGAACCCACTGCCACACGCCCACCGACACCGACGCGCGTTCCGTTTGTCATCTCGCCCACAGCCACAATCCCGGCAGATGAAATCCCAAGCAGCCCCACTCCGGATGACGCGCGCATCCTTCCAACGCCAAGACAGGATGCAGATCAATATGTGGTCCAACCCGGAGACACACTGGGAATTATCGCCCAGAGATATGGCATCAGTATTGACACATTAATGCAGGCGAATAACATCACAAACGCCGACCTGCTCGAGGTTGGCACAACGTTAAACGTCCCTGCGCCCAATCCCGGTGACACAGGACCATCCTTCAAAGTCATTCCTGATTCGGAGCTGGTGTACGGCCCGATGAGTGTGTATTTCGATATCAATGGGTTCATCCAGGGCCAAAACGGATACCTTGCCAGCTACACACAGGACGTGAACGGGATCCTGTTATCTGGCGATGAAATTGTTCAACTTGTTTCACGCAACTATTCGGTTAATCCGCGCTTGCTATTGGCGCTGCTTGAATTTCAAAGCGGCTGGATAACAAATCCTGGGCCATTTAATACATCCTACCCCATGGGCTTGCCGGACGAATATCACTACGGCTTATATCGTCAACTTACATGGGCAGCGGATACATTGAATCGCGGTTATTACCTTTCAAAAGCAAACGCAATTTCAACCATTGTGCTGAACGACGGGACCGTTGCGCCTATCGACCCCACCATTAACGCCGGTACAGTGGCAGTGCAATATTTCTTTGCGCAGCTTGACGATCAATCCATATGGACACAGGACATCAGCGGCACAGGCATGTTTCTCACCTATTATGTCTTCTTCGGAAATCCATTTGGTTTTGCAATCGACCCGCTGGTCCCGCAATCCATCTCGCAGCCAGCAATGAGTCTTCCGTTTAATAAAGGCGAAACCTGGTATTTTACCGGCGGTCCGCATGGCGGCTGGGACTCAGGCTCCGCATGGGCAGCGCTTGATTTCGCCCCGCCCGGTGAAAGCGGAAACTGTTTCACCAGTCCGTACTGGGTTACAGCCATGGCTGATGGGCTTGTAACTCGCGCTTCAAATGGCGCGTTGATCCAGGATCTTGATAATGACGGTTATGAACAAACAGGCTGGGTGATCCTGTATATGCACATCGCAGAAGAGCAGCGGACTGAGGCGGGCGAATATCTTTTTGCCGGCGAACGAGTGGGTCATGCTTCCTGTGAGGGCGGCGTTTCAAATGCAACCCATGTGCATGTCGCCCGCAAATACAATGGCGAATGGATTCCCGCCGACAGCTCAATCCCCTTCAACCTGGATGGCTGGGTTTCCAGCGGAGACGGCGCTGAATACAACGGTTTTCTAAAAAAGTACGGATTCCCAACCGTTGAAGCATGGGATAGCATAAATGAACTCAATCAGATCACTCGTTAATTCATCCAGACTTAATCTAGGCGGATATAATTCAACCCTATGTATCGCCCTTTCGCAATCCTCATCGCCATATCTCTGACCTTATCAGCCTGCGGATCATCACCCTCAATTTGGGGAATTCCACAAACCCCCACAGCGGATATAACAAATTCCTTCCCGCCTCCTTTTGACCCGTTTGCTGTTCAGGACGACCCGATCATTTTTCCCACCTCAACCACTTCACCCCAGATCGAAACCGAGGCATTCTATACGCCTACCCCCACACCCAATGGCGCATCTCCCGTCATAGCAGCGACATACACTCCATCGTACGACTCGGCGCCTTTTCTTTACTACGCTCAAAGCGGAGATATGCTGTCTGCCGTAGCAAACCGTTTTGGCGTGGGGGAATCCGAAATAACATCAGATGCGGATTTAACCAAAACAACTCTGATAGACCCCGGCACCTTGCTTGTCATTCCAAATCGTATCACAGAGGCAACCACACCGAATATTCAGATCATGCCGGACGCCGAGATCATCTTCTCGGTCACTGCCGCAGGTTTCGATGTGGAGGAGTATACAAAAAAGGCCGGGGGATATTTAAGCAAATTCAAAGACTATCTCGGCTCTACCGGTTCAATAGCCGGCTATGATGCCATTGACCGCCTCGCAATCGAAAACTCGGTCAATCCCCGCCTGATCCTCGGTCTGCTTGAATATGAAGGCCGCTGGGTACGAGGTCAACCTGTGGATATTTTACATACTGAGTATCCGATGGGCTTCAATGATTTTCACTTTAAAGGCATGACCGTGCAAATGGTGTGGGCCATCAACACAATGTCCATCGCATACTATGGATGGCGGGCGGGAACGATCACTCATCTTGAGTTTTCTGATGGATCCTCCCTGCGGATCGACCCCCGCCTGAACGCGGGCACAGTTGCAATTCAATATCTGTTCGCGCAAGTGCATAGCCAGTCTCAATGGGCGCAGATCATCAACCCGGATTCTGGATTCCCTGCCATGTACAAGGAAATGTTTGGCGATGCATGGGCGCGCGCAGACGCTGTCAACCCGATCTTTCCGGCGGCTTTGAATCAACCTCCGCTTGTGCTTCCTTTCGAGCCTAACACCAAATGGAGCTTTACAGGCGGCCCGCATAATGGCTGGGGACAGTTGAATCCAAGGATCTATGGACGGTCACACAGCGTATTCTCCGCAATAGATTTTGGTCCCGCCAGCAGCCGCAGCGGTTGTGATGTCTCTCCGGCATGGGTTGTCGCTGCTGCTCCCGGGCTTGTCGTCCGCTCCGGAAACGGTGCGGTTATGGTTGACCTGGACGGCGATGGGTATGAACAAACCGGCTGGAATCTTTTATATATGCATATAGCTTCAAAAAACCGCGTAGCTGTGGGAACCTGGCTGGAAGCGGATGACCGTATTGGTCATCCATCCTGTGAAGGCGGCGTTTCAACAGGCACACACCTGCACTTTGCAAGAAAATATAACGGGGAATGGGTCACTGCCGATGGACCGATACCCTTCATTCTAAGCGGTTGGCGTGTTGTTGCCGGAGAAATAGCATATAAAGGTGAGCTGATCCGTGATGATAAAGTCATTATTGCTGACCCGGTCGGTCAAGCCTGGTCTAATATTATCCGCGAAGAAGATGAATAAAAAAAAGAAGGCATTTCGAAATCCATGTACAGTGTCTCTAATCACTGTATTGTTTATTACATCCTGCAATGCGGCTCCAAATATAAACCCCGAACTTTCATCCGGCCAACCTGCCGATGCAGCGCTGCCCGCAGATGTGGGAACTCCATTGCCAACGCGAACCACCTACAAACCAGGTGAATTAGTGGATTACACAGCTCAAACCGGAGATACACTCCCCGCCCTTGCAATGCGGTTCAACACCACTGTGGATGAAATCCTGCAAGCCAATCCTCAGATTCCGCGTGATGCAACCACCATGCCGCCGGGTATGCCGATGAAGATCCCCATCTACTATCTTGCTTTGTGGGCAAGTCCCTTTGAGATCATTCCTGACCATGCGTTTGTAAATGGTCCCACCGTGATCGGTTTCAACACGGCCGCCTTCGTTGCATCACAACCTGGTTGGTTAAAAGATTATCGCTCTTACTCCAGTGTAGGCTGGCTTTCCGGTCCGGAAATGGTTGATTATGTTGCAACCAACTATAGTATCAATCCGCGCCTCTTGCTTGCGATCCTGGAATATCAGGGCGGAGCACTTACACAATCTGCGCCGCCCGTCAAAAAAAATGTATTAGGATTTACTCGCCGCTTCTGGGAATCACCATACCTTCAGCTTGTGGTTGCCGCCAATACTTTAAATAATGGATACTATGGCTGGCGCGCCGGCAACCTGCTTGAATTTGAAGACACCGACAACATCCTGATCAGACCCGACCCATGGCAAAACGCCGCTTCCGTTACCATGCAATATTATTTTTCAAGAGTTTATGCGGGGGATAAGTATTCGGTCGCAACCGGGCCTGAAGGCCTGCTTCAGACATACGAGACGTTTTTTGGAGACCCGTGGAGCGACTCCTTCACCCTCATCCCCGGCAGTTTACAGCAACCGACATTTCTTCTTCCTTTTCCAAATAATCAAAGCTGGTCTTACACTGGCGGACCTCACACTGGCTGGGGCACCGGTGAGCCTTTAGCCGCAATAGACTTTGCACCGCCTTCTGAGAAATCTGGTTGTGTGACCGCAGGCAGGGATAATTTTGCCACAGCCATGGCTGACGGTTTGGTGGTTCGCTCAGGCATTGACGGCATCGCGCTTGACCTGGACAAGGATGGCGATGAGCGTACCGGCTGGGTGGTCTTTTACCTGCATCTTTCAAATGATCAACGCGCCCCTTTAGGCGCCGAATTGAAAGCTGGGGAAATGGTCGGCTATCCATCCTGCGCGGGCGGGCACGCCACTGGCACCCATGTTCACATTGCCCGGAAATACAACGGAGAATGGATCGTCGCCGACAGCGCAATTGCGTTCAATATGAATGGGTGGGTTACACACAATGGCAGCCGCGCGTATTTAGGGACACTTATCAAAGGCAATTCCACAGTGATCGCATGTGATTGCTCGAATACTTACAGTTCCATTAGTTCATCGTATCCATAAGAATGGAAATTAATAGTAAAAGCAGGAGTGACATGTGTACTCATGCCATTCCTGTTTTTTAATTGCGGCAATTACATTTTATTCATCAACAGATTTTGAGATATATGCGCCTTGTTTCAGCAAAGTTTTCCCATCCTCATCGAATATCTTATAAATCATCTTGATTGGGAAAGCCTTGCTCAACATCGCGTGGACTGGGCAATATTTCTCCACCGAAAGCTCAATTGCACGAAGCAATGCGGCTTCCTCTACATTTTTACCTGTCACCAGATATTCGATAATGGCATTCGAAAATATTTTAGGATGTTCCTTTTCCCGCCCTGCATGAACCTTTACCTGAAAAGCGCTAACCTCCTGCTTCTTCTTTAGCAGGATGGAGATCACATCCATCCCGGTACAGCCAGCCAGTCCCATTGCAATAAACTCCATCGGGCGGCCAGCGCTATTATTACCGCCCACCGCCTCTTCGGCATCCATTGTCTGCATAAAGCCAGAATCAGCAACACCTTCAAACGCCATCCCATCTTTCCAAGCCAAAGTCACTTCCATGGTTTACTCCATAATCACATCAGGCACATATTTTTCAAGATTCTTTTTTGAAATACCACCGATCCACATCAGGCGGACTGTTCCACTTCGGTCTATCACATACGAACTTGGCAGGTTCATGGTGTTGAATACACGTTGAGCCTGATAATTCTCATCAAGCCAGACGGGAAAGGTTAATCCAAACTCTCGCACAAATGGCTCCACGACTTCAAGCGTTTCCTCCTGATCAATGGCGATCAATACAAACCCGTCAGCCTTATATTCTTCATAAAAATTTTGTAATGAAGGCATCTCCTCCTTGCAGGGAGGGCACCATGTAGCCCACAGGTTGACCAGCACCACACTTCCAAGATAATCGGTCAGCGATACGCTTTTTCCTGCAAGGTCGACCAGGGTTAGTTCCGGGGCGGGATAATTTACTTGAACAGGAACAGTTGAAAAGTCCTGTACTGAATCGCTGGGCTTGTCCATCAGCATGAACATCATGATGCCGATTGAAACGAGTCCGGTTCCGATCATTAACGTGGCATAAAAACGCGAGGGAGAAGGCTGGGCAGTAGCATTCATGTTATCTATCCAATAATAATCGCCTGCGCGAGGCGTGATGATACTGAAGGTGTCAGCATCAATAAAATTACATATTTCACAAAGTATAACCCATGAAAAGTTCACAACACAAAGAAGGGAACAATGTCATTGAGTTTAGGATGTTTGGTACTGGAAAGTTGTTTAGACGTTGATTAGTATGCATTATAAATGCTGGAGATATTGCCTTTCATCCCGCTCTTTCAGGAACTTGAGCCTGCTCAAATAGAACTACTTAAACCTTTATTTGAGCAATTTATCTCCGTGCCGGGTACTTTGATCTTCAAACAAGGCGACCCGACAACTTATTTGTATCTCCTTATAAAAGGCAAGGTTGCAATTCAGTATAAGCCTTACGACGGTCCGCCCATTAAATTAACCCGCTTACATACGGGTGACGTGTTTGGCTGGTCGGCGGTGATCGGAAGCCCGAACTACACCTCGAGTATACTAAGCGAAACACGAATCGAATGTGTAAGAATGAAAGGTGTTGACCTGCGGGGCTTGATCCGGGAACATCCCGAGACAGGCGCAGTCTTCATAGATCGTCTTGCAAGTGTGGTTTCAGCCCGCTGGAAGAATGCGCACGCACAAGTTCAGTCACTACTGAATTCCGATATAGAAAAATAGAAAGGAGTCGTCCCATGGTTTCCAAGGAAACGGTCAGCCAGGAAGATCAATTACGCGGGTTGCTGGATAGATTAAGCGCGTATGTCGAGCAATTTCATGGCGGCACAGTGGAGTTTGTTTCATTTGACGGCAGGGATTTGAAAGTGCGGCTGGGGGGCGCATGCCTTAATTGTCCCCTCCTGCCTTCAACTCTGCACGGTTGGGTGGCAGGGACGGTGCATCAATTCTTTCCAAAGATCAACGTAATTGAAGGAAAATAACACTTGCTGAGGGCAGGTATGTAAATCAAACATCCCCGTAAATTACGGGGATGTTTGATTTTTAGTAACGTTTTTATGATTATGCTCTGTGGGTGAAATATCTAAAGAGTAGGAAGCCGCCAGCCCCGATCATCACAATCGCCCAAAGATAATTTGCAAATTCCAAAAGCGATGCGATTCCCAACAAGCCCATGATGCCCAGACCAAGGGCAGGCCAGTAAGCCCAGCGCATCCCGGTCAAAAGAGCTACAAGTAAAAATGTGATTGCGAGGCCGAAGAAGAAAAAGCCTGCTGTTTGAAATTCGCCAAATCGCTCGGCGGCAATCGTGACGCCCGCAAGAGTAGTCAATACGCCCGCTGGGATTAAAGCCCACCATCGCTCGGAACGCTCGGTAAGGAATACGATCAAGAACGCAAGCCCGATGCCGCCAAGAAAGATCGCACCTCCAAAATCTTCATAACGCTGGGATGCAACGATCATCACAGCCAGGGCTGTCAACACACAAGCGGGAATAATGGCCCACCATCTTTCGATTCGGCTCGTGAAATACACATACCAAAACGAAAGCCCGATTCCGCCAAGGAAGAGCGCGCCTCCAAAATCTTCCAGCGATTCAGGGAGCAGAATCAGCGCGCCAAGCGCAACCAGTGTGAAGCCAGGGAATGCGCTCCACCAATGCCCACCAAAAAGGAGTGTGAGGAACACCAGCCCGGCAGCAAGGAACAAACCTCCCCAAAAAATATCGGGGGCATTTCTGAGATAGCCCATGGTCTGCATCAGGGCAAGGACGCCGCCCGTCAGAAGTAAAAATCCAAATACAATCCTCGGATCAAATCGTTTCATTTCGAACTCCTATTATTGTCGGACTACCGACCTACGTCACCTTGATGGAAGCCGCGCCTGCATCAATGGTCATGTCTACCGAATTTGCTGCGGTATCAAAATCGGGTGATTGATACATATTGCCATTCCGAGGAAAACGAGATGGGTCTATCTTCAAATCTACTGCGCCGAGGGATGCGCGGATTCGAGCGGAGAGTCCCTCGGGCACGATCACTTCCAATGAGGCCGCACCAAGATCGAGGTCCGCACGGAAGCGGCCGCGCGCGGGCAAGGTCAAACGCGTATCGCTCGCACCCGTTTCCAATTTCAAATCAGTGATATTCATGTCGCGTAGATCAAGCATGGAATTATTCGCGCCAAGATTTAAAGTCAGCGCAGTTGGGATGTCGGCATTTAGCGCAACATCCCAGTCAATTTGATGACGCGGGCCGAAGAAAGAAAAATCCAGAAAATCTTTTGCGGGTCTCATGCGGACCTCGAGCCTGTCTCTGTTTCGAGTGGCTTTGTGTTCCAACCCGCCCGTAAAAGAGCCATGCGCCAATTCCTTGACATTTGCGCCGCTGTGAATTTTCAACTCGCCTGCGCCATGATTGATCTTGAGGTTCGCAGAAGTTGCGCCTTGCAATTCGATGGACGCATTTTCCATTTCAACATTACCGCGAAAGAAAATACCTGCAAGCACCCAAAGGCCGCCGAAAATAAGAAGCATGGGCCAAAAAAGTTCCGTAAGCGACATGCCGTTTGGAAGCTTGATCCCCATCGCGTTGGCAAGCATCAGCCCGCCAAGAAGCAGCAGGATCACTCCCCAGAATAACTGATTGCGTCGCATGTTATTCCTCGCTCTTGCGAAAAGACCGATACAACCCGCTGCCGAGAACCCACAAGCCAAGCAAGATCAATAGGATCGCAGGTCCGTAATTGCCAAGTAATTCCCATCCGCCAAAGAAGGATGAAAAGACAAGAAACAGCACAGCGCTGATCACCATCATATTGAGTCCACGTTTGAGGTTGTGCGCAGTGTTATCACCCAACAGACCCGCAAGAATGGACCCAACCCCAACAAAGCCCGGGATAAGCGTCCACATGTAAGACCAGGATCCAAAATTATTTGTCGCCTGTTGATAATAGAAGATCCCGCCCAGCCCAGCGACTATTGCGGCAGGAACGGCAAGCCCGGGCTGACCCAGCACAAGACCGACAATAAATATTCCTGCTCCGATTAAAAACATGTTCATCGGCCATTCAGCATATTTTTCAAATATCGCATGAAAGGCAGGCACGCTTTTATCGAGCAGGAACCACGCGCCAAGCAAAATTAAGATAACGCCGATGGCAAGTTGCGTACGACCTTGTCTGTTCATAATATATTCTCCTTTGAATGTGATTTCATTATTAGTTTATTCCTTTTGGGCTAAAAGAAAAGTCCATGAGGATATACGCAAAACTCCGGGGTTGGTTTCATAAACTTCCCACCCACATGCCAAACTCCGCAGGTTCGCGTCCGCCCCGCAAGCACGCCAGCCATGGACGGAGCGCCCAACGAATCCCATAGAATGGGCGGATGTGATTCCAGGTAATACCCAGTTTATCAGCAAGCCCTTTCATTTTTTGATATGTCAAATAGCCCTCGCTCTTTATTGAATCTGAGGCAAAACCATAACGCGAGAGGAAATCTGCTTTTCTTTCAACCAGCATTTGTTTGCCAGATTCGGCGTCGTGGTAGACGGGAGAATCCATGACAATGATTTTTCCATCAGGCTGCAAAATGCGCAAGGCCTCAAGCAGCGTCTCCTCGTAATTTTCGGAATAGTGAAATGAGGCGTTGAAAATTATTAATGAGGCAAAGCCATTTAAAAACGGCAAATGAGCAAACTCCGCCTGCACAGGTGTGAATTTATTTTCATAATATTTCCATGTTCCAAGTCCATCTTCTTCATTGAGGAGCAAATCCACTGCATAAGTTTGATGCCCATGCGCAGCGATACGGTTTGAAAGCCAGCAGTTGCCTGCGCCAATATCGACAACGTTTGAGTCAGGCGGGATCATTTTTTCCAGCAAACGATAACTCGCGGCGCGAATTTTCCAATCTGTTGAAAAGTTTCCACTTAAATCTTTGAATGGCAAAGCGCGATAATATTCCGAATCGGGAGAGCCGCGTCCTTCGAAACGGCGAACAGTTTCATAGTCTCGAATGAAGCGGGAATAATGCGATTCTCTCTCAGGCAGAAGAAATTCCCAAATTCCATTTTCCCGTCGAAATATCAATCCATCCTGCAGACAATGTAATTCGTCCAACGCAGTCTCTTCAAGTTTTGTTTTGCAGTGAGGGCATGCAAAAGAAATCATTGTTACTGCCCCAGCACATCTACGGACGCGGCGTAAACGATTTCAAGTGAACGCATGATGTCATCCAGCTTATCAGGGACCCGCCACTTGTAATCAGCAAGACTATCCATTCCAATCACGACCGAAGCGGTTTGAATATTCCGTACTTGACCTATCGTGAAGAGACCTGCCGATTCCATTTCAACTGTTTTGACCCCTTCGGCTTGATATTGCTTAATTTCCTCCAGCGTTTCTCGATAGGGTGCATCTGTTGTCCATGTTGTTCCAATCATGCAGGAAGAACCGCGCGCGCGAATCGCCTCTGCGATTTGCTGAACGAGCTGTTCATTCGCATCGATATATTTTTCAGGTGCAAGGTAATGATGCGATGTTCCATCATCGCGAATGGCACGATTGCAAACCACAATATCACCTGCTTTAATATCTGATTGAAGAATGCCACCCCAGGTCATCGTGATCATACGGCGCGCGCCCATCACAACAAGCTCTTCCGCAAGTTCGGCAAGGATGGGGCTGCCACCGCCAAAGTTCGTCAATACAATGGCGCCATTTTTTTTCACTTCGTCCACATCCGCATTCATACCGCCCACGCGCCGCACAGGAATACGCCAGCGCATTCGGCGCGGCAAGCCTCGTTCAAGACAAAATAAAACGCCATTGAGTTTCTGAAATTTTGGTAAACGCCCGAGTCGCTCGCGATACCGGACAATATCCTCGGCAGTGAGCAAAGACTCGGCATTCTGTTTGTTCTGATAATTCGGAAAACTCATTTTGCTCTCCACTGCCAAAATAACAATACGGCTTGCACAGACTCAGCAACCAGCGCAGAACCACTCGCGCCGGATAGCCCGTCCCGTGGAATCCACCATAGACCCAGCGAAATTAACAAGACAAGACTCATCAACGATGCGCGCAACACAGGCATCTCCTGATTTGAAGCGACAAACTTTAATACAAGAAATGAACTGACTGTATATGGGATCAATATCCATGCAAGGATTTGCAACGCGGGGACAGACGCCTCATACTCAACCCCAAACAGGATTCGCGTCAACGGTATTGCCAACACTGATAAGAACACAGCCCCGATTCCTGCGCCAACAAGAAGGAGAATCCACGGCAAACGAAAAGTCTCATCTTTGCTTTGCGCCATCGCTGGGTAAAGCGCTGTAAAAGCCGCAACGTGCGCAGTCTTTCCAGCCTCCACCATCCGCTGTGCCACAGAAAAAAAACCTGTCATTGCCGAACCACCAATGGAAGAAATCATCAATATGCCTGCCTTCTGATAAAGCATCGCAATCACAGACAAAACCGCCAATGGAGAACTGATCTTCACAAGAGTCGAAATACCTTTTGATGTAATGCGCCAGCCTCGCCAGAAATCATGAATTCGGTGATTGCAAATAACTGCTCCGAAACAGGAAATAATTACCTGTGCCACTAAAAGCAACCAAGCCAATGACATCACGCTTGAACCGGGGATGATACAAAACCAGACAACGGCAAGTTGTACAAATGCACCGATCAAATTCAGCCAGGTGTATGCTCCCATAAATTGCTTGCCACGCAATGTACTTGTGAAGACCGTAAAAAAGGAAAGCGGAATTAACGCAAAGCTGTAAATTCGTAAAGCAAGGATACTTTCCGTGCTTTGACGCGGCAAAAGAAAGGGCGAACCAAACCAGAGCAACAAAATAAACAAAAGCGATAACGCAAGCTGTATCAATAATGCAGCAGGAATCCACGAAAGGTCATCGCGTGCAGCGATCTCGCGGATTAGCGACATATCTGTTCCAAACGTGGTCAACATGTTGCCGACAAAAAGTATCGCCGCGATAACTGCGTATTCTCCAAACCCAACACTTCCCAGGCGCCGCGCAAGAATGATGGTGAACAAAGCTGCCATTCCTTGAGTCCCGATACGCGCCAGCAACAACCAGAAGCTATTTTTTGCTATCTTCATTAGTGCGTCGCACCAGACGGGCAGGATAATTCATTTCTCAAGCAGATTCTTCTTTACCAGGATTCTCTCCGCGAGTCAGGTGCGACGCACCCTCATATCGAAGAGACAAAATATAAAAATCTCCCCAGCCCCGCCACAGAGGCAGAACAGATAATCGGTCATCGAACCAGGCCAAAGTCCGATAGAGGCGAGGAAATTGTTTGGCAAAATTTTTACTCTCCGCCGTCGGAGTAATAACCGAAAGTCCTTCAAGAGCTATAAGTGAATAGTCATCGCCAAACCAGCGCAACACATCGCGCGGCCTGAAATAATAGACATCGAAATTTAATCCCTCCAGATGTGAGCGTGTTCCTTTAGAGGAAAATCGGCGAAAGGCAAGCCGAAAATTTCCACGAAAAATCTCAGCGATTTCCCATAAACAAACGGGAGGCATAAGAACCCATGTAACCAACCCGCCCGATTTCAGGATGAGCGGTAGATTTTTAATAACTGGTGTTAAGTCCGGGATGCAGTTCAAACCGCCTAAATCTGAGAAGACCGCATCAAATGGCGCGCCATCCACTTCGTCCAGGTCAGTAAACGAACGCTGCTGATAAGTAATTTGTCGACCAAGGTCCAGCCTCTCAACCTTTTCCTTCATTCTTTCCAACATACCTGCCGCAATATCAGTGGCGTGAATTTTATAACCGCGCTGGGCAAGCGCAACCGCGTCGGTGCCAGTACCCGCATTAAGCTCAAGGATGCGCGCGCCACGCGGCAAATGCCTGCCGATATGACTGTAAACTTTTTCGCGCATACGTGTTAAATGTGGATGATCGTCTGCAAACGAATCGTATTTCTCCGCAGTTCGCGAAAAAGCATCAGCGATGACTGGAAATTGCGAATTACTCATAAGTTTGACTTCTTATCTTCTTCAATTTCATTTCACTTCTTAACATACCAAGCAAATAATACGGTATGCGGACAAAGCCTCTCAGTTCACGCTTGCGCCAGGCGCGCCTCAGGCGGAATTCGTGATGGACTCGCCCATGCAAAATACGATAAAACTCCTGCGGAAATGGTCCGCGATACAACATGGCAAGATCATCCGAATCCACCCAGTTTTGCTTCTCGCCCAATTCCATTTTTACGCGTTCGAAAAATTTCGTGCCGGGCAAAGGATAGGAAACTGAGATGCCAATATCATCGGGCGCACACTCGCGCACCATCTTCAAAGTCTTTTGCACGTCATCCCATGTCTCACCAGGGTAGCCAAATTGCAAAAAGAAACCAACTTCGATTCCATTTTTACGCAGCAAATCTGCGGCAAGATAAATATCTTCGACTCTGTCACCTTTGTCCATCGCGTCTAAAATTTTCTGCGAACCCGATTCCGCGCCGAGCCATACGGTTTTACAGC
>Ga0105044_10007603_pt1 | contig 14924 bp, 2 predicted proteins | sample MAT01_FD_78092 | JGI IMG/M metagenome (GOLD analysis project Ga0105044, IMG submission 78092) | Freshwater microbial communities from Lake Fryxell liftoff mats and glacier meltwater in Antarctica - MAT-01 | ecosystem: Environmental > Aquatic > Freshwater > Ice > Liftoff microbial mat | place...
GACCAGACACTGAACAGATGAGCGAGAGAAATGAGTTGGAAGGCACGAGAATTTCGGGTAAGGTTGAGTTACCACACAAAACCAAGCACGAAAGTTATCTATGCCATCCCTTCCCATTTCTCATCTGTATCGTAGCCTGCACCGGTATCTGATGCAACAGATTCCCGATGACTGTGACACGCGCCTTGCCAACCTGATCTATTTGATGATGGGGATTTTTCGTGCGAAAGAGGTGCAACTGCCGCTCGTGGGTCACTGGATAGCAAATGGACTAAAAGACACGTTAAGAAAGATTTAAATGCTAAAATATATTTCAAATACCTAGAATGAACTCAATATGAGACAATTTACTTCACAGACGATCTCGTCTGTGAAGTAACATCATCAGAATACCTGTAAAATGCCCCTTTGTGCTAAGATTATCTCCGCAAGAATACTTCACGAAAGATCACCAAGATGTTTAGCCGTTAGCTGAACAGCCTTAGATGGGGGTCTAAATGACTACATCGAAGTGGCGATGCAAGGCGTTCAGGCGCCGTGATTGAAAAAAGTCGCTTGCAGCTCCAAAGATTTGAAATATATTTTACCATTTGAATCTTGCTTAACGTGCCTTTTAGTCCATTTACTATCCAGTGACCTAATGCAGTTAATAGACCATCATGCCGAAGAACAAACCTCCAGCAGCACTGCTGGAGGCGCGAAGAATACTCTGAACGGGTTATTCACAGGCTCGAGCCTGATATTGATGCGGCATTACCAGGTTTCAAGCAAGGCTATACTCAATCTCCAGGAGAATATCGTGCAATTTTGTGCCATTAATTGCGCCGATACCGCTGCCAGGTGGATTGTGCGCTAGCAGCCCGGGCGAGACCAGCTTAATAACGTAATCCCCGTGAAGCGTCGGCGCAATTCCCATAGGTGTGGCTAAATTTTGCAGCACATCTCCCAGGTCGAACGCGCTGACGCCCTGTCCATGACTCTCATTCGTCGCAGGTTTAGCAGCCGTTACGCTTCTGAAGGCGACTGTTTCCGATGAAGCAACCTTCTGGCCAATCGCCAGAGTGGCTCCCTCGACGCTGCTTAGTGTGCTGAGAATGCGCAGATTTGCATGGCTTGCCTTGAAGGGTCTATCCATCAGGAAGAACAGAAAATGTCGCGGCTCGATGCTAAAGTTAACTCTGGTGTCGCGGGCGCTGGTTGTTAGGCGGTGGAACACATCCGGAAAATCATGGCGCAGGCTGAATACTCGCGTCAGAGTCTGTTTCTTGATCTCTGAAATGATGCCTGCCGTTTTCTCTTCACGATTATCTTTGAGTTTTTCATCGTAAGCAGCCGTATAGCTCAGATGGACAATCACATCGCTGATGGTGCTGTAGTCGAATGCGCGCACCGTCTTCGGCAGCGAGAGAGTCCACGCGCTGACTGCGCCAGCCCCTTCAAATGGCATAAAACGCTCGTCCCGAAAGTTAAAATCAAACACGCCCGCATCGTACTGCGCTTTACTGGCAGCAATCGCGACCGTATGACGCAGCGGCACAGACACCAGTTCCGGCAGTTCTGGGTCCAGGGGCTGTGGCACCGTGAGGCGAATTTGACTTGAGTCAAGCCGAAGAGTTGCCCCCACGTTGGTATACGGTCCGGTCACGGCGGGAATGGTCAGGCGCACCGCCTTCAAGCGCCGACGATACTGTCCCGGATAAGTTAGGTCAAAGAACCATTCGGGTATATTGAATGCGCATGTTTTGTTCAGCCGCAGGTTAACCAGTTCATCCGGGGCAAATTGTGCCAGCGAAAAGCTCTGTTCAATCTCAAGCTGGCGATAATTTGTTGCGATGTACTGCTGTTCGAGCATTTGCAGGTCAATGAGCAGGCGCTCCCCGGCCAGCAGTCCCGCGTTTCCGGCATCCCAGTAATTCCCATCCAATGGCGTGCTGTCATCCGTGCGTTCAGCCCGATACGCCTGTTCGGTCATTCTGACCATCCCAAGAGTAGCATTGAACGCCTGTCGATAAAGCAGGTGAAGCTGATTTGAGAGATAGGTATAACGACCGAAGTTGGAGAATTTGTCGCGCATGAAATCGAATATTTCCTGTGACTGCTCGATGGTCTTTTCATGCACCTCAAACGAATGGAGCGCCATATCTCGGCGGATTTCAGCAGCCTCAATCTGCTTTTCAAGTCCGGCAACATCCTGTTTGGCGAGTTGTATCTGATGTTTCCATTCCTGATCGCGCCGCCGATTGGATGCTTCCACCCCGGCCATTGAAGCGCCCATCTCATTAAAGGACGCAACGGCATTCAGACCCTCGGCAACCGCGCGCCCAGCCGCACCCAGCTGGCTGCCGCCAAACTTCATTGCGGTCAGCGCGCCCACGTCCGGAATAACGGTCAGAACAGATGCGAGAACCTGGGCAAGGCCCGCTAAAGTGCGGTACTGTGACGCTTCGCGTTGAAGCTGCTGCTGCCTGCTCTCCGACGGTAGCAGCCCGATCGTGCTTAAAGCGGTAAAATAAGTTTGCCGATATTGGGCGGTCTGCTTCTGGCGTCGCAGCCCTTCCAGAGTGTCTTCGGCCGCATCAATTTCCATCTGCATCATGCGAGAGCGCATCTTGAGCACATTATGCTCATGCACGCTGCGTAATTGAGCCAGTTCTTCACTATCACGCTTTTCCAGCGCGCTCAACAGCGCGGAACCGAAGTTCTGCAATGTGCCTGCATACTGCCTTGCTTTCTCTATCAGGTAGGTGAATCGGTACGGCGGGACATTGCCCGAAGTGGCGTTCAGGACATCTTCCAGCGTCAGGCCAGCCGCTTTCATCCGCACCAGCAGGCGCGGGTCAATCTCCGGCGCGAACAGTTCCAGGCGGCGGCGAACACCAGCAATATCCATACAGTTGCGGATTTTGAACAGTCGATCTTCAACCCGCCCCCAGTAAGCAAGCAGGTCTTTGTTTGACGGAATGCAAAACGCCAGTTCTCCCGGCGGAACAAGTTCGATGAGATTGGGGGCAGGAAGTTTTTTATCGGGAGTGACAATGCCGTTGGGATGTTCGATGTCAAAAAATTCACGACGCCCGTACTGAATATCCACTGGCTCGATTTCACCAAACGGCCTGATTTTACCGCCCCCAGGCACGCCAATATCGCCAGCCGGTTTGATACCACCCGGCATAAAGTCAATATTCCCGGTGACATTGGCAGGGAGGCGAGGCGTCCCGGTGTCCGTCCCTGTTATCGGGAATCCGTCCCCGTCAGTGCTGGGTCGATATAAGTCCTGCAAGGGTGTGCCACCAGTGCTGGTCCAGTAGCCCGTGTTGGGCGCATAATCTGCGCCTGGCGTATAGTTTGCGCCGGTCTGATTGGGCATGCGTTCGTCAGGCGGCATTCCAACACCTGGCGCTCCCGGTGCTGCGGCCATAAAGGACCGAGCAAACGGCATGCCCGTTTCTGTCGGCGGCGCAGAAATCGCTGCCGTGCTAGCCATCTGGGAGGTCGTGATCACCGTGATCATCTCGGTTATCCGCCGCCCCGACTCGTCTTCCAGCCATGCGATCGGCCGCTTGGACGACATCAGAGGAGCCTCAAGCTCAACCAGAAAGTCATTCGCCTCACCTGGTCGGCGGCGGCTCTGGATCGTCCTATAGGTCTTTGGCGAAAAACTGGCTTCCCCGCATGGTCCGGGTACGGTTGGTTTTGGACCCAGAATATCCTGCGCCATCACGTAGAGCATGGTCGCTTCGTTGATAGACTCCATTGTGAACTGAGCAAATAACTGGTCGCCCCAATCCAGCAAATTATCGATGTATTTCATGACAATCGACTTTTGATAGGCGCTCAGACGGGTGCGGGCAATGGCATGTGGGTTGAATGGGTCGGACCGATAAACCGCCAGCGCGTTCTCGTCTGTGAGCATCTGATACAAGGACTGATTGATTTTATAGGGGTCACGGAACTCACGATAACGCCACGCCAGCCCATCTGACGCTGTGGGGTTGAAAATATAGTGATACCAGCGCTGCGCTTCTGCAAACTTCAGCTGGCTGTTGAGATGATTGGCAACCAGGGAGGGAATGTGGAAAAAGGTTTCGCGGAAATAGGTCTGAAAGGCATTGGCCTCATCAAAGGGATCGCGGGGAATCGTAATCTTGCTTTGACCAGCCGACCCGGTTACGGATGCAGGCTGCTTCAACTCATCTAAAGCACCCTGAACCTCTGCTGGCAGCAAACTGCGCACACCATAATGACTGAAGTAGCCGATTAAAGTGGGTGTGAGAAGAGTTCCAAGCCGCGTGCCAAGATACTGCTCCCCAGCTGTCGGCTCGCGCAACCAGAATACATCGCCTTTTGCTTCGACAATGACCGAGGCAATGACCCCGTTGACGATTTGCGCATCTGAATTCGGCGGGAGTTTTGCAATCACTGTGCTGCGAGGGTAAGAATAGTTGAGATACCCCGTTTCATCATAGAAATTGGTTCCCCCGTAATTCCATTGAACGCCATAAGTGAGCTGACTGGAACCATCTGGTTGGTTCGCCCGGACCAGAATCTCCATATTACGCTGCCATCTTTCGGTCGACAAACGCAAAACACCCGCATAGAAGTCAATCTCATGCGGCGTATTATTGCCATCGTTAGAAGGCACCACCATCAATCGAATACGCTGTTCCTGGAGGGAGTTCGAGGGCGTATACACATCGGGATAAACCCTGTCCCACTTCCACCCCTCCGGCTTGTAGTTCTCCAGGGGTTGGCTGTGGTCGCGCCCACTCGGGTCCCATCTCGCCGTGAGGATATTTTGCGGCAGCGCCTTAAGCCGCGCTAACTCAGCACTGGCTTGACTCAGCTGGCTCGCGATCGAGTTATAGATACCCGTTATCGCCTGTAGAGCCATCCTTGCTTGTGACACTGCAAATTTGCGGGCTGCTATCTGGAATGCATCCGTCGGGGATACCCCAGCATCCCCCAGGCTATCAACCGACGATCCTGGCACAAATGCAACCAGCACCAGCAGCCCCGCATTGGCAGACAATATCCCCGCCACCACCGGACCTGCGAACATTCCTCCCAGGAATGCCGCTGCCATAACCGCTCCGACCTGAGTCGCCACGACAGCAGCAGTAGCAAGTTCCTGCGGTGTAAGCGGCACCTTAAGCGCGGCGTTCGCGTCGCTTAATGCGCGTGTGGCAGCGTCTACCTGGATTTTCACATTGTCGATGATGCGCTGTAACTCGTCTTTGCGAGCCTGCGCACTAGCAATTTTTCCGGGCAGATCAGGGGCCGACGCGGTGAGGGGGTCATCCACCACACGATGCGCCTCAACAGCCCCATTTTCCAAAAAGCTCAGGTTCTGGGCAGCGGTCCATGTTCCATCTGCACGCAGCATCGTATATCTGACGCGGAGAGTATGGCGATACCCGCTAAATTCCGAAGTGCCACCCTTAAAACTGTTGACGGCGTGCGTCGTAACTTCAAGCCAGAAGATATACAGCCGTTCTTCAAACATGATCGGCGAAACTTTTTGCGCAGGAATTTGCAGCGTGAGCTTTTGCCATGCCGACAGACGCGGTTTCGCAGTTCGCGTCTTCTTAGCCACACGATAGTAATAAACGGTGGGCGTTTCGTGGGTCACCCCCAATAGATGCAGGATATCCGGGCCGCTGTCGTAGTACACGCCAGCGATTTTCAGCCGTGCGACTTCGTCAAAGCCAGTCAAATATTTCCCGTAAGCATCATGAACCGCCGAGTCACCGATTTCCTGCTGAAGCAGAGTATCTTCAAGATCTTTAAACAGGGGCGTCTTGTCGTCGCGTAATGCTGGCTCGATATAGTTTTCGGGATAGAGAAAGATTTTACGATTGGCTTCCCAGACTCGGTAATGCTCACGCCAGTACCATTCAGCCTGCCGATCAAGATCATCGAAGCGGGCATAAACGCCGCCGTGAGCCGGATTGCCATCCCAATCGCTGCTCCATTCCAGGTTCATCAACACCCGATGGACATAAAGCTGAAGGCTGGAAATAGCCGCCACGATACGTGAGGTGCGCGTGCATCCTTCCAGCAGGACATCAATCAGGAAATACTCGTAGAGTTTATTGGCATCCGTGAAAGGCGCGGGCCACTTGCTCACGATGAAATCAACAAGCCCATCGCGTTTGCGGGCGCGTAACTTATCCTCAAACGGCTCTATCTTCTCCTGGAACGTTTTCTCTTCCGGGTATCGCGCACGAAACGCGCCAAATATATCTTCTGCCGCACGCGACAGCTGGTCAAACGTTGCTGGCAAGGTGGCCGCCTCCTGAACCATCAGGCTGAGTGTCTCACCGCTGACTCCCAATTTTTCCGTAAGCGCCAGGCAGCGCGCCAGGACATTGAGCGCCTCAAAGGGATTGACCGGGAGCGCAACCAAGTGAGGTTTCAACGCCCCAATACGCGCCGCATCAGTGCGCAGCACCTTTGCATAATCCTCCTCGCTGGCAGTGGCTGGTCCAGCTAGAACTGTATGGAGCGCCTGAATATCCGCCGGACCAGACGCCAAGGTAAAGCTCTCATCGGTTGATTGAGCCAGCGCCACATAAGCGACGACGTTACGAATGACTTGAGCAGGATTGGCAGGATTGGCCGCAGGTTCAAAGAAAATATCTTTGTGGCCCAGAACAAAGCCCAGGCTCACAACATTAAAGACAATGCTCTTAAACAAAACGCCGAAACGCAGCGTATCGGTGAGTAGATCTGTCAGGCTGGCCGCGTTCCCGGTCTGGAGTCCCACAGCAATCGCCTTTGCAGCGGCATCCGTCAGCGGGTGCGCCAGCTCACGGAGGAGGCGAGTCTCGTCGGGCGGCCTGTTGAGCGCGCCGCCCAGCATCACATCCAGCACCGACATCGGATGGTACTGCCGCAGGAGATTTGTAACCGCCTGGTCATCGACCTGCGGCTCAATGATCGGCTTTATTGACGCAGCCACAGTGATGACGGACCCAGGGACGGGGTCGAAACCCGCCTTAAGATGGTAAGCAGTGCCATCAGGCGTTAACTCGAAGGCGCTGGCTGCCGAGTTCAGATTCGCCAGCACAATCTGGCGCGACTGGAGATCGGTCAGGCCAATCCGGGTGAATACCGTATCGGCAAACTCCAGGCTCTTATCCGCCTTCACACGGGCCACAATCTGCGCGGCCAGGGCCTCCGGTTTGAGCGCTTCTTCGGGTCGCGCCCCCCCGGTGACATAGATAATCTCATCCAGGGTAAAACCGCTGGCTCTTTGCCAGGCTTCAAAGGCGACCACAGCGCTCACGTCATCAAGGTCACGCAGATACTGTTCAGAGGCAGGCCGCAGCAGACGGGGTGTTAGCCGGATGAGTTTGACAAAATCGGCGACTGGTCTTTTGAGCAAGTCCATCAGCCGGGCATGATGATACAAAATGGTGATGGATGCTTTCGTTAATAAAATGCTTTTGCTGGCCGCTGCGGTGGCTGCTTGATAGCCGATTGCTGGAACCTCAGTCAGGCTTTCAATGAGTTCCAGCAGTGCCTTATCCGCAATTTGCAAACCAGCCAGCAGTCGGGTCAGGGTGTTGTTCTGCGGTTTGGAACTTCCGAGCGGGGCATCTTGATTCCAGGCGGGGTGGATAAATCGGATAGACACTGTATCCGTCCAGCGGTCATCCTGATTGACGAACGGCAGCGGGTTAAATAGGCGATCAAAGAGCGATGCTGCGTCACGCAGTCCCTGTGGCGGAAACACGTCGGTCAGCGCCATGAGTTCATCCACCGGGAGTTCCCAGGTGGCGTTCAGGTCGAGCAAATCCAGAATTTTTTCCAGTGTTCCCAGCTTCTCGGGTGGTCCTTGCTGGTACGCGCCAATGCGGCTCACCAGGTCAGGAGCTGACAGCCGCGTCAGAACATAATCCAGTTCTTGTATCGTCCAGGGGAGTTTGCGCCAGAGTCGCGCAAATCGGTGGATGCGATCCAGTCGGCGCAGCGTTAGCTGTTTCACCAGTTTGGTGTTGTTCTGTAAATCCTGCGGGTCGCGTTTGCCAGTAATAATGTCTACTCTGGCGGTGGTTGATCCGTCCGTATTGACGAAGGCGGATTTAAGGACTGCTGCCAGCAGGTCATGAGCCAGGTTGGTGGCGCGCATCAACGTTTGCATCTCCAGGGGAGGAAACACCGTATCCGCCGATGCAATCGTGATCGCGCCCTTTTTTAACCTGAATAATTGTTCGAAGAAGGGCAAGTCACCTGTTGTTGTGCGCTCACTGGTGATGAGGTCATACTCTTTCTGAGAAAGCTTCAGCCTTGCTCGTGCCTGGATTGTTCTGGCGGAACCCATCGTGCGGGCCACCTCATAGCGCGACAGCCCAAAATGCCCCAGCAAAATCTCAAGGCGCTCGATCGGCAGGGTGAACGGCTGCTGAAAAGACCTCTCCTGCTCGGCAAGATGTTTATAGAGGAACTTATTCAGGGTGGCTCCTACAGGATGCGGTAACAATTCCCATATGTAGCGCTCAAGAATTTCATTCACAATATCGAGGTACGGCACATAATCATTGGTATTCGAGCAGGTCAGATCCAGATCCCACAAATCGGGACGGCGAACTTGCAGGTGCAGCGGGTGGCTCTCCCGGTTTCTGAAACTCCGGCTGAGGATATTCTTCTCGATGTAGCCCATCAGATCCACAAAATATGCTGCGGGACTTAGGACGGACTGGCAGTGTTCACAATTACACCAGGTCTGGTCTTTAATGAGGTCGGCAAAGCCCTCAAGCGGCTTGAAGAACTGACCTGTGGAGGGAATCGCGCGAACCGGACCCATGGCTTTGTCGCGCAGAAGTTCGTACACCTTGAACCACTGCAAAACGGCTGTATTTCCCAGTTCTAGCGCCACTTCGTGATAAATGCGGGCCTCGGCTTCAACCAGCCCGGTCACTTCGGCAAAATCCGGGACTGTCATCATAGCAATCCCCGATGCTGAGTGAAAACCTGCCTGTATGATTTCCACAGCTGATATGGCATTGTCGGTGACCGAGTAAGCCCGCTTGTGGACTTTCAAATCCGCCAGCACGGCGCGGCGCGCTTCTTCGGATAACGGGCCAAAATCGATGGTCTGGATGTCGGCGCTGTCTGGCAAATAATCGAGCGCCAGAAAACTCTTTTCCGGGTTCCTTTCGAACACCGTTTGCAGCCAGCCAATGCGTTCGGCGACCACTTCAACCCCGCTGCCTGGGGTCGAGAAAACCTCATATAACCCCAAACCGGGGTGCATATTGGCGATACGCTTGAGTTCAGTATGGGCTTCTCGCAGGCTTTCCCGTTCGGTGCTGCTCATCCCATCCAGATCGAGCTGGGCAAAATCCAGGATCAAAGCCTCTTTATTTTTTTCTAGTAATGGCCGCATCTGTTCCAGATGAGCTTCCATCCCCGACGGAACACGCGTTGCGCGCTGGGCAAATCCGGTTTGTGGAAATTCACTGACCGCCGCCAGAGCAAGGCTGCGCGCATATTCCCCGCGCGACATGCCTGCTGGTGATGCTGAACCCGCTTTTTTGAGCACATTTCCCCAATCTTGCGGTCCAAGCGCGGCAATATCACGGGCATGTTCAAAGCGGTGCTCGTCCAGCAGCGTCGAAACGATGGAGGCGTCGCCGCCCGACAACCGATACAGCGATACATTGAGTCCGATGCGCTGCGCTTTTTGCTCATCAATCAGCTGCTGCCCGACCAGTTCGGATAACGCATGATCCGAGACTGCATCGAGTGTATCGACCTGCGCCAGCACCGCGCGCAGTTCTGTCTGCGACAGGTTCGCGCCATCCAGCACGGATGTTAATGCCTGTGTTTGGGGATTAGGAATCTGGGCCAGAATGTCTTCAATCTGAGGGCGGAACCGGGCAGCGATAATATTCTGGTCTAGCGCATCGAGCAGGGCTTTACGCAGCACAGCGATCCGTGACTGACGCAGGGCATCCCAGTCGGCTGGCCCATCTTGGCGAAATAGGCCATAAAATATCTCCGCAGGAATATTTGGCTCGGTCCACAAACCCGATTCCTGCTCAAATTTCGCCGCCTGAACCAACCAGGCGATATGCTGGCGGTCAATACCCGTGTCGCCGGATAGGAAATCCAGATCCTGCTCCCGCTGCGCCGCTTCCTGACGATCAATGTCGATGAATGTCACGCCCTGCATGATGCCTTCAAGCTCAGTCACGTAGCGCTCGTATTCAGAGGGCAGCGCGGGTTCAGGCCCAGCTGTGAGATCAATCGTTATTTCTGCTGACGCGTTGTAATAAATCTCTGATGAGACCAGTTCGCGGCCACTCGGTTCAAAAACAGCGACGCGCAAATCGGCAGTGGCTTTTTCAGCGCGTTTAAATTTGTCGCGGGAGTAGCCGATTTCGTAGTTATGATTGGCATCCAGCGGCGAATCACCCAGCGGTTCCTCGCTGCGAAAGTCCTTGTCGTAGGCGCGCACGAAATAGCCGTCGCTGGCTCCCGTAACATGACCGCGCACAACAAATTCGCTGGGTTCGGGGTTATCGAGCAGCCCCAGTTTCTGAAGGATTTCGTTGAGCCGGGCCGCGGTTGTTTCTTCTACCCCTTTCTCGCGCAGATGATCGCCAAGACTCTGCTGCACCTGGAAGATAAAAACAAGCAGCTGTGTCGCTTCACCAACGAAGGATTGTTCGCGTTCCCCACGCAGGCGGATCGTAAGCTCGTCCAGTTGTTCCTGCGTGGGCGAATTGGGCGCTTCATAAACCCGGAAAATTTTATTGTCCAACAGGGCAAGCAGGGCGTCCTGTAAATTAACAACTTCCGGTTTCCTGTCACGCGGCTGGATCGGCGCAAAAATCGGCTTCATAAGCTGGTCTCTCCCTCAAAATAAGCACTATCCCGCTGTAATTGTCTGCGTCCACACATGAAAATGATGCATTCGACAGTTCGCTCGATAGCTCTGAAATAGCGGCTATACAGCGTTGTTTATAGCCGCTTATTGCGCATAAACCTGATTGAAAAAGTTTACCGGCGAGGGATACTGTTTATAAAACTCCTCAATCATGGGTCGCTCCACCGTCTCATAAACCACTCTCGTCTCTGCTGCAATTAGCAACCATACCCATGATGGCGCACCTGAAAAACCGAGTATGAGCAACTCATTTTCAATCATTTCCATACTCTTTTTATCGCTCTTGACCTCCTCAGGCAGTACAGACAGTGTGGCCTGATATAATACAAATTCCTTAACAATATTGTTAATATATAAGAGCATCCTTATATCGACATGTCCACCCGGACCTCTGATTCCTCCCGAAGATGGTTTAGGTAAATCTGCGGCTGCCACACTTTCAGCTGCCACTTTGCGCCCAGCGTTAGCCAGCGCAGGCGCTTCCTCAGCGACCTGTTCCCTGAACACTTTGGCAGCCTGCTCCCATTCCATTCCCTGATTTTTCGCAGCAATCTTGTAGATCGCCTCTGCCTCTGATTTGGAAACCACTTGCAGCGAACCGGATTTCGTAATGACCGTAATCTCATCTGGACCGATCACCTCAAGGCTACGCAATACGTCAGTAACATTCCCCTGATGGATGATTCTATACTGCTTAGAGGCTGTGACTTCTGCGCCACTTGACAGTCCAAGCACTTTACCCAGTTCTTCGATCTTCGCTGGGTCAGATGCGGAAATTTTGAATTTTCCACCAGCTTTCACAACTCGCTTAACTGCCTGTTGGGCTTCACTTAGTTCAGTGGTAGGGTTTAACTTTGTTTCGAGGACAACGAAACCTTCTTTGGTTCTAGCCAGGGCATCAAGCACCGAGGTAATTTCCTTGTTATTTTCCGTAACGGTGACGGTTACCTGCTGAACAATTTCGTGTCCCGCCATCGTTTCTGTAAGAACTTTGGCTTCCCAGTCTTTTCCTGCCTGAAGCTGTGACCCTATCGTACCCGAGCGATCAGACATATGCGTGGGACGATTGTTTACATAGGCATATAGATTTGTTCCATCGATCAAGCCACCGGGGTCCGTGCTGACCCACCGTCCCAGCCACAGGGCGTAATAGCGCGCGCCGTGATAGTTCAAACCAGTCTCCTCGTCGCGCTCCATCCCGGTATAGCGATAGCGTTTAGGCGGCGCTTCAAGGCCGTTCTTAACCAGGCGGTAGGCGCTGGTGCCGTAGGGGTGATATTCTTCATAAGAGATAATTTGAGCGCCCTCATCCAGTTCCACGCACGCTGAGCCGAGGTGATTGCTGTACTGGTAGCGATAAATCGGTCCGATCTTATAAGCACGGCCATCGGCGTGCCTGCGGTTGGTTTTCAGCACGTCATCTACCATCAGGACGCGCTCATCCCCTTCAAAGACGTGGTGTGATTCAATTTCTTCGACAACGGTGCTGCCCATCGTGCGGCTGTAGTATTCATAGCCGCCCAGATAGATGCGCTCTTCGATAACTTTCACATTGCTGCTGTTCGTACGCTCAACCTGTTTACGGGTGCGCTGTTTGCCTGCATCGTACTGGTAGTAAATCCAGCTGCTGCCGGGGTTGACTCTGCCAATCATGTCCCGGTAGTCCCAGCGCAGGAACTGCCCCAGTGCGACCTTCGCCAGATTCAGCATGTTGCCGTGCGTGTCGTAGTGGTATTCGATTTCGGTGGCCGCACGATTGCTGCCTGTCCAGGTGTAATGCAGCCGATTGCTGTCGGCGTACATTTCGTAATGGCGTGTCCAGCGTTCGCTCAGGTTCCCACTGCCAGCCCAATGACGCATTTCCAGGATATTGCCAGTGTCGTCATAGCGATAGCGCTGTGTGTAGTTGCGCAGCGCCTGATTGTTGACTGGAAAAGCAGCAGTCCCGAGAGGATCGTCTTCGAGCGGGTTCGGAGCGGTGTTCGCCGTGATATTTTCACGCCCGGTCGCCTCAATCAGGCGATAGATGGCATCATAGACGTAGCGGCTGCGCGGCTCGACCCGCTGGTTATTGAAGAAGACTGTTTCATAAGCCTCATCATAGATTTCCGTGATGTTGCCCATCGCGTCAAAGGTATAGTGAAGCTGCTGAATCACGTTCGCATCTGTGAGGTTGGCATGACCTTGAGGAAAATCGGTTGGATCAGCTACGCGCGTGGTGCGAATCTGGCGCAGCCGGAAGGTTAGCGGATCGTAGTCATACTGCGTCAGAGTGCCGTTGCCAAGTCGCAGATAGGCTTTCTGCCCCCTGACATCATAACGGATTTCGCGGATAGCATCTGGTCCGGTCGGGTTCAACCCGCCACTGGGGCCACTGGGGGTGCGCACGGTATGGAGAAGCAGTTTCTCACTGATCAGCAGTCCACGCTTATTGTATTTTGGCTGATAGAGCGCCGCAGTCTGGCCGAGACGATGCCAGTTGTAGCGCCGGGTCATTCGGTTGAGCGCATCATACTCGGTCATCTGGACGAAGGATTTAGACTGCGGTTCTAACTTTGCCGCAGGGTTATTTCCGTGCCAGCTTATGCGCGATGCCTGAGGGGTATTGTTCAGACGGCGGCGGATTTCCTCAATATTCCCTTTGAAGTCCACGCGCTCAACAGTGGTGAGGCCCGCTGCATCCCAGTGCTGAATAATCTGCCCAAGCAAATTGAGGCGGCGCGCGTTAGCCAGACCCGCAGTATCCATTACGCCAGTGGCAGGGTTAACGAAGCTTGCGGTATCCAAATGTTCGAAACGCTCAACCAGAAATGACTCAACGACGGATGCCGTGCCAGAGAGTAGGGTCAGCCACTGGGCAGCGGGGCGGTGTAAACTGTCATAGGCCGTAAAGTAGAGCCGCCGCTCATTGACCATACCGCTGCTGTCCTGGCGCTGGTTGAAGTCCCAGGCAAGCATGGGTTTGCCAGCCGCGTCCATCATCATCCAGCGGTCGCCCCCGTCCATGCTGTGCTGATAAAGCAGATTGCCCGCAATATCATAGGCCGGGTAAAAGTTAACCGTCGGGACAGCGCCTGCGCTGGCAGGCACGGTATAGCGCATCACAAGATTTCCGCGCGGGTCCTGAATCCAAAGGGGTTTGCCTTCGGCATCCAGCTTTGTGAAGGTGACGTAGTATTCATCACGCCACTGCCCACTAATATTGGGTGTCCGATTATGGGTGATCGCAACCACATCACGCCCCAGGCTGTCGAGAATGGTAAGGCCGGGAGTTTCAGCATAGTGCGCGGCAAGCCAGGCCGTGCGGGTCTCCGCTGACGCGCTGCTTGGCAGTGGTTGGCTAGGGTCAGGCGAACCCCGCGCTGCATACCAGGCCGAGTCGCGCACCGTGTCGTTCGCATCGAAGGTCTTCACATCCCAGGGTGAGAATTCTACGCGGCGGAAAGTGCCATCTGGCAGTTCGGTGCGGATGAGGCGATCCGCGGCATCATAATACATAATGGGGGTGACCCCCACCTGGTCGGCTTCCGTGCAGCCGAAGTCATCGCTGAAATAAGGCTCGTATTGCTTGACGGGTCGGCCCTTGTTGTTGAAGACCGTCTTGCCGCTCACAATCCAGCGCAGACGGGTTTCCTCCGGCGCGGGTTCTGCTTGAACCTTCTTCATCAGCACGTTACCCGCGCCATCAGAGCATTCCAGGGCAATCTGCAACAGGCTTTGCGCTCCCCCGGCGGCGCTGTGCATTTCGCGCTGGATGGCGCACGCTCCCGCTGGACGATCCGCCCACCGAGTCACCCGCCCCTGCGCATCGCACGCCTCGCCGAAATGGTACACAAAACGCGTCGTTGCGCTGCCGAGCCACGCACGCGCCTGAATAATATTCAGAGTGTCAGAATCGAAAAATGCCTGAAGCGCGGCCGGGGCAGGATTGGCAAGCGCGACGCTATAACCCTGCAGACTGTCGCCTTCGATTCCGGTTTCCTTGCCTTTTCCCGCGGTGGCAACGACCATGCCCATTGCATCGAAA
>Ga0105044_10007604_pt1 | contig 14924 bp, 10 predicted proteins | sample MAT01_FD_78092 | JGI IMG/M metagenome (GOLD analysis project Ga0105044, IMG submission 78092) | Freshwater microbial communities from Lake Fryxell liftoff mats and glacier meltwater in Antarctica - MAT-01 | ecosystem: Environmental > Aquatic > Freshwater > Ice > Liftoff microbial mat | place...
AACGCGACCGACTCGGACATCGAAGAGGACGCCACCTGCTACCTGCAGATTGTGTTGGCAGACGCGCTGGCTGGCCTCGGTAGAGCGCGTCTGCTGGCCGATATGGATACCTGGGGCTACAGCTTTCGGCTGGGCAACACACGCGCCTGGTTCGAAGGCGACGCAAGCGACGCGCGCGACTGGCTGATTCAACAGCGAGTGTTGACTCGTCATGGCGAGGTAACTGCACTGCTTGCTTCGAGCTCGCCTGCGGACTAGCCTCAGCGCTCCGCGCGCTCGTCTGCGCCCGACCGACTGGAGCCGTCTCGTGAAAATTTCTCACACCCTGCTGGCGATGGCGATTGCTGTCGGCCTCAGCGCCTGCGGTGGTGAAACCGCGCCGCCGCCCAGCGCAGAAGCGGTGGTTACGCCGCCTGCGAAATCGGCGGATCAGTTGGTGGCTGAGGTCAATGCCGCCATCAGTGAACAAGCGCCGCAAGTCGCCGCCGCTGACTGGTTGGCATCGACCTATATCAATTCTGAAAGCGCCACGGTCTCTGCATCCGCCAACGAGCGCTGGCTGACCATGCTGAATGGCTTCATCGAGGAAGCTGCGAAGTTCGATGGGCAGAAACTTGAGCCCGAGACTGCGCGCGCCTTGGCTTTGCTCAAAATCAGCAGCGCCAACCCCGCGCCGCGCGATCCGGCCAAATTGGCCGAGCTGACCCAGCTGCGTACGCGTCTGGAAGGCGCTTACGGTGCGGGCAAGTACTGCAAAGACGCAGACGATCCCGCCAGTTGCCGCGACATCGGCCAGTTGTCTGAAGTGTTGGCCAAAAACCGCGACTACGCCGCGCAACTGGAAGCATGGGAGGGCTGGCATACGGTGGCGCCGCCAATGCGTGCCGATTATCAGCGTTTTGCGGCGTTGATCAACGAAGGTGCCAAAGAAATTGGTTTCAAGGACGCCGGTGAACTTTGGCGCTCCGGCTACGACATGAGCCCTGCCGAAGTGGTCGTCGAGGCGGATCGCCTGTGGGGACAGGTGCGTCCGCTCTACGAACAACTGCATTGCTACACCCGCGGCAAACTGGAAACCCGTTACGGCGAACAAGGCTCGGTCAACGGCAAACTGCCAGCGCATTTGATGGGCAATCTGTGGCAGCAGGACTGGGCCAACCTGTGGGATCTGCTGGAGCCATATCCCGGCGAAGGCAGTCTGGATGTGTCGACTGCATTGCAAGCGCAGCGTGACGCGCTTTATCGCACCGAGTTGAGCAAATTGAGCGGCGCTCCTGGTCCCGCCGAAATCGTGCAAGCGGGCGTGCAAGCCGACCTCGCCCAAGCCAAGGCCATGACCAAGCTGGCCGAGGGCTTCTATACCGGCCTTGGCATGCCTGCCCTACCCGATCATTTCTATAGCGAGTCGTTGCTGATCAAGCCGAGAGATCGCGATGTGGTCTGCCACGCCAGCGCCTGGCCCATGGACACCAGCGGTCGCGTGCGGATCAAGATGTGCATCACGCCGACCGAAGAAGATTTGACCACGATCTACCACGAGCTGGGCCACATCTATTACTACCTGGCCTACAAGGATGGCCCGCCGATCTTCCAGAACGGCGCCCACGATGGCTTCCACGAAGCCATTGGCGACACCATCGTGTTGTCGATGACGCCGACCTATCTGGCGTCGATTGGTCTGGTCGACGACCCCAAAGTCAGCGAGCACGCCACCGTCAACGAACAAATGCGCATGGCCTTAAGCAAGGTCGCCTTCATGCCGTTTGGATTGCTCATCGACCGCTGGCGTTGGGGCGTATTTGACGGCTCGATCGCCCCCGAGAACTACAACCAGGCGTGGTGGGAATTGAAGGCGAAGTACCAAGGCGTGGCACCCGCCACCGCACGCGGCGAAGACTTTTTCGATCCCGCAGCCAAGTACCACGTCCCCGGCAATACGCCGTATACACGCTACTTTTTCTCCCACATTCTGCAGTTCCAGTTCTACAAGGCGCTGTGCGATGCATCCGGCCACACAGGACCTCTGCACACCTGCAATTTTGCAGGCAACGCCGAAGCCGGTCGCCGCTACTGGGCCATGCTGGAAAAAGGCAGCAAGCAACCTTGGCAGCAAACCATGAAGGAACTCACCGGCGGCGAAAGCATGGACGCCTCGGCGGTTCTCGAATACTTCGCGCCGTTACAGGGCTGGTTGCAGGAGCAGAATCAAGGCAAGGCATGCGGGTTCTGATGGCCGTTTGCGAACGGTTGTCGCTTTAGGCGACTGCCGCAGTCGTTGGTGATTCCAGCGAAGGCCGGAATCCACTGTCTGGCCGTCGGTTCGGTGGTGGCCGCCGGTGTCCTGGCTTTCTGGCTTTCAGGCTTCACTCTCGGTGTTGATTATTTGAGGCAAGGTTTCGGCCACCGCTGAGGTGGACGAAACCTTGCCTTGAAACACCAACACCGCGAGTGAAGCCTGAAGAGCTGGATTCCGGCCTTGGCGGGCATGACGAGCAAAACCCGGATTCCAGCCTTCGCCGGAATGGCGAACCAAAGAAGTAACCCTGGCCAAGGGCCTAACCCCTCACTCCCTCATCGAAAACCAACAATTAAACGCCACCGTGATCCGCTCATCACTGCCGTAGTACGGCATCACCTCATGCGGCACCCACGACGGGAACAGCACCAGCATTCCCGGCTTGAGCCTCAGGTTCCAGAAGCCATGATGGTAAGGCGGTGGTTGGTGCGCGTTGCCTGGGTCCATGAAGGTGCTGCTCCAGAAGTGCGGGTTATGGAAGCGCAGCACGCCCGACTCGGGGCGGTCAGGGGGCGTTTCGCCTGGGGTTACGCAAAACACGCCAGACCACGATGCCATCGGATGCGTGTGGGTGATGGTGAAGCCGCCGTGGCGGGTGACGTGAAACCACGAATGCGAGTGGATCTGCAGCTTTTGCATCTGCGCGGGCGGGTAGCCGTTGAGCTGCGCAACCGTTTTGCCGAGGGCTGTCCAGCAAAACGCCTTGAGCTCGGCGATGCAGCGCTCGGCTGACGAGAACAGATTGAACTCGCTCTCAAACACGCCGCTGTGCTGCTTCAGCGACGCATTGGGATTGCGGTACTCGTCGCCGCGAGCTTCGCGAGCCAGCAGCAAAGCCGCCAACTCAGAAGTGAGTCGCTCGGGGTTGGGCAACAGCGCCTCTGCAAACGGCACTGCGAAGGCGGGATAGATGGTTGGGTCCACGCGTGGGTCAACGAGAGAAATGGCGCGTCAGTATCTCCGAAAGTTGCGCTCGCGCAGCCATAAGGTGGCCAACCACTTTTCGCCAGTGATGACCGGCATGCCGGCGTGTTGGCTGTCGGGATCCGGCCGGCCATCCGGGTGCAGGTTCTCAAACACCACCGCATTGCCGGCAACTGGCTCGACATCTATTCCAGGCACCAGAAACCGCGTCTGCCCACCCGCCGCGACAGAATTCAGATAGACACATACCGTGGTGCGGCGCTGCCCGGCTCCGGGTTGGCGGGCGGCCAGTGCGGCTGGCGGCAGGTAATCTCGATGCGGCAGGTAGTGCTGAGTGGGCGCATAGCTCAGCACCACCAGCGGCTCACCCTGACGCAATGCACATCCACCCGCTTCAGCGATTCGTGCCTGCAACAGGCGCAGATAGAAGTCTTCCATCGTCACATCGAACGCGGCGTCACTGCTGGTGCGGATGGCGTACTCGCCTGCCGCCTGCTGGTCGGGGTCGAAGGCGCGTGAGCGTCGCAAATACGGCCGCGCCATCGCGATCAGAAAACGACATTCCTCCGGCGTCAGCAATCCCTCGATCAATCGCACCGATGGATTGGCGCTGAGCACCCGCGCAGTCGGGGCCCGCAGCGCACTTCCTATATCAAGTTGACTGACATCGTCTTCGCTGCCCGCCGGCCAGCCCAGCCGTCTTGCCGGCACCACAGGCAATGGCGAGTGGCCCGCCGCCAGCAATTGTCGGAGCATGTGTTCGGCTCGCGCGGGGTCAGCGGCGACACCGTCGGCTAGCCGCCAACGCTCCGCAAGCAACAAGGCCGACGTTGCATCTCCGGCGTTGGCAGCCTCGCTCATTAACATGCAGGCGGTCACTTGATCGCCGCGCCGCGCGCCGCGCCCCGCCAACAGGGCCAGTCCGCGCAAGGCGGGTATGAATCCGCGTTGCGCTGCATGCCGCAAACGTCGGAGGATTCGATCAGGATCACGCTGCCGATCCGGCCTGCCGAGTTCAACCATTGCCAGCAAGTAACTGGCTTGCGGATCTCCAGCACGCTCGCAGGCTTGCAGTAGTTCCTGCGCTTCTTGGACATCAGCAGTCGCATCACGCAGGAAGAGCAGAATCCGTGCCACCTCGAGCATGGCCGGCATATAGCTTCGCTTTGCCGCAATCCGCAGTCGTTCCAGCGCTTCTTCAATCTCGTTTTTTGCGATCAAAACAAGGCCAGAGCGAGTCAGCGCCTCTGATGATTGCTCGCTCAGTGCTGCCAGCAATAACCCGTCGGTGAGCGACGACTCTGGTTCAGCTTCATCCAAATTGTGCGACTTCATTAACGGTACTTTAATAATGTTGTGATTAGAGCTAGGATTTGCGCGGCTCGGCTTTCCTGCTGGGCGCGGTCCGCGCGACGCGCGCACCAAAAAGCTGCAACCTTTGACGAACTGGAGACTTCATGCAGATGGCTACTCAATCCAAACTCAGCCGCGCAGTGCGCTATGCACTCTACGCGGGCGCGGCAACGATGATCAGCGGCGGCCTAGCATCCGCACAAGAGACAACACAAACCCTTGACCGTATTGAAGTTACCGGCTCGCGAATCAAGCGCGCCGACGCCGAAACTTCGCAGCCGGTGTTCACCCTGAGCCGCGAAGAGATCAAGGCGCAAGGCCTGACCTCGGTTGGCGACGTCATTCAAAACCTGACGGCGAACGGTTCGACGCTGAACACCACACAGAACAACGGTGGCAACGGTGAAACCCGCGTCAGCCTGCGCAACTTGGGCTCAAACCGCACCTTGGTGTTGGTGAATGGTCGTCGTTGGGTGCCTGGCACCGGCTTGGGCGGCGCGACCGACCTGAACACGATTCCGACCGCCGCGGTTGAGCGCATCGAAGTACTGAAAGACGGCGCCTCGGTCATTTACGGATCAGACGCCATCGCTGGTGTCGTCAACGTCATCCTGCGCCAAGACTTTGAAGGTGCCGAAGCCAACGCCTATTACGGCGAGTTCGACGAAGGCGACGGTACCCGTTACTCCGCCGACGTCACCATCGGCGCCCGCGGTGATCGCTGGGCGGCAATGATGGGTGCGGGTCAAGTCACCGAAGATCCGGTGTTTGCCGGTGATCGCGATATTTCCGCGATTCCGGTGTTCGGCACCACGCCTTTTTTCGGTGCCAGCTCAACGACCCCGAACGGCCAGTTTGGTTTTGGCGCCAACGGTGCCTTAGGCCCCACAGGCACGACGGGACGCATCACCAATGATGGTCCCGGCACACCGTTCCGTCCGTTCGCCGCGACCGACAACTACAACTTTGCGCCGGACAACTATCTGATCACGCCACAAGAGCGTATCTCGCTGTTCTCGCGTGCCCACATCGACATCACCGATACCGTTCGCTTCGTCATGAGCGGCGTCTATAATGAGCGCGCTTCTTCGCAGCTGCTGGCGGCCACCCCGCTGGTCGGCGGCGTTCCGGGTGGCGGCTTGTCCAACGGCCTGCGCATCAGCGCCAATAGCCTCTTCAACCCGTTCGGCCAGACCATCACCTGGATTCAGCGCCGGGTCACCGAGACCGGTGGCCGCCGCTTTGCGCAAGACAACGATACCTTTGGCTTCCAGGGCGTGTTTGAAGGCAGCTTCGACTTGGGTGACCGCTTTTTCTCGTGGGATGCCGGCTATCTTTATGCCGACAACGAGAGCATTACCCGCACCGATGGTCTTTTGAACGTCGCCGCCTTGAATCAGGCGCTGGGACCTTCCGAGCTGCGTAACGGCGTGCCGACTTGCGTCGTCGCTCCGGGTGGCGCGGCGATCGCGGGTTGCGTGCCGCTCAATCTGCTCGGAGGTGTCGGCTCGATCACGCCAGCGATGTTGGGCTTCTCCAGCTTCATCGCGTTTGATCAGCGCGGTTACACCCTGAAAGATTATTTCGCCAACATTTCCGGTGAAATCGTGCAACTGCCAGGCGGCCCGCTGGCCTTTGCGTTTGGCGTTGAAGCCCGCGAAGAAAGCGGTTTTGACCAGCCGGATGCGCTGATCAACTCGGGCAACACCACCGGCAACGCGCGTCGCGCCACCCGTGGTTCCTACAACCTTGACGAAGCCTACCTCGAGTTCCAGGTGCCGGTGCTGGCCGACATGGCCTTTGCCGAAATCCTTGAGATCAGCGTCGCCTCGCGCTATTCCGACTACTCGAACTTCGGTGATACCACCAACAGCAAGGTTGGTTTCCGCTGGAAGCCGATTAGCGACGTGCTGGTTCGCGGTAACTTCTCTGAGGGCTTCCGCGCTCCGTCGATCGCCGAGTTGTTTGCTGGCCAAGGTGACTCGTTCCCGCCGATCAGCGATCCGTGTGCACGCTCGATTGCCGGAGCCAACGTCAACAACTTTGCCAGCTTGAGTGCAGCGGCGCAGGCGCGGTGCTTGGCTGACGGCGTTCCTGCCGGCGGTTACGCACAGCCAAACTCGCAGATTCGTATCACCACCGGTGGCAACCCGAATCTGGGACCTGAGACGTCCGAGACCACCACTTTGGGTCTCGTTTACAGCCCGAGCTTTGTTGAGGGCGTCGACGTCGCGCTGGACTGGTACAAGATTGAGTTGGAGAACGTCGTTTCGGCGCGATCCGCCCAAGGCCTGCTGGTCGATTGCTACACCAATACCGTTGAAGCGTCTTGCATCCAAGGCGGCATCACCCGCGCCAACGGCGGCTTGGTCACCGACATCCTGCAATCGCAGTTCAACCTCGCCGCCTTGGAAGTTGAAGGCTATGACCTGACCGTCAACTACCGCATGCCGGAAACGGATTACGGTAACTTCAGCTTTACTTGGGACACCACCTACCTCGACACCTACATCTTCAACAATGATGGCAACAATCTGGCCGGTGAGTACAGCGACCGCAACAACAACTGGCGTATCCGTTCCAACCTGATGACCCGTTGGAACTACGGTGACTTCAGCGCCACCTGGTTCATGCGCTTCTACTCGAAGCAGGACGAGCCCTGCACGGCGGTTCAGGGCAGCCCCACCTTCCGCACGCTGTGCTCGGACTCGAACCGAATCGTCAACAATGCGGCTGGCGTGCCGGTGTTCTCGCGTGAGAATCGCCTGGGTGGTACCACCTACAGCGACGTCACCGCTGCTTGGCAGACACCTTGGAACTCCAAGATCACCTTGGGCGTGAACAACGCGCTGGACAAGGATGCGCCGACTTCCTACTCGACGTTTGCCAACAGCTTCGACCCGCAGTATGAAATCCCGGGTCGTTTCTACTACATGCAGTACTCGCAGAAGTTCTAAGCAACTGGTCAACACCTAGCCAGTACATCGGCATTGCGACACCTGTGCGGCCCCGAAAGGGGCCGCATTTTTTTGTCACATACTTTTGTGACGCCTGCTTTTGAAGCTTGCTCGGCTGCTCTCCCGAGGCTGTAATCCTTAGCCTAGATCAGCGCATCACGACGCACGTGACTACGCCAGATCAGCCAACCGATGCCCGTGCTGACCGCGGCGACGATGGCCAAGGCCAAGCTGGACTGACTCACCAGCGGTGAAAGCAAACCCGCGACGGTGGTATTCACCGCCAAGCTGATCACTGCTTGCAAGGACGAAACGGCGCCGCGCTGACGCGGGTACATGTCGAGCAGGGCCAGCGTGAGCATGGGAAACACGATCGCGATGCCAAAGGCGTTGATCGCCATCGGCACGACCGCCCACGGCAACACCACCACATCGACCCAGCCGTTGTAGGCAACGTTGATCACTGCCGCCACCCCGCAAATGGCGAAACCAAGTCGCATGGTCGCTGCCGCGTTCAAGCGTCCGGCCAAGCGCCCGGAGGCGAACGCTCCCAGACTCATGCCCGCAATCGTTGGCACAAAAAACCAGCCGAACTGCTGCGCGTTGAGTTTCAGAATATCGAGCACAAAGGCGGGTGCCGAAGCGATGTACAGGAACAACGCGGAAAAATTGAATCCGCCCGCCAGCGCCAAACGCACGAACTGCGCATTACCAAGCATCATCCGATTGCTCGACCACAATCCGCTGGGGCGAAATGGCTGTCGCTGCGCTGGCGGATGGGTTTCCGGTAGCCACAGCGCAGTCGCCACCAGTAGCAGCACGGCGAATACCGTCAGAAACCAGAAGATCACCGGCCACGCCGCCCAGGCAATGATCCAGCCGCCAACGATTGGTGCCACCGCCGGTGCGATGCTGAAAATCATCGATACACCCGACAACAATCGCTGCGCCGAGTCGCCATCGAAACAATCGCGGATCACCGCGCGGCCAACAATCAATCCCACGCCGGCGGACATGCCTTGCGCCGCGCGAAAAACGAGCAGTTGTTCGATGCTGGTGGAAAGCGCGCACCCCACCGAGGCCAAGGCGAACAAGCCGGTACCCGCCAACAGTAGGGGTTTACGGCCCCACGCGTCAGACAGCGGGCCGTGCAACACGCTCATCAGCGCGTACGCGATCAGATACACCGTAATGGTTTGCTGCATCGCAAACGGGCTGATCGCAAAATCCGCTGCCACCGCAGGAAACGCCGGAAACAGGGTGTCGATGGCAAACGGTCCAAACATCGCCAGCGCGCCAAGGATGAGAGTGAGGCGGCGCGTTGAAATCGGCAGTGCTTGAGTCATGTCGGCAGAATACCAGCGGCGCGCGCGGCGACCCTTTTGAGGGAGCGCCGGATGGCCCGATTCGATGCAATGGCGGGAAAGCATCGCGCCTTCCGGCGCTCCCACAGATTTAGTGGGCCGGTGGTCAATGGCACTTAACTTAAGCGCAAGCGCCAAACAATCGTCGTTCCGGCGAAGGCCGGAACCCAGCAATTCCGGCCAGTAGGACAGCTTCAACTGCACTGGATCCCGGCTTTTGCCGGGATGACGAGCCTCACGCGGGTTGACCAGCCTTAAGTAAGTGCCATTCGGGCTGGTCGTGGGGTCAGTCTGCCGAGTCTTCGCGCTCAGTCACTGGCGACGGCAGTTGCAAAGCGGGATCGCAACCAGTGCGCATGGCGTGCCCAGGAAGCAACCACCAATCGCGCCGATTGGCGCGACCGGCCTTGACGATGGCAGATGAGTCAACGCAAGGACTGACCGCGTCAGCGAGAACCAGCAGCCAGCGCGATTGCGGCGCTTCTGCCAACCACGCAGCGGCATCTGGCCATTGCTCGTTTACAGGCCGCTCGAAACCGAAATCGCGTGCTGGCCGATCCGCCTGCAAGAGCTGCTGCTCGCGCCAGCCGAGCAAACCAAGTTCGGCAGTGGGACCAATGAGCTTGCCGACGTTGACCATCAATCCGCGCGAGGAGCTTGCTTCGTTGAGCGCGGGTAGCACGCCGACACCGTAACCCGTCCACAAGGTCAGCGAGAACAGCAACAGCGCGCGGCCGGCATGGCGGCGACGCCAAACCAGCGCACCCGCCATGCCGACGGCACCAATGACACACAGCCAGCGCCAAACCGCCTCGACATCAGCGACCTCGAATTGCGGATCAGCCAATAGCCTCGCCGGCCATCGACCAGTACCGAAACTGCCCAGCAATCCCGTTGCCAACAGCAGCAGCGAGAGTGCCAAGGTGTAACCGAGCAGAAGCCGTTGCACCCCGCGCAACCGCAGCAAACCAGGCAACAACGGGGCCGCCGCAACGCACAGCGCCGGCAAGGCCGGAAAGATGTAAACCTCACGTTTGGCCGGGCTGAGACTGAAAAACAGCAACACCAGCAGGCTCCATCCCAGCAACACCCACTGTCGCGGATCGCGTCGTTTGATGCGGCGCCACCACGCCGGCAGCAGCCAAGGCAACAACAGCGCACCGGGCAGCCACAGGGTCAGCATCACTTGCAGGTAGTACCAGGCCGGCTGCAGGTGATGCCAAGGATTGGCATAGCGCTCTGCGGTCTGGCGCAGCAGAATGTTTGCCGCGTAGGCATGCAGCGCCGGATCGTCGCTGCCAACAACGCCTATCAGCAACGGCAGCAGCCACACCGACGTGCCAAGCACAAAGGCAAACGCCAGCAGTGCATAACTGCGGACGTGCAGTGTTTGCAGAAAAACGGTTGCCATTTCAGGCCGTTGAGCAGACTTCATGAATTGAAGTGGCGATTGAGCGAGCGCCAGCGGAATCAGCGCCAGCATGGGCAAGAACCCGACGCCTTTGGTGACCGTGCCGACACCGGCGGCAAACCCTGCCAATCCAAGCATGCAGAACATCGAACGACGGCTACTTGATGCGGACGCACCTGATCCGATCAAGGTGGCTCGCAGCAGCGCCCACATCGACAGCGTGGTGAACAGCACCAACAGCATGTCGATCTGCGCGCGTTTTGCCTGCAAGCCAAACTGCAGCGTGACCAGCAGCGCTGCGGAGGCGTATACGCCGACCCTTGGATTCCATAAACGGCGCGCCATGTCGAACGTCAGCCAAAGCGTCGCTATCCCAGCCAGCAAGGACGGCAGCAGAAATGCCACACGCCAGTCGCGCACCAGCAGGTAAGCGCCCGCTTGCGTCCACATGAACAGCGGCGGCTTGTGCGCGTACAACTCACTGCCACGATGTGGCAACAACCAGTCGCCCGTCTTGATCATGTGCTGGGCCGCCAGCACAAAACGCGGCTCGTCTGGGGGCGAGGGGTCTCGCATGCCGATGCCAGCAGCAAGCGACAGCACCGCCAACACCAGCAGCAGGAGCGCGCGTTGCGAGCGGCGCGTCGGTGGACCCTTGGGTGCGAGCATGCGCGCAGTATCGGTCAAAATGTGTCGAAGACACGTCGGATCATGGCCCGTATCAGTGGGAAAGCACGGCGGCGGCCCAACGCGTGACCAAGTGCGAAGCGGCTGACGACCGAGTCCGACGTCGCTCTGACGCAAAACCCGGATCATGCAAGGGTCAACTCTCGCCTAGCGCATTCCGTCCTCGCCGAGCAAACCATGCATCTGCTGATCATCGAAGACAACCTCAGCTTGACCTCCAACATCTTCGAGTACTTCGAGGCGCGCGGGCACACGTTGGACGCCGCTCCCGATGGCATCAGCGGACTGCATCTGGCGACCACCCAGCACTACGACGCGGCGGTACTGGATTGGATGTTGCCGCGCATGGACGGCTGCGAAGTGTTGCGCCGCCTGCGCGCCAGCGAGCGACCAGAGCTGCCGGTCATCATGCTGACTGCATTGAGCGAATTGCCCGACAAGGTCGCCGGATTTCGCGCCGGCGCGGACGACTTTCTCGGCAAGCCTTTCGCCTTGCAGGAACTGGAAGTCAGGCTGGAGGCATTGGTCGCCCGCGCCGGCGGCGGCCGCCGTGGCAAAGTGCTTGAGGTCGGCGACCTGCGCCTTGACCTGCGCACGCTAGAAGGCAGCCGCAACGGACAGCCGCTGCACCTGTACCCGGCCTGTCGAAAAATCCTGCAATTGCTGATGCAGGCAAGCCCAGAAGTGGTGTCACGTGAGCGGCTGGAACACGCGTTGTGGGGCGACAATCCTCCCGATGGAGACATGCTGCGATCACACATCTATGAGCTGCGCCGCGTCGTGGACGGTCCATTTCAGGAAAAATTGATCCGCACCCTCCCGCGCGTCGGTTATCGTCTGACCGCGCTCACTTAGCGCTCACTTAGAGGGGTCTTGATGCGCGCCCGCAAAAGCCTGCTAAGACGGATCAGCATCGGGCTAATTGGCTACCTCTTGCTGTTGGGCGCAGGACTGGTGGGCTTTGGCTTGGTCGTTCAGGAACAAGCTGAAGCGCGTGCGTGGCACTCCATTTTGATGGCCGAACTTGCCAGCTACCGCCAACACATCAGCAACGATACCCAATATCGCTGGCAAGACACGCAGTCGCTGCGCCTGCGCGTCACCGACGTCGGTGCCAGCGATGCGCCTTGGCCCAACTTGCCGCCGGGTTTGCACGACGAGGTGAGCGATGGCGGGTCTGACTATGTGGTGCTGATCGAGCACCGGCAAGGCAAGCGCTTGGCGCTGGTATTGGATATCAGCGAAATTGAAAGGCAGGAGCGCAGCCTCGCTTTTGTCCTGGCGGCGGCTGCGTTGCTCTTGGCGGGGCTGCTTACGCTATCTATTGTGTGGGGCGTCAGCCGACTGGTGCGACCGCTGCAAGCGCTGGCAACACAAATCGTGCAGCTGAAGCCCGAAGCCAGCGGCATCCGCATGCATCTGGATGAGAACGCCAGCATCGAGCAGGCCACCTTCGCCCAGGCCATCAATGACTTTCTTGATCGCAACGACGCGTTCGTCGAACGCGAGCGCGCCTTCATCGATACCGCCAGTCACGAACTGAGAACGCCGGTCACAGTCATCGCTGGCGCTGTTGAATTGGCGCTCATGCAGCCTGATCTCTCCGCGATGACGCTTGGGCAACTGAGTCGCATCCAACATTCGACCCATAACATTGAAAGGTTGCTGCCCCTGTTACTGGCGTTGGCGAAAGCTCCCGAACGCCTGACCAGACAAAACGACACCTTCGCCTTGGATGGGCTGCTGCCCGAGATTGTCGAAGACCACTTTGCTTTGCTCGGAGACAAAGCGCTGCTGATCGAACTCGGCGAGCTGGCGGCGTGCCGACTGACGGCACCGCTCAACATCGTGCAAGCAGCGATTGGCAATCTGCTGCGCAATGCCATCGAAAACAGTGACAGCGGCACCATTGTGATCAGCTTGAGCGCCGCCGCGGTGGTCCAGATCGAGGATCCCGGTCATCAAATGAGCCCCGAGCAGATAAGCCTGCTTTACGCCCGTCTGGCTCGTGGCAAAGGCCGCGATGGCGGCGGCATCGGGCTCGATCTGATTGCCCGCTTGTGCCAACACCTGGGTTGGCACCTTGACTTGGAGTCCATGCCCGCAGGTGGCACGCGGTCACGTTTGGATCTGGGCACATCATTGGCCGTGTAATGCGGCTGGCAGCAGCCAGCGCTTGGCTGCACCCAATGAGTTTTTCAACATAATTCCGACGCTTGCCTACAGACCATATGCGCTCCTATGCAGACATCACCCAAGCATTTCGAGCCGACGCTTTCCGTGGTCATTCCGGTGCACAACGAAGCGGGCAATATTGCAGGCTTGATCGCAGAAACCTGCGCCGCCCTGCGCGGCATGTGCCGCTTCGAGATTGTCTGCGTTGACGACGGCAGCCGCGACATCTCGCTGCCAGTACTGCGTGACGCAATGCAACAGTTCCCCGAACTGCGCGTGCTTTGTCATGCCAGTTGCAGCGGTCAAAGTGCCGCCCTGCGCACCGGCATCAACGCAGCACGCGCGTCGTGGATAGCGACGCTCGATGGCGATGGCCAGAATGATCCCGCCGACCTGCCGCATCTTTGGCTTCAGCGCCTCAATTCCCCACCCGAAATCAAGTTGTTTGCCGGCTGGCGCACCGTGCGTCGCGACAGCTGGAGCAAGCGTTTGGGCTCACGATTTGCCAATGCCGTTCGACAGCGCCTGCTCGCCGATGCGACGCCTGATACCGGCTGTGGAATCAAGCTGTTCGAGCGCGCCGCGTTTCTTGAACTGCCGGCGTTCAATCACATGCATCGATACTTACCCGCCTTGATCCAGGCGCAAGGCCATAAAACGGTCAGCGTCGCGGTGTCGCACCGCGCGCGTCAAACGGGTCACTCGAATTACACCAACTGGGGACGCCTGCGGGTGGGTTTGGTTGACCTCATCGGTGTCAGCTGGTTATTGCGACGGCGAGTGGCGGTGGCCAGTAGCGAGTTATTGACCCAGCCCCATCAGATCGCCCAACTCACCCGCAGCAAGGAGATTGCGCGATGAACGAAACCGCCATCTGGATTGGCATTGGGCTCGCCGGCCAAGCCTTGTTTTCTGCACGTTTCATCCTGCAGTGGCTGGCATCGGAAAAGGCACGCCGCAGCGTGGTGCCAAAGGCATTCTGGTATTTCAGCCTGGGCGGCAGCGCGGTGCTGCTGGCCTATGCGATTCACCGTGCCGACCCTGTGTTTGTGCTCGGGCAAGCGACGGGATTTGCCATCTATCTGCGCAATCTGTGGCTGATTGAGGTGGATCATCGGCGCTCGCTGTCAGACGACGGTGCCTGAAGCCGGTCGGCATGTGCGCAACAAAATGGCCGCTGCCGTCGCGGGCTTAGCCCGAATTGATCGCGCGACAGTTTCGGAACAGGTCCAGCTTGGGCTCGTACACCGCGGTTTCTATATCCAGCAGTCCAAGCACCGAGTGATAGAGGTTGTCGTGGCTGGCTGGCTGCATCGCCTCGCGACGCAGGCAGTCCGGGTCAAGCCCCACACGGCTGCGAAGATTCTCGGAAAGCCACGCCACCATCGGTACCTGCGTCTGCTGCTTCGGCGCGATTGCATAGGGCACGCCGTGCAGATAGAGACCCAACTCGCCCAGCGACTCGCCGTGATCAGAGACGTAGATCATCGCGCTGTCGTAATTCCGCGCCTGCTGCAACAAAGCAATCATCTTGGCCAGCCAATGGTCGCTGTAAAGCACCGCGTTGTCGTAGCTGTTGGTGATTTGATCGGCGCTGCAATCACCGAGATCGGCGCTTTCGCAGCCCGGCTGGAAGCGCGCGAACGCTGGCGGATACCGCAGGTAGTACGCCGGCCCGTGATTGCCCAGCGGGTGCAACACGATCATTGTGTCGCCGCGCAGGGTGGCCAACTTGGGAGCGGCGTCCAACGTGGAAG
>Ga0105044_10007605_pt1 | contig 14922 bp, 9 predicted proteins | sample MAT01_FD_78092 | JGI IMG/M metagenome (GOLD analysis project Ga0105044, IMG submission 78092) | Freshwater microbial communities from Lake Fryxell liftoff mats and glacier meltwater in Antarctica - MAT-01 | ecosystem: Environmental > Aquatic > Freshwater > Ice > Liftoff microbial mat | place...
ATCGAAACCGTCGCCGTGGAAACTCAATGATCTCGGCCTCGACGAATTACGAATGCCGATCACACCACCCGACGTCTTCACGCTGCGACGATTCCAATTCATTCAACACTCCACTGATTGCTCCGTCGTCCCGACCGCGACGACGGCACGACTCGTCGGTTTCCAGTTCCAACCGATGATCGACGGATTCACGGGACGCGCTCATTCGCTGATGGTGGTCGATTCGCCGGTCACGCTCGAGGTCGAACCGAACGATAAAGAAGACGTCGCACAGTCAATCACGCTCCCCGCTGTGGTGAGTGGTCGCTTCGATCGCGAACGCGATGCGGACTGGTTCACCTTTGAATGTCCGGCGGACGGCGGTTACGAGATGCAGGTCGTTTGCGAAGCGATCGGCGGACGCGCCGACCCGTACATTACGGTCGTCGATGACAAAGGTCAGCGCATGGTCGAAGCCGACGATTTCGGACCGCGCGTCAATGCGTTCGATGGTCATCTTCGCGATCCGGTCGGGAACGTGAATCTCAAGGCGAAAACGAAATATCGTGTGCTGGTGCAGGACCGATATCGACGCGGTGGTGCGCGATATCAATATGTGATGACGTTTCGCAAACAGTCGCCCGATTTCCACGTCGCCGCGATTCACAGTGCGAACCCCGGTCCGCTCGCGACCAACATTTGGCGTGGTGGTGCGGCGTGGCTTGATGTGATCATCCATCAGGAGGCGTACAACGGTCCGATCACGATTTCGGCGGAGAAATTGCCGCCGGGTGTGCATGCGATGCCAACGACGATCGTGAACAATTCACGCGGTTCGTTCGTGATCTGGGCCGACGCGAATGCCGCCGAATGGGATGGACCGATCGAGCTTTTCGCGACCGCGAAGATCGACGGCCGCGACTTGAAACGAGTCGTGAAACCGTTCACGCACGTTAGCGGCGAGGGGAACAATTCCAGTCGCGAAATGCGCGAACAGTACATCGGCGTTCACGATTCCGCACCGTTTTCGCTGGGTTTCTCACCGGATAAGATCACGATCGAACAAGGGAAAAAAGCCGAAGTGAAACTCCAACTCAAACGGTTGTGGCCCGAGTTCGTCGCCAGGGCGACGATTCAGTCGCTCATGACGCCAAACAACATTCAGGTGAAACTGGTGGAGATCGGCGACGGCAAGACCGAAGCCATCGTGTCGATCGAAGTGAACGCGAACGCGGTGCCGGGCGTTCATACGCTGGTCGTCTCCGCTCAGGGTCAGGTGCCGTTCCAGAAAGACGCGAAGGCACCGAAGGGAAATCAGTTGGTGACAATGCCGTCGATTCCGCTGACGATTGAGGTTGTCGGCGTGAAAAAGTAAAGGGTACAATTCAGACTTCTGAAGCGGAGGTTCGATCATGTCGGAAACGGTCATTCAGGCCATTTCGAGTCTGGAACATCTGAACCCGAAGGAACGGGCGGAGGTGGCGTACGCACTTCTCCTCTCAATTGGTCCCGAAGATTCGATGAATGAAGAAGAATTTGATAAAGAACTTGAGCAACGGTTTGTGGACATTCGCGACGGGAAAGAAGTCGGGATTCCGGCAGAAGAACTCTACGCGGAACTCCGCGAGAACCGCAAATGAAACCCATCATTTATCATCGAAAAGCGGCCAACGAAATTCGCACGGCGGTCGCTCAGTTGAATGAGACTCGGGATGGGTTCGGGGCCGAGTTTCGCGCGGCCCTTGAACTCGCAACGGACCGAATCTCGCAACTCCCCAAATGGCATCGTAATTACAAAGAGACCGTGTACCGGAAATGCGTTCTGTCCAGGTTCCCGTACACGTTGTTCTATGGCGAAACGGACGAGTACATCATTATCATGGCTGTCGCTCACCACCGCCGAAAACCTGATTACTGGTTGGATCGCGAAATGGAATAAGCTCCATCACTCATTGATATACTTCCTCCACCCCGCATTGCAGAACAACCCGTCGCATCGACCGACCCGACTCAGTTTCTCGTTCTCGAACAACAACTCGACGCCGTGTTCGACCTCCCATTCCGGTCGTCCGTCTTTTCCTCTCGGAACGGGGATCGTAAAACAAGCGATCGACAATATCACGAAGATTACGGAAAATACAGCATTCTCACCGTCCCCGACTCGAACCCGAACGAGCCATGATCGACATCATCTATCGCTACGATCCCAACGCCGAAGTCCGATGCTCATCCCCCGCCACGCCTTCCGAAGCGAGCCAACGGCTCTGCAAGGGGAATCGTGAGTTCGCCAGCGTGCTCGATCTGCCCCCCGGACAGTCGCAGGTGACGCGCATCATCCCGTTTGAAATGCGTGCCGTCGGCATGTCCGACGAGGATGGCGTTGCTCCGTGTCAGCAACCCTTCGCGATCGTGTTAGGGTGCTCCGATGCGAGAGTGCCGATCGAAATGATCTTCGATCAGGCGTGCAACGATCTGTTCGTCGTGCGCGTCGCGGGGAACGTCCTCGGCAGCGAGTGCCTCGGAAGCATCGACTATGCCATCCGCAATCTCGGCCAGAGTCTGAAACTCATCGTCGTCCTCGGACACAACGGATGCGGTGCGGTTACGGCGGCGGTCGATGCGTATCTCGAACCGACGCGATATCTTTCGATCGCTGCGTCTCACCACCTGCGTTCGATCGTCGATCGCATTTTCGTCGCGGTTCGCGCATCGTCGCAGGCACTCGAAAGCGTTCACGGTCCCGGCGTTTCGCGTCGAAAAGGGTATCGGGCCGCACTCATCGAAACGGCGGTCGTTCTGAACGCGGCACTCACGGCGAAAACGCTCAAACGCGAGTTTCAGGACAGCGTATCGACCGGAATCGGGATCGCATACAGTATTTACCATCTCGGAACGCGCGAGGTCAATCTGCCGATCAACGACGGTCCCGACATTTCCGCGACGTTGTTCGAGCCACCGTCGAGCGAGAAAGAGTTCGGCGACATCGGCGTCCAACTCGCGAGTTGCCACGCCATCGCGCACCTGCTCGAATCGAAATGACGGATTCAGGAGAAATCCGATTCGACTCCACTGGCGTCCACCTGAAACTCGCACTACAGTTCAGCATGTTGTTCAGCAGCCCTGTTCCGTTTGGTCCTCGTTCGGGACCGAGGCGTCGAGCCACGTATGATTGGTCGCATCTATCTCGGACGCTACGAGGTCACCCGACTGCTGGGCGAAGGCGGTATGGGCCGCGTCTTCCTCGCCCGACAGATCGAAAACGGACGACAGGTCGTCGTCAAGGTGATGCACGACCATATTGCGCTGGACGCCAAGTTTCGCGATCGATTCACACGCGAAACGCTCCTCATGAAGCACTTCCGCCATCCGCACGCCGTTCATTTCCTCGATGCCAATATGGATGACGACACCGGTCCGTGCATCGTGATGGAGTACATCAAGGGCATCAACCTCGATCAACTCCTCGAACGCAACGGACGATTCTCACCCGGTCGCGTCGGTCGGCTCATCGGACAGCTCTGCGAAGTGCTTCAATCCGCGCACGACGCCGGGATGATTCACCGTGATCTGAAACCGTCCAATCTGATGGTCATCAATTCGGACTCGCCGAAGGAATCCGTCAAAGTGATGGACTTCGGTCTCGCGAAACTCATCGACACGAAGACGCTCGCAAAAGTGACCGATACGAACGTCGAATTCGCGGTCGGCACGCCGGGCTACATCTGTCCTGAGCAGGTCCGCGGTGAAGAGATGGATCATCGCGGCGATCTGTACTCCGTCGGCGTGATCATTTACGAATTACTCACGGGAAGGCTGCCGTTCCTCGGACCATCGAGCATGGACATCCTGCTCGCCCACGCGACCGAGACACCACCCTCGTTCGCCGAACTCGCACTGGACGTCGTGATCCCGCCCGCCATTGAAGACCTGGTATTCTGCTGCCTGGAAAAGAACCCGGAAGATCGACCGCAGAACGCACGCGACCTCGCCGATCGATTCGACACCGCACTCGCTCACGAAGAGAGTGCCCAGCAATCTCGACGAGAGGGCTATCCTCGTCAGTTTCAGGAGAATTTGAAGGATCCGACCGCACTGACGTTTGAGATGGAAGCGTTCATGCCGGAATCGATCGCGATCATCAAAATGCGCGGATTCGTTCATGATGCCGGGGGTGAAGTGCTCGAAAGTGTGCCGGGACTGATTCGGATGCGACTCGGCGGACGCGGAACGACGTATCGCACGGGGATGACCGGTTTTTCATGGCTCGGCTTCGGGAACAAACGCAACGCTCCGATCGAAGTCGAACTTCGGTTCGCGATGGTCGAAAAGAGTTCAAATCAATTGAGCATCGAAGTCCGATTCCGACCCTACGCACTATCGTTGTTGCAGGATCGCATCTGGCGCAACCGCTGCACACAGATTTTCATCGACGTGCGCGGCTATCTGATGGGAAACTGACACAAAATATAGAAATTGTAAATTTGAAATTGTAAATTTGAAATTTACGAACCTGGAACAACGTCTGACGACGTGTCTTCGGATCGCAAATTTCAAATTTCAAATTTACAATTTCAAATCTCTGTATTTCATCCTCCTCCCGGACGTCCGCCCAAAGGCAGCGTGAGTGCGCGGTGCAGGTTGATGAGTTGCTGCGGCATCGATTTACCTTGTGCCCGCATATTGGTCGCATTCCGATCGAGTGCCTTCGCCATCGCCTGCGTCATCTCGAAACTGAGCGAATTCCGTAGCAGGATCGCCGACATCGCTTTCTCTTTCGCAAGGGTGATCGGTTTCTCCTTCGGATTCATCGGTCCGGGTTGATTCAGGACCGGCGCGAGTGCCTGGAGGAACAATTCATTCGATTTCTCCGGTGCGGCGGGATTCTCACGATCGCGGTACGCCATCACGATCGCGGATCCGATTTCGTTCACTTTGATCGGACTCTTCGGTGCCGATTGCGTCGAACGGAACAACCGTTCCGAATCTTCAAGTCGACCTTCCTGCAAGTAGAGCAACGCCAGTTCGATGTTCAGCTCCATTCGCTTCTGCACATCAATGCGAATGTCTTCGAGCGCGAGACGGATTTCCTTTTCGCGTGGCGACACCAACTGCTCGTCGTTCTTTGGAATGATCGACGGTTCGGGTTCGCTCGCCAGTTGCCGCGCTCGCTGCTCGTTCTCCCACCAGTTCCATGCGACCCCCGTACCCGCTGCGAGCAACAACACGCCGACCCCGATCACCCAACGTGCCCAGCCCGATTTTCGTTCGACAATCGGCATCGCGGTCGTGGCGGTGGTTCCGTTATCGGGAGTTGGGATCGTGAAGCCCGTCGTCGAAATCAAACCGGGGATGCCAGCCGACTGAGCAGGGGCGTTCCGAACGTCGCGAATTTTCGCGAGATCGCGGATCACTTCTCGCGCCGTCTGATAACGATCGGCAGGACGTTTCATCATCATTTTCGCGATGATTGCACACAACTCCGGCGGCAGATCGGGCCGCAACGATGCGAGTGGTGTCGGTTCTTTCTGAACGTGCTGCAACGCGACCTCGAACGCGGTCACGCCACGGAACGGCGGTTCCCCCGCAAGCAGGTGATAGCTCGTCACGCCGAGCGAATAAATGTCGCTGCGCGGATCGTCGGTCTGGCCCTGCACCTGTTCGGGACTCATGTACAGAGGCGTTCCCATTGTGACGCCCGTCTGAGTGAGGTGGAGCGGTTCATCGGTCGCGAAGCACCGCGACAGCCCGAAATCGGCGACTTTCACTTCGGTTTTACGCGAAATGAGGACGTTTTCCGGCTTGATGTCACGGTGGACGATGCCCGATTCGCTGGCACGCTGCAACGCGGCGGCGATCTGACGAATAATGCTCACCGCAATGGGTAACTCCGGCGGTCCCTTCTTGTGCAAAAATTCACGAAGGTTGCGACCTTCGACGTATTCGAGGGCCATGTAGTGAAATCCCTCGCTCTCGCTGCACGCATAAACCTGCACGATGTTCGCATGGTTGATGCGAGCGACGGCTTCCGCTTCGAGGCGAAATCGTTTGAGCGCGGTCTCGTTCATCGACAGATCGGTGCGAAGGAGTTTGACGGCGACCTGTCGTTTCAGACTGAGTTGCGTGGCGAGGTAGACTTGTCCCATCCCCCCCTGCCCCAGTTTCCGAATGAGCTGGAAGTCACCGAGGGTTCGACCTGTGAGATCGGTGTCGGGGTTGACGACGGGGACTTTGGCGGTGTTGGCGGAGTCCATCGGTGGGGGATATTCGTCCATGTGTGGTCTCCGAACCGGGGCGAGGGTTGCACTACCGAAATCAACACCCGAACGCAGGAGATGTTACGGATTCGACTCTCCCGAAATGATAGCAAAGAACGAAGTGAAGTTCTAAGGTCCGATCAGTCGAAATTTGCAGACATATCATATTTCGACCAGATTCTGATCGTTGCCACTCGACACCAACGGTTTCTCCATTCAAGATGACGACATTCCGGGAGCGGGATCCGTGAGTGATCGGTCCAGTTGAGTTCGTCTGGTGCGTGGGTCAGATCCGGTTCGTTGCTTCGTCACCCGGTTCGATCCGTAAATCGTTCGGAGATCGAGACTCCCACCACGCTCGGAGTCCGGGATTCAATTTCTCCCAGGCAACACCATGATACGACGGCTTTCGTATTTCGATGACCACGACGAGGATGGTCACAAGAAGCGAAATCGCCGCAGTCCAATACCATCCCTCCGAGTTTTGAAGAATGGTCATCGAACAAAGTGCGACGAACACACCCGCCCAGACGAGTTCCAAAGTCCGAGAGAGCCGAAACACGTTGCAGAATAGAAAAAAGTGGGCGAGCGTGAACCCGACCACGAAGCCCATCCACGGAACGAATGCGATCGAAATGACACACGCGACGATCCCGACGAGCAGAATGACTCCGTCCAGAACCGAGAATCGAAAACCGGGGGAGAAGGTCGGTTTCGGCATTTGAGCGTTTTCGCCGTTCATGTCATCGCCACCCGACTGCCAATGATTCAATCTTCGACCAATCGCCTGAAGTCGATTCGGAACACCGTCGTGTTCAGATTCCCCGAATACAACCACTGGCCATCGCGACTGAATGCGAGCGATTGCGGGATCGTATCGAACTGACGTGCGATCTGCAATTTCCCGCTCAACACGTTCCAGACACGAATCGTGCCATCGGCACACGCGGATACGAGCCAGTTCCCATCCGGGGTGAACGCGACGGCGAGTACGTCATCGGGGTGTGGCACCAACTCGAAAACGAGCTTTTGACTTTCGAGATCCCACAAATAGACACTCTGCCGAAGCGATGCACCCGCGAGATATCGTCCCGTCGCATCGAACGCGAGATCGCGCACGCCACCGGTGAGCGTGAACACTTTGTCGCGTTCCAGCATGTCCCAAATGCACACGACGCCGTCGTTCCCAGCCGTCGAAAGGTAATCCAGTCCACCACAAGCGAACCACTTGCCGTTCGGATGGAACGCGACTGCTTCCGGCTTCGAGGATTCCGCTGCTTCGGGAACCACGAGAATCGCTTCTTCTTTTGTCAGATCCCACACCCACACCAGACCATCGCTCACCGATGCGGTGCCGAGAAGGGTCGAATCCGCCGAGAACGTCGGGGCGAGAATCGGCCCCTTCGTGTGAACGCATCGCCGATTCAGAGAACCGGTCGTGATATCCCAGACCTGGACTTCCGGCGTGTGATCCGTCGTCGCGAGCCATTTCCCATCGGGACTCGTCGCGACGGCGAGGACTTCACCGCTCTCGTAACCGCTGAGAGACGTTCCGGTTACGATGTCCCACACCTGCACTCGCGAACCGCCCGAACTCGCGATCTTCTCGTCCGTCAACGCGATCAGATTGCGGTGGTGATGTGTCACACCAGAAATCAATCGTCCCGTTTGAGCATCCCACACACGAATGACGGCATCCGCACCCGCACTCGCGAGATAGCGACCGTCCAGGCTGAACACGAGCGTGCGAATCTCGTCTTCGTGTCCGTGCAACACGAACTGCACTCGTGCGCCGAGGGGATCGTTCCAGATGTGGATGGCGGAATCCGTATCCGCAACGGCGAGTAAACCCGACTTCGGATTGAACGCGAGCGTCAGCACCTGTTCCGCGTGTGTGTTCAACAGCATCAGCGGATCTGTGTGTGGCAGTCGCCAGAGTCGCGCGGTCGTGTCCCAACCTGCGGACACGAGGTAGTTTTCCGTCGGATGCCAGGCCAGCGACGGAATGCGATCGGTGTGGCCGGTCAGAGTTTCGATTGCGGCGAGGTCCGACGTGTTCCAGACCCGAATCTGTCGATCTTCGCCAGCCGATGCAATTTGTGTCCCATCGGCGCGGAATGCGAGGGCCGAAACCTGAACCGGATGGGCCTGCACCGTGGCAAGTGCTTCGCCCGATTCGACATCCCAGATGCAGACGAAACCGTTTTCGTGTCCGCTGGCGAGTTTTTTGCCATCGGGCGAGAACACCAGCGCGGACACCCAGGAGGGTGCTTCGATGTTCGCCAGCACGCTGCCGGACGCCGATTCCCACAACATGATGGTGTCGGAACCGGACGCGATCAGCGATGCGTCGAACGAGAACGCCCAGAGCGTTTCGAGATCGCTGAGGAAGAAGCGTTGCAGAATCCGTCCTTCCGGCGACCACTGTCGCAGGACACCGTTTTCCTCGACGGACCACAAATTTCCGTCCGGCGCATAGGCGAGCGCGGCCACATCGGTTTCGGTGTGGAACAGCGGCTCGCCGAAGGTGTGTACGATCATGTCAGAACCGTGTGGGGCATCTGCGAGGAGATACGTCGAGATCGTTTCGGGACCGGGTGACATAGCGGCAACGGCTCCCAGCTTCAGGACGGACGAATTCTGATGTTCAGTTTACATCAGTAGAACACGGAATGCGAGTACACAAATTCGAGGTGGAGCGAGAATGTCCGATTCACTGGCAGAGTTTGCCTACATCGACTGGCTTCGGAAACAGACCCCGACCGATGCCCGCGTCCTCATCGGACCCGGCGACGACACCGCCGCGGTTCAATTCTCAAACGATCGTCCACTCCTGATCACGACCGATATGCTGATGGAAGGAAGCTGTTTCCTGCTCGCCGAAGCGGGAGCGAGACGAGTCGGACGCAAGGCGATGAACGTGAACCTGAGCGATATCGCGGCGATGGCAGGCGTTCCGCTCGCGGCGGTGGTTAGCGTCGGATTGCCGCGTGTCGGCGGTCGCGCGATGGCCGAAGAATTGTATCACGGTTTGCGCGAAGCCGCCGACGCGTTCAATGTTCCGATCGTCGGCGGCGATACGAATAGCTGGGACGGTCCGCTCACGATTTCGGTCACGCTGATCGGTCAGGCGACCGAACGTGATGCCGTCCGACGCACTGGCGCGAAAGTCGGCGACTGGATTCTGGTGACGGGACCACTCGGCGGGAGCATTCGCGGAAAGCATCTCGATTTCGTGCCGCGCGTGAAGGAGGCTTTGCGATTGCATGAATGTGCAAACCTTCACGCATTGATCGACATCAGCGACGGCCTGACCGCCGACCTGTGGCACATCTGCGAAGAAAGCCGATGCGGCGCGGTGCTGTTCGCGGATCGCATCCCGATCACGGACGCGGCGCGCGAACAGAGCGGGATTGATAAGAAATCCCCGCTCGAACACGCGCTCGGTGATGGAGAGGACTTTGAGTTGATCGTCGTGGTATCGCCGGAGGACGGAGCGCGATTGATGCAATCACCGCCGGTCGAACTGCATCACATAGGGGAATGTGTGGAATCGGGGTTGTGGCTGGAAGCATCCGACGCGCGAAGTGCAATCACCCCGAGGGGCTACATCCATCACTTTGAGTAAGGCGGTCGAATGTTTACTTTTCGCGGTTCCGAAAACGCGCGAAAAGTAAACAAATGTCGCGTCACTGCTTCTCATGAATCCGTAACTTCACCATCACCGGGAAGTGATCGCTGTACCCCAGTCCGGTCCTCGGATCGAATCGACGCGGGCACCCGTCGCGCATCGCGAACTCATCGTTGCTGAAGATCGCGATCGTCTTCGGATCACACGACCACCCGCTGCCGTCGAGCATGCCACGACTGACGCAGATGTGGTCAAACACCTGTTTCTTACTTCCGTAACAGATGGTCCCCTTCGTCGGATCGAGCAGTGAACACAGATCGAGAACCATCGGTTCACGACCCGGCGGAACCGCATCAATGACGGCCTGCGGATCGTTCGTGGCGTGCAAACCTAACTGAATCGATTCGTCTTTGAACTCGTCGTTGAGATCACCACAGATGATCACGTCCGCATCGGGGTTCGCGGTGAGAATTTCCTTGAATTCGCCGTATGTGTCCTTCGCATAAGACATGCGACGATCTCCGGTCTTGTCCGACACACGACTCGTCCAGTGCGTCGCGATGACGATCAGATCGTAACCGTCCATGTCGAGGTGCGTGCGGAGCAAACGACCGTTCGAGCGACCGCCGAGTTTCGTCGTTCGATTGTTGTCGCACTTCACACGACTGAGCACACCCGGCGCGAATCGACGACCGGTATTGTCGAGGCGAAAGATCATTTGCGTGTACTTCTTATCCGCCTTGCCATCCCTCGTCAGTTTCGCATTCACGACGTCCTGCAACTGCGACATGCAACGCTCGTTCTCGACCTCAACCATACACACAATGTCGGGGCCATTGCCGTCGTTCATCTGAAGCAGCCCGTCGGCCAAAACGCTGAGTTTCTTCTGAAACGCATCGGGGTTCTTCGCGTAAAAATCCTCGTCGTCATCGTTGTTACCGGGATCATCCACATCGTCGAAGAAGTTCGCAACGTTCCAACTGACGAACAACAATTCACCCTTGACGGGGGTGTTCGCGACCGGATTGTTCGGCAACCTTGATACGCCCTGAAACAAGGTCAGGAACACTCCCAGAAAGACAACGACGAACACCGCGAGGATCCGCAGGGGCATCGGCAGGAAACTGAGGTATTTGAACACTTCACCCGCTCCGGGCAATTTGCGTTTATCGTCGGCCATGTCTGACAACCTCGCGAATGGGAAAGCCTGACAATTCAGGATAGCGGGGCACATCAAAAGGGGTAGCACCGGTCTGGATTGACCGAATCGCACTCGATGCGTATTCTCCCGCCGCAACCGATTGTCGCCTTTCGCTCCGCGAAAGAGTGTTCTTCCGAACCGAAGACGTACTTTCGCGGAGCGAAAGGCGACTCTGGATCATTGTGGGAGATCGTCCCCTGCGTAAATGGATCATCCGAAGTGGCTGTTTGATTCTGCTGGCGACCCTCGCGTGGGGCGGCTGGTTGTGGTACGTGTGGACCCAACCGGCGGTGATCCAACAGATGCTCATCGCTCAACTTCAGGAACAATTTGAGGATGTCGATGTCGAAATGGAATCGGCGCATTTGCGTCTGTTCGGCGGCATCGTCGTGCGCAATCTGCGACTGATCCGACGCGATGACCCGTTGCGTGAACCTTTCCTCGTCGTGCCGTCGGGGAAACTCCTGCACGATAAGGAACACTTCGCGAAGAAAAAACTCCGTATTCGCAAGATCGAACTCGACAACGCGGAGGTGCGCATCGAACGACGACTCGATGGCACGTTTAACCTCATGAATTTGCTCAAACCGTCGAGCGATAATGAACCCGTCCCGACGTTCGTACTGCGCAACACACGCATCACGATCGTCGATCGGAACATCGGTCCGGAAGTGATCGCGACGATGCAATCGGATCAGATTACGCTGATGAATGATCCGGTATCGCAACTGACGATCGAGGGCGTGGGTAAAATCACCCCCCTCGGACCCGTGCGATTCTCCGCACGAATGACACGCGAAAACCAACGCACTACACTCAATATCGAACTCCCGAATATCGCTGTCAACAACACGCTGTTGAAGACAGTCGCACTCTATCAACCGCAATTGCTGGAAGCAGTCGATCATTTTGAAGGCGTCGCCAAAGTGAAAATGACGCTCGACTACGATCCCAACACGACCCCACAATTCCATCACGAAACCCGACTCGAAGTACATCACGCGAGAGTGACTCACCCGGAGTTACCACTCCCGCTCGAAAATCTGGAGGTGATCGCGGTCTGTCGGGATGGGTATCTCACGGTCGAAAAAATCGAAGCAAAAGCCGGCGATGCGACGATCACCGCGAACCTGGAACTGTTGCCGCCGTCCGCGGACGGTCCGATGGCGTCGGTTCCGATTTCATTTAATTCCGAGGATTCACTGCCGGAAGAATTGGAACGACGACTGAAAAAGCTGGAGTTCCACATCGACCATTTGTTGGTTCAGGAGAGTCTGTTTAATCGTCTCCCTGAACAACTGAAAAAAGTGCAGAAAATGTTTTCACCGAGCGGTCCGATTTCGCTCACGTTTCTGATGTCGCGTGCCGCGAATGGCTGGACCAAACGCTGTGTCTTTCGACCGCAGGGATTGAGCGCGACCTTCGATAAATTCGCGATGCCCGTCGAGGATTTACAGGGCACGCTCGATTTCGTCATGACCCACGAAAAGAGCGATCGTCTCGACATCGATCTGGTCGGCAAAGCGAACGGAAAGAAGATCACGATCAAAGGGTTTTTCACGGATCATCGTGGAAAAACGAACGTCGATGTGCGACTCAATGGAAATAATCTGCCGTTATCGGAAGCACTGTTGAAGGCGTTACCGCCGAAGGCGGCCGATTTCGTTCGGCAACTGCGCGCGACGGCGAACGGCGATTTCATTGCGACGATTAAACAATTACCCGGCACGAACCTGCTGTCCACCGAGTTCCGCATTCAGATTCAGGACGGGAAGTTCCAATACGATCTGTTCCCGTTGTTAATCGAACACGTCAACGGGTTGCTCGTCATCGCCCCTCAACCGACGGACATGACGAAGTTCACCGAACCGAACACCGACGAAATCAACTTCAATGATGTGATCGAACTCAAAGGGTTTACGGCCAGTCACGGCGGTGCGCAATTCACACTCAACGGAAAAAAAGGACCGTCCGCCGCCGGGAGCACCCTTGTCCTGAATATCGAGGGACGTGGACTCCCGCTCGACGATGACCTGATGAAAGCGATGACCGGACTCAAGATGGACACACTCTGGAAGACGCTCCGTCCATCAGGTGCGACGAATTGTTCGATTCAGTTACTCCTCCACGAGCGACCCCCACCAACAGAAGTCCTGGGGACTCCGACCGATCTGACGCATCTGGCCGAAGGATTACCGTTTGATCCGATTAACGATCTCGAAGCGACTGTGAGTCTGTCGGGCGGTGGAGTGAAACCGGATTTTTTCCCCCTCCAGGTATTCGACATCGGCGGCCGGATCGAGTACGCGCACGGGAAAGTCGATTTGCACGGATTGCGTGGGCGATACGGGAATACTCGCCTGGACATCCAACGCGGTGAGGTGCGATTGCGGCCCGACGGCGGAGTGTGGTCCGACCTGCGAAATGTGATGACGACCCCCATTCAACTCGACGCAAATGTGCTGGCGGCACTGCCGCCCGGAATGCGGAATGCACTCAAGGATCTCGATGTGCGCGGGCCACTCGAAATCGATCTCACCCAATTAGTGATCGACGACCCGGCCCCCCCACCGTTGCGAAGCGGTGTGCGTCAGGCGAACTTCATTCCGGTAAACGACCCCCCGCCGACCGTCTATTGGCACGGCACCGTCACGATGCGCGGGAACTCGTTTCAGACGGGTGTTCCGTGGGAAAATGTGAACGGGAAAATCGCGAGTATCGGTCGATTCGAGGGCGATAAATTCGGCCGGGTCGTCGGCAATGTCGTGATCGATGATGCGACCATTCTGAAACAATCGTTATCGACAATGCACTCACGATTCGAGATCGATCCGCGACAACCCGATGTCGTGCAGATTCCCTGGATTCAGGGTCAGGTCTACGGCGGCGAACTGGGGGGCGAGGGGCGACTTCTGATCGGTGGACCGAAACCGTTGTTCGATCTGAAACTCAATGCAACGCGGTTATCCCTCGAACAGGTCGCGAAGGGACACAACCTCGGTCCGAACGCCCACGTCGAAGGGTTGGCGACCGCTCAGTTGTTCATCTCGAATCGAACGGAAAGCGATCTCCCCGCCGCATATTTATACGGCGGCGGAAGCGTGGACGTACCGTCGGGAAAGATGCTGAATCTGCCCGCGATGCTGGACCTGTTCAAATTGTTAAACCTGCGCGTACCCGATCAGACGGCGTTTGAGGAAGCGCATGCCGTGTTCCAGATTCAGGGCGACCGGATTCATTTTTCGCAACTCGATCTGTTGGGCAACGCGATCAGTCTCGGCGGTGAGGGCGATCTGAACCTCGCGACGGGAGCGACGAAACTCGAATTTTACACCATCTGGTCGCGCTGGCTCAAAGGCTGGCTCCAGACGCCGGTCGGCGAAGTGGCCGCTGAGATCAGCAGCATGTTATTCAAGATCGAAGTAAAGGGCGATTACAAAACGCAACTGGATTTCCGCAAGGTGACGGTGCCGGTGATCGTCGATCCGGTCCGCAAGGTGTTCGAGCGAATGCGCAAGTCGAATCTCATTCAGCGCGGCGGAGGGATGGGCGATGGGAATTAACATTCTGCACCGAATGATTCTGAGAGAACTCGTCAAAGTGTTCATCCTCAGCCTCATCGGTCTGACCGGACTCTTTTTACTCGGCGGACTCATTCAGGAGGCATCACAGCGCGGACTATCACCCGCTCAGATTCTCATGGTGATCCCGTTGCTCATTCCGAACACCCTGCCCTACACCATCCCCGCGACGACGTTGTTCGCGACGTGCGTAGTGTACGGGCGCATTGCGGCGGATAACGAAGTGGTCGCGATCAAGGCGGCGGGTGTGAATCCGATCGTGCTCCTTAAACCCGC
>Ga0105044_10007609_pt1 | contig 14917 bp, 17 predicted proteins | sample MAT01_FD_78092 | JGI IMG/M metagenome (GOLD analysis project Ga0105044, IMG submission 78092) | Freshwater microbial communities from Lake Fryxell liftoff mats and glacier meltwater in Antarctica - MAT-01 | ecosystem: Environmental > Aquatic > Freshwater > Ice > Liftoff microbial mat | place...
ACATCCTCGACAAGTGCTCAGCAGCCTGGAACTTCTTCGCAAACGACACCAAAGCCATCGTCTCGATCACGTCCCGAGATTGGGTAACGGTCAGTCTTCAAGGCCGTTGGTATGATCAGGTCGCTTCCCCACTTCATTCGCAATGAAGGGGTCGGCGGCTCGAATCCGTCTTGGGGCACGCGCGCAGCACAAACCGCAGACCTTGTGGCATCCTTGTAAAAGGGACGCAGGGTTATGAAGAATACAACGATTTCAAAGAGTTCATAGGTCATTCGCAGTCATTGCGAATGACGTGCTCTACCATCTGAGATACAGCGGCATGGAGCGCTGGTCAGCAATCATTGCCCGGGTTTGGTAGCCTAATTTGGGGGCGTTCCCCGGTCTTGGTCCTGATCCGGTATCGGGTCTGAACCGACCAGCAGCGGCAGCAGTTCGGAACCGCCGCCAGCCCCCGGCGAATGTAGCGGTTCGCGCCAGCTCAGCGTGTCGAACCCGTCGCAATTGTCACAGACCGGGGCCCAGATCGCGTGAACGACATGGCATTTGTCGCAGGTCCACTGCGGGCCACGGCTGGAGGTCAGCGCCTTGGCCAGCCAGCCGCGCACCACGGCATCGGGCGAGCCTTCGCCGCGCTCGATCGCCGCCATGATCGCCAGCGCCCGCTGCGTCGGGTGGGATTCGGGCAGATCGCCCAGCGCCTTGCGGGCCGCCTTGAAATCTTCGGCGGCAAGGTTCAACTCGGCCAGCAGGAGCTTGGTTTCCTCATGGTCCGGGCGCAGCTTGGTCAGCAGGGTAAACCGCTTCAGCCGCTCTGTCGGGGTCTCATTCGGGGCAATCTCGGCAAAGGCGGCGGCCAGATCGGGGTGGGGCTGCGCCTCCCAGGCGGTTTTCAGAACCCGCGCGGCATATTTGCCGTCACCCTTTTCGATATAGCCGCGCGCCGCCATGGCGGCAGCAGGGATCAGATCGGGTGACTGGCGGTTGGCGGCAATCGCGGCTTCGCGGGCCTCGATCGAATTGCCCTCGTCCAGTACCGCGCGGGCTTCCTGCAGCGCCAGAACCGCATCGCGGCGGCGGTGAACATCGCGCGGCAAGGTGCCACCGCGCGCTTTGGCCGCCAGTGTGGCCCGCGCCCCTTTCCAGTCGGATTGCCCGGCCTGCAGCTTCAGCAGCACATCCTGGGTGTCTTCATGCCGGGGCTTCAGGGCAAAGGCCTTTTCCGCCAGCTTCAGCGCCGTGGCTGTATCGCCGCTGCTCAGCTTTTGCTTCATCAATCCGCGCACGGCGATGAACCTTGTGCGCTCATCGGCCAGCAGCGCGCGATAGGCGCTGTCGGCCCGTTTGCTGTCGCCCGCCATTTCCGCCGCCTGCGCTGCCAGCAAGCCGGTCAGATGCGGTTGGCGCAGCAGCTTTTCCGCCCGCGTCGCCTTTTGCAGCGCCAGCCGCCCTTCGCCCGAAGCCAACGCCATCAGCCCCTCACTCAGCGCCGCAAATCCGCGCCGTTCCCGGTTGCGGTCGAAATAACGCGTGATCGCGGTTTCATCACCGTTGAGAAAGCGGAACACCGCAACAATCAGGCCAATCACCGCCAGTACCATCCACATGACCACCAGCAGCAGGAGTGCGGCAATGGTTGCCTGCAGCGGGCCCAGAGTAAACTCGGTATCAGCAACCACGATGCGGATGCCGCCACCCGTTTCCATCAGCATGCCGGCACCCACCGCCAGCGCTGCGGCAATCAGCACAAACCCGAGGATCTTGATCAGGGACCAGAGCATCAGCGTTCCTTACTTGCCAAGGCCGTCGGCCAGTGCCGACACCTGCGCGATTGCATCTATCCGGATTTGGGCCGATGCGACCCAAGGTACCATTTCGGCGCGGCCGGCCTCTGGCAAGGTCTCTATTTCAGCCAGAACGGCGGGCAGATCGCCCTTGGCCAGCGCAGCCTCGGCCCGCGACAGGATGGCATCGGGATCGGCTCCCTCCTGCGCGGTCAAGGACCGCGCCCCGACCTGATTGCGCAAAAAGGCCGAAACCCGGGCCAGCGTGCTGTCGCCAACGGTGGATTTCAGCGCTGCACCAAGGGCGGCGCGCGACGGCGCGGCAAAGCCCGCCTGCAGGTCGGCAAGGCTGGGCACCCCGGCGGAAATGGCGCGCAGACCATCGGGCACGGCGATCCCGCCCGCCGCCAATTCATCCAGTGCCGCATCAAACGGCCCGCCCGCCACCATCGCCGCCTCGATCTGCATGATTGCCGCCCGGCCGGTGGTACGCACGGCGCTGAGTTCAAACTGTTGTTGCAGGGTCCGCGCCTTGTCTGCCGCTGATTTCACATCGGCCTGGGTCTGTGCCAGCAGCGCGGCCAGATCGGCACCGGCACTGCTGCTCTGGCCGCGCTGAGCTTCCACCATGCTGCGCAATTCCTTGATTTCAGTGTCGTAAGACGCCAGAGCTGCCGCCGAAACCCCGCCATCCGCCGCCGGTTGCCGTTCGACCGCCGCAACTTTGGCGGAAAGGGCGGCCAGCGCCTGATCCCGCCCGGCGAAAGCCTGATCCTGCGCCAGTTGCAACGCGGCAAGGCCGGATTCAACTCCGGCGATCCGGTTGGCCAATCCTTCAACGGCTGCTTGATCACCGGCCTCGGCCACAGCGCCGGATAGCCGGGCAACGTCGGCTGCAAGCGCTTGGGCGCTTGTGTCCTGCGCCGCCTGAGCAGCCTGCAATTCGGCGATTTGTGTCGCACTTTCCCCAATGGGCCAGCCATCCGGCACCACTTGCGCCAGACCATAACCGACCACGGCTGACACCGCGCCACCAACGATCAGCCAGAATGGCGACCGACGCCGGGGCGCTGCGGCCGAATCGGGCAGAGCAATGGCAGGTTGTGCCACGAGGTCGCTGTCCGGGGGCATCTGGTCCGTGCCTGTCATCCGCGCCGCTCCCGATTCTGCGCCGGCCACCGGCCCGCCATCCTGTCAACTTACAGGCCCGCCCGTCCAGTCTCAAGCCACCTGCCCTCCGGCAAGCAACATAGCCAGCGCATCCAGCATTCCCACCGCATCGGGGCTGGCGGCAATGGCGCGCCGTGCGACCGGCAGCGTGAAGGCGTCGGCGACCGCAGGGCTGAGCGCTGCGACCCACAGCGGGGCACCGTGAGGCATGACGGCGGCTTGAAACAGCTGCGCCGACCGACGTGAGAACAGCGGCACCAGCAGCGGAGCGGTGCCTTGCAGCAGAGCCAGAGCGTCAACGGTCAATTGCCGCTCTTGCTGCGAATAGGCAATATGGCAAACAGTCGCTATTCCGGCGGAACAGAGCCGATCCGCCAGATGCCCTGTCACATGCTGCCCGTGAAGGTAAAGCAAAGGCCCCGCCGGTTTCGCGGCCAGAAGCAACGTTTCTAGCGCCGCCAGATCGGTGCCGGTGGTTTCAACCCTTGCGCCCAGCGACGCGGCAGCCGACGCAGCCCGTTGACCTACGCAATGGCAGGGCATGGAAATCCGCCCGCTTGCCCGCGCCAGAGCATTTACCGCGTTTTCCGATGTGAAGATCAGCCCGGCAAACTCGGCGATGTCAGGAGCGTCTCCGGTGAACTGCAACGCCATCAGGGGGGAAATCACCATGGGCCAATTCGCGCCGAACCGCCGACGAAACTCGGCGGCAAACCGGTCCGATTGCGGCTGTGGCCTTGTCAGCAACACTGCAGGCCGATGGTCTGCGCGATCAGAGCTTGCCATGGCCGACAATTGCCCCTTGCCTCGGCTCCGGGATTGTCCGGCGGCCTGTGTGGTGTTACCCCCCCTGCAGGGCAGGTGCAACAGATCGGGCGCAGTGTCGGACCATGGACAGGCCATTGACCATATTGGGGCTGGAAAGCAGTTGCGACGATACCGCCGCTGCCATCGTGCGCCATGCTCCCGGCAGCAGGGCAGAGGTTCTGGCCTCAGTGGTGCAGGGCCAAACCGCCCTGCACGCCGACTTTGGCGGCGTGGTGCCCGAGATTGCTGCCCGCGCCCATGTGGAAAAGCTGGACTTTTGCGTGGAACAGGCTCTGTTGCAGGCTGAATTGCCCTTGTCTGCCATCGATGGCATTGCGGTGACGGCGGGCCCGGGGCTGATTGGCGGGGTTCTGTCCGGGGTGATGTGCGCCAAGGGTCTTGCCGCCGGGGCAGGGCTGCCACTGATCGGGGTGAACCATCTGGCGGGCCACGCGCTGACGCCACGCCTGACCGACCAACTGGCCTATCCCTATCTGATGTTGCTGGTGTCGGGCGGCCATTGCCAGTTTCTGACCGTGCAGGGGCCGGACCGCTTTACCCGGCTTGGCGGCACCATCGACGATGCCCCAGGCGAGGCGTTTGACAAGGTCGCAAAGCTTTTGGGCCTGCCGCAACCCGGCGGCCCGGCGGTGGAGGGTGCGGCCACCAACGGCAACCCGCGCCGCTTTGCCTTTCCGCGCCCCTTGCTGGATCGCCCGGGCTGCGATTTCTCGTTTTCCGGCCTCAAGACCGCAATTCTGCGCGCAAGGGATGGGGTCGTCGCCCGTGAGGGTGGCCTTGGCCCACAAGACCGCGCTGACCTGTGCGCCGGGTTTCAGGCGGCGATGGTCGATGTTCTGGCAGAAAAGTCCCGCCGCGCCATTGCCATCGCGCTAGCTTCGTCCGCGCCTCCGTCAGCGTTTTGCGTGGCGGGTGGGGTTGCCGCCAATCAGGCCATTCGGGCTAGGCTAGAAACTGTTTCAGCCACCGCAGCCCTGCCCTTCATCGCTCCGCCAATGGCGCTGTGCACCGACAATGCCGCGATGATTGCCTGGGCGGGGATTGAATTGTTCCGCGCGGGCCGACGCGACGATGGCACCCTGTCCGCCCGGCCGCGCTGGCCATTGGATCGGCTGGCACCGGCCTTGATCGGTTCGGGCAGGCGGGGGGCAAAGGGATGATCGGTATTGCCGGGGCGGGGGCTTTCGGGACGGCTCTGGCCATTGTGCTCGGTCAGAGCGGCAAGCCGATAACCCTGTGGTGCCGCAATCCGCAGCGGGCCGCTGCGATGCAGGCCAGCCGTACCAACCCGGGGTTTCTGCCCGGTGCAGTCTTTCCTGAAACGGTGCGCATGACATCCGACCTGCACGACCTGACAGGACAGCGCGCCATTCTGTTGGCAATTCCGGTGCAGCAATTGGGCAGTTTTCTGGCCAATGCTGGCTCGATCTGGAACGCCACGCCATTGGTGAGTTGTGCCAAAGGGCTTGATCTGGTCAGCCTGAAGGGGCCCTCTGCGCTGATGGCAACCGCCAGCCCGCAATCGGCTATTGCCGTGCTGACCGGGCCAGGTTTTGCGGCGGATATCGCAAAAGGGTTGCCAACCGCGTTTTCACTGGCCTGCGCGGATGAGGCCGCCGCCCGCATGCTGCAGGCGCTGCTATCCACCCAGACCCTGCGGCTTTACCGCACCAGCGATGTCACCGGGGCCGAACTTGGTGGGGCGCTGAAGAACGTGATGGCGATTGCAGCGGGAATTGTCATCGGTGCCGGTCTGGGCGAAAGCGCACGGGCCGCTGTGATCACCCGGGGCCAGGCCGAAATGGCGCGGTTGGCGCAAGCGATGGGCGGGCGTGCCGAAACATTGGCTGGCCTGTCGGGGCTGGGCGATCTGGTGCTGACCTGCACCTCGCTGCAAAGCCGCAACTTCGGCTTTGGCATGGCGCTGGGTGCATCCCGCCTCCCCGATGCCGGCAAGACCGTCGAGGGCATTGCCACCGCGCACGCCACTGCCAGCCTTGCGCGCCGGATGGGAATTGACATGCCGATCTGCACTATGGTGTCGCAGGTACTGGATGCTAAGGTAACCATAGCCGAGGCCACCAATGCCCTGCTGCGCCGCCCGCTGAAACAGGAATGAGCCATGCGATTTGCCGTGATCTGCCAAGACAAGCCTTCATCGCTGCAAACCAGACTGGATAACCGCGCCGCCCACCTTGCCTATATTCAGGCAACGGGAGTGGTGGAGCAGGCCGGGCCCTTTCTGGACCTGACCGGGCAGATGTGCGGCTCGATGCTGATACTTGGCGTCGGGTCACTGGCAGCGGCGCAGGATTGGGCCGCCAATGATCCCTATGCGCTGGCTGGCCTGTTCGCCTCGGTGCAGGTGATCGAGTGGAAACGGGTGATCGGCTGATGCGGTACTGGCTGGTAAAATCCGAACCCGATGTCTTCAACTTTGCCGATCAGATGGCGCTGGGGCCGCACGGCGCAGAGTGGCACGGGATCCGCAACTATCAGGCGCGCAACAACATGCGGCTGATGGCGGTCGGCGATCTGGCGTTCTTTTACCATTCCAACATCGGCAAGGAGATCGTGGGCATCTGCGAGGTGGTCGGCACCAGCCACCCCGACAGCACCACCGACGACCCGCGGTGGGATTGCGCCGATATCCGCGGGATCAGGCCGATGCCGGTTCCAGTGACATTGCAAATGTGCAAGACAGACCCGCGTCTGTCGGGCATGGTACTGGTCAACAACACCCGCCTGTCGGTTCAACCGGTCGCACCGGATGAATGGGCGGTGATCTGTCAGATGGGTGGGTTGAGGGAGTGACCCTGCCTGCCGCCTGATGCCAAATCACGCAGGAGATGGATGCAATTTCTCGCCGTCATATTCGCAGCCCTCGCCGCCTATGCTTTCGGGGCTTTCTGGTACATCCGCATGTCGAAGCCCTGGATCAAGGCGGCAGGGATCCCGGTTGATGCGGCGGGCAAGCCACAGGGCAGCGGCAGCCCGATGCCGTTCATAGTCGGGTTCATCTGCGTCCTGTTGGTGGCTGGCATGATGCGCCACATGTTCACGATGTCGGGGCTGGATACGCTGACAGAAGGGCTGATGGGCGGTTTCGGCATCGGTGCGTTTCTGATCACGCCTTGGGTTGTGATGAATTACACCTATGCCGCGCGGCCACGCGCTCTGTCCATTCTGGATGGTGTGTATTCCATCGTCGGCTGCACCATCATCGGTGTGGTCCTGACGCTGTTCTGAGTGGAAATCTATACCGGTCTGAGCAGGAATAGACACTGTTCTGCAAGGGAATTGGGGGGTCCCGACCCCTCCGGACCCCCCACCACCCCACGTGCTCCCATTGCACCACACGTGTTATGAAAAGGTCCGGGCTGTTCTAGCCGGTCAAGATCACGCTATCCCAAGGCACCCTGCAAAGGCAAACGGCGTCTATGGAAAAGATGCTTCAATCTGTAGGCTCCTTGGCCAGCCTGATGCGCTGGCTGCCCTGCGCCCTTTTTCATTTTCTATTCAAAAATATCCCATGGGGTGATGGGCAATCGGCCGGTGGTCGGGCTGAGGGGTGTAAAACCGACAGCCTTCGCAGTCAGCAGCCTGGCGGTACAGGCCAAGGGGGCAGGTTCAGCTGTAAACCGCTTCCTTGCGGAAATGCTTGGTCAGCATGTAATAGATCACGGCGCGATATTTGGTGCGCTCGGATTTGCCATAGATCTCGATCACGGCATGGATCGCGTCCATCAGCTCCTTGCCGTCTTTCAGGCCGAGCTTCTTGACCAGAAAATTGGCCTTTACCCGCTCCAGCTCCGCCGGGTCCGATGCGACGACGGTGGCGCTGTCGGCGCTGTAGATTGTCGGGCCGCAGCCGATGGTCACCTTGGAAAGCAGCGCCATATCGGGCGTCATCTTGCACTTGTTCGCCAGATCATCGGCATATTTAGCGATCAGATCGTCTCTTTTACCCATCACGTCTCTCCCACCGACCCCGGTTTCAGGGCCCCGATGCACCTCGCCCTTCTGGGCTGTTCCTCAGTGATAGGGGGCAAGTTGGCTTCTGACAAAGGAAAAAGCGCCCGGACTTGCTCCGGGCGCAACTCATCGCCGATCCGCCTTGCGAATGGATCAGTAGCGGTAATGTTCCGATTTGAATGGGCCCGCCACGTTGACACCGATATAGTCGGCCTGATCCGGGCGCAGTTCGGTCAGCTTTACCCCGATTTTCTTCAGGTGCAGCCGTGCCACCTTTTCATCAAGATGCTTGGGCAGGATATAGACCCCGGGCGCATAGTCGCCCGGTTTGGTCCACAGCTCGATCTGCGCCAGCACCTGATTGGTAAAGCTGGCAGACATCACGAAAGACGGATGGCCGGTAGCATTGCCAAGGTTCAGCAACCGCCCTTCGGACAGCAGAATGATCCGGCTGCCCGAGGGCATCGTAATCATGTCCACCTGGTCCTTGATATTGGTCCATTTGTGGTTCTTCAGCGCAGCGACCTGAATTTCATTGTCGAAATGGCCGATGTTCCCGACGATCGCCATGTCTTTCATTGCGCGGACATGCTCCAGCCGGATCACGTCCTTGTTGCCGGTGGTGGTGATGAAGATATCGGCGTCTGCCATCACATCTTCCAGCAACACCACTTCATAGCCATCCATCGCGGCCTGCAACGCACAGATCGGGTCCACTTCCGTTACCTTGACCCGCGCACCGGCACCGCTCAGCGACGCGGCTGAGCCTTTGCCGACATCGCCATAGCCACAGACCACCGCGACCTTGCCGGCCATCATCGTATCGGTGGCGCGGCGGATGCCATCGACCAGCGATTCCTTGCAGCCATACTTGTTGTCGAATTTGGATTTCGTCACCGAGTCGTTGACGTTGATCGCCGGAAACGGCAGCAGCCCCGCCTTGTGCAGATCATAAAGGCGGTGAACGCCGGTGGTGGTTTCTTCCGACACGCCCTTGATCGCGGCGCGCTGCCTGGTGAACCAGCCGGGGCTGGCAGCCAGGCGCTTCTTGATCTGGCTGAACAGACAAACTTCTTCATCCGAGGTCGGCACCGCGATAAGGCCGGTTTCACCCGCCTCGACCCGCGCACCCATCAGGATGTACAGCGTGGCATCGCCGCCATCATCAAGGATCATGTTGCAGGTGCCTTCCGGCCCGCCGAACCCGAAGATCATGTCGGTATAGGCCCAGTATTCCTCCAGCGTTTCGCCCTTGATGGCGAAAACCGGGGTGCCGCTTGCTGCGATAGCCGCCGCCGCATGGTCCTGGGTTGAAAATATGTTGCAGGAGGCCCAGCGCACATCGGCCCCCAGTGCCACCAGCGTTTCGATCAGCGCCGCCGTCTGGATGGTCATGTGCAGCGACCCGGCGATCCGGGCGCCCTTGAGCGGCTTTACCCCGCCAAACTCCTCGCGCAGTGCCATCAGGCCGGGCATTTCGGTTTCGGCAATCGTCAGTTCCTTGCGGCCAAACTCGGCAAGGTCGATATTCTTTACGATGTAATCTTTCGGCATTGCGCCGTACTCCTTGGCATCTGATGAATTGCGGGTGAAGTAGCATCCAGTGCCCATCGGGGCAATGGTTGGTGGCTTGTGACCGGCAAAGGTGAAAATCCATGAAACAACCCCGCGCGTGGCAAAGGATGCTGTCAGGACGCAGGCTGGACCTGCTGGACCCGACGCCGCTGGATATCGAGATCGAGGACATCGCCCATGGCCTGGCCTTTGTAGCGCGCTGGAACGGGCAGACGCGTGGGGAATATCCCTATTCGGTGGCCGAGCATTCGCTGCTGGTCGAGCAGATTTTCACTGGGCTGAATCCCGGAATTCCGGCGCGCTGGCAAATGGCGGCGCTGCTGCATGACGGGCCGGAATATGTGATCGGCGACATGATCTCGCCGGTCAAGACGGCTGTGGGGCCGAGCTATGGCGCGCTGGATGAACGCCTGACGGCGGCGATCCATTTGCGCTTCGGCCTGCCCGCAGTGCTGCCGACGCCGGTCAAACGGGCGATAAAGGCGGCTGACAAGATCAGCGCCTGGCTGGAAGCGGTCCGGATTGCGGGGTTTTCGCCGGATGAAGCGGACCGGTTTTTTGGCAAACCGGATGCCAGGCTGGTCGCGCCCCTGGAAATCAGGTTGCGGCCACCGATGGTGGTGCGGGCGGATTATACCGCCCGGCACCGGGCTTTGTTGGATGCGATGTCGGTATGAGCGGATGGGCGCAACAGTTCAACGCTTGAACCCGATGATCTGCGCCCAGGTGCGTTGGGTGGGGCGGTGAAGCAGAAGGTCGCGATCATGGGACGCAGGGGCTTTGAACCGGGTTGCCACCAAAAGGGCGTCTGCGAGGATATTCAACATTTTCTTTACTCCATTCTTCGTCTGTGGCTCTGATATAGACTTAATTAGTTGATTTTCCAAGCCAGGAAACTTTTCTGACTGTTAGATGAGGTTACAGATGGCGAGCCCCGACTGGCCCCGATTTCCGTCACTGACGGCGCTGCGTGCCTTTGAGGCCACGGCGCGGCTGGAGGGGTTTTCGGCGGCGGCGCGGCTGCTGAATGTCACCCATGCCGCCGTGGCACAGCAGGTGCGCGCGCTGGAGGAGGATCTGGGGGCGGAACTGGTGTTCCGCGATGGGCGGCGAATGTCGCTGACCGCCACTGGGGCCAAACTTGCGGCAGCGCTGGGCGAGGGGTTCCGGACCATCGAAACCGCGCTGAACGAAGTGCGGGCAGTGCAGCCCGGCGCACCATTGCGTGTCACCATGACTCCGGCGTTTGCGGCGCAATGGCTGATGCCGCGGCTGGGGTCATTCTGGGCCGATCATCCCGATGTACCGCTGTCGATGCACCCCGACAAACGGGTCATCGACCTGCGGCGCGAGGCGATTGATCTGGCGATTCGCTTTGGCGATGGCAAATGGCCGGGACTGGTTGCGGAATATCTGACCTCGGCGCAATATATCATCGTCGGTGCCCCGGACTTGCTGGAAGGGCGCAAATCGCTGACCAAAGCGGAAATGTCGGCGATGCCCTGGGTCATCGAACAGGATTGGCCCGAGGCGCTGGCATGGCTGCGCGGCTACGGGCTGAAACCGGATGTGATGCAGATCACCTATATCCCGACCGAAGAACTGGCGCTGTCTGCAGCGCGGCAGGGCTATGGCCTGCATGTCGAAAGCGCTGCGCTGGTGGAGGCCGATATTGAAAACGGCGATCTGGTAGCCTTGGGGGAGCTGAAGGACGACAGTCTGGCCTATTATCTGGTAGCGCGGCCGGGACCGCAAAGGTCGGAACTGAAAACCTTTGTCAAATGGCTGAAAAGCCGTGTGTGACGAAGGGCACCGGGATACCGGCACCTTTCGTCATCACACCGATCCGTTCAGATCGCCAGATCGTCGGGCGACTTGCCGGCCCTGAGTGCGGCCTCAAACCAGCGCGGTTTGCGGCCACGGCCCGACCAGGTATCAGACGCATCGGCCGGGTTGGCGTATTTCGGCACAGCCGGCGAGCGCTTGCGGATGGTGGACACCCCGGTCAATTCCCCCAGCGTAAAGCCCAGGTTGCGGGCGGTTTCTTCCAGCGCGACGATCGCAAGTTTCTTCTTGCGATCTTCGAAGGAAGCGATGGCCTTGTTTACTTGCGCCTGCAGCCCCTTGAGGTCGGTCAGCGCCATGTTGTTCAGGTCGATATCCACAGTTCAGCCTTTTTCTTGATTATAACTGCAACACTCATGGCACATTAAAAAGCGGGTTTCCAGAGAATTCCGATCTGCGTCACTGCTATAAGCGGCGCATTGCCAGATGCCAAACCCGGGTCGAAAACCAACGGCGTGCGGGCGCGCAAATTGCAACGAAATCGCCCGTCAGGCGTTAAAATATGTTGGCGCCCAACCAAAGGGCGACTAATGTCACAGCTTGACGGGTGACATCGCAGACTGGGTTATTTCGGGCTGCGCTTGGCCAGAATTCGTTGCAGCGTGCGGCGATGCATCGACAGGCGGCGCGCGGTTTCGCTGACGTTGCGGTCGCACAGTTCATAGACGCGCTGAATATGTTCCCACCGCACCCGGTCTGCCGACATCGGGTTATCCGGCGGCGGAGGCAAAGTCTCGTTCCGGGCCAGAAGCGCGTTGGTCACATCGTTGGCGTCCGCAGGCTTCGACAGATAGTCGGTGGCACCGATTTTCACCGCCGCAACCGCCGTGGCAATCGCACCATAGCCGGTCAGAACCACAATTCGGCAATCGGGGCGAACTTCGCGCAGGGTCTCCACCACCTCCAGACCATTGCCATCCTGAAGCCGCAGGTCAATCACCGCATAGGCGGGTGGCCGCGCTCTGGCCATGGCGCGGCCTTCGGCAACGGATTGGGCGCACTCCGGCTGAAACCCGCGTTTTTCCATCGCCTTTGCCAGCCGTTTCACAAAGGAATCGTCATCGTCCACCAGAAGCAGTGTGGGATCAGGGCCGATTTCCGGCAAACCTTGGTCACTCATCATCATGCCCTTTGATCTCGAAGCGGATAGGTCTTTTCACGGCTACCTTATGCGGCACCCCTGTTCCGGTCAAACAGATCACGTCTTGCCCAGAAAACACGCGACTTTGGTGGCTATCTGATCTGCCGTAACTTCACGGCGGAAAAACTCGGCAAAGCCCTTTTGCGGCAGGACCAGATAGGTGAAGGTCGAATGATCAACGTCATACTCGCCGCGACGATCCTCGGACAGTTTGAAATAGACCCGGTAGGCGTCTGCCGCGGCCTTGGTCTGTTCCAGGCTTCCAGTCAGGCCGATCATTCTGGGATGCATGTTGGCGACATAGTCTGCCATTACCTGCGACGTATCGCGGCCAGGATCAACGGTGATGAAAACCGGCGTCACATCATACCCCTGCTCCTCCAGGATATCCACCGCTTCGGCGTTGCGCGCATTGTCGACCGGGCAGACATCCGGGCAGAATGAAAAGCCGAAATAAACCAGCGCGGGTTTGGAAAACACCTGCTGGTCGGTGACGGTTGCACCGGTCTGGTCAACCAGCGTGAACGGCCCGCCGATGTCCCCCGAACCGCCCGCAATCGCACTGCTCCGGCAGTCGGAAAAGGGGTCATCGCTGCGCCCGACAAGGGCGAACCAGGCCGTTCCTGCAAGCAGGGCGCAAACCAGCGTTGCCGCACTGGCAGCATAAAAACGTGTCATGTTCCCGCCCCTCACACCGGCCGCTGCTCCCTTGATCCTTCATTCCGGCTCCGGCGGCAAGGCCGCCGATGGTTTGATCCCGGGGAAGCCGGATGGCAACTTCCCTTGCCGGGCGAATGCCGCAATACTTGACCAGTGCCGGTTTGGCACGGAAACCGGATGGCCGTACGATGGCGCCTGCAATGCTTTCAGCCCGGTTGCGGTCGCTGAACCGGGAATCCCGAAGTTCCTGGGTGCGGGTCCGAACGCTGATTCTGCTGCGCTGGCTGGCGATTGCCGGGCAAACGGCGGCGATTCTGGCCGTTGACCAGTTGTTCGGCGTGAACCTGCCAACCGGTCTTTGTCTTATGGTGGTTGGCACATCGGTCATCGCCAACCTGATTTCCATCTTTGTATTTCCCGAAAACAAGCGGTTTTCCGAGGGTGAAGCGATGCTGACCCTGTTGTTCGATATCGGGCAGCTTGGCTTGTTGCTGTTTTTGACCGGCGGGATGAACAACCCCTTTGCGCTGCTGATCCTTGCCCCGGTCACAATATCCGCGACGGCACTGGGGTGGCGCTCCACGATTGCGGTTGGTGTGATCGCGATTGCGGTTGTGTCGTTGATTTCCGCCTGGTCGGTCCCGTTGCAAAGCAATGCCGGAACGCTGCTGGCAATGCCGCCTCTTTTCCGATTTGGCTTCTGGCTGGCGATCAACACCGGCATCCTGTTTCTGGGCCTTTACTCATGGCGGGTGGCGTCGGAGATTCATTTGATGGCGGATGCCTTGCTGGCCACCCAGATGGCGCTGGCGCGGGAGCAGAAGCTGACCGATCTGGGCGGTGTCGTCGCCGCTGCTGCGCATGAATTGGGAAGCCCTCTGGCCACCATCAAACTGGTCAGTGCCGAACTGATCGAGGAATTGCGCGATTTCCCCGACCTGCGCGACGATGCCGCACTGATTCGCGATCAGGCCGACAGGTGCCGCGATATTCTGCGGTCCATGGGCCGCGCCGGCAAGGACGACCTGCATCTTCATCAGGCGCCACTGACAACAGTGGTTCTTGAAGCGGCTGAACCGCACACCTTTCGCGGTAAACCCATCCATTTTGATGCCGCAGGCACCGACGACCACCCGCCACTGATCGGCCGCCAGCCAGAGATCATTCACGGTATCCGCAACCTTGTGCAGAATGCGGTTGATTTCGCCGCCAGCACCGTCTGGGTTGAAACGGAATGGAGCCCTGGGCAGATCACCCTGAGAATCATCGACGACGGACCCGGCTTTCCACCACAATTGATCGGACGAATCGGTGACCCCTTTGTGAAAGGTCGCAAGCCGGCGCCCGATCAGCCCAAAAGGCCAGAATATGAAGGCATGGGGCTGGGGCTTTTTATTGCCAAAACGTTGCTGGAACGCACCGGAGCCACCCTGACCTTTGCCAACGGCCGCGATCCCTACCAGCAGGATGAAGCACCGCCGTTGCGCTGTGGTGCGATTGTCACCGTGGTCTGGCTGCGCAGCCAGATCGAACAGAAACCAGCAGGGATATTGGGTGAAAATCAGCCGATTTCGCGCTGAATTGCCCGGTTGGTCCCGGATTTTCCGGGCCTCTCCGTTTCTGGCCAAGCCCGCGATAGCCCGATGCGGTCCGCCGCGCCGCCGCCATCGGCAGCACTTGGCGAACCCAGTCCAAGACCCCGCCGTTAAACCCCGGCGAGAATAACGCTACGTAAGACTCGCTCTTAACGAGTGGTTAACTATTCTGGCAAAATGTTGCTCCAAAGGGGGAAAACCCCTCATGCGTTCAGGGTCGGGACGGAAATGACTTTCAGTTGGATGATCGCCATTGAGCTGATCGCGTCTTCGGTGTTTGCTGCGTTTGCAGCCGTGTTTGCGCTCGCATTTCTGCAGTCCCGCAAACAGGCGCGGGCTGTGCGGAT